>Ga0116159_1001757_pt1 | contig 22536 bp, 21 predicted proteins | sample AD_JPNAS1_MetaG_FD_89878 | JGI IMG/M metagenome (GOLD analysis project Ga0116159, IMG submission 89878) | Active sludge microbial communities of municipal wastewater-treating anaerobic digesters from Japan - AD_JPNAS1_MetaG | ecosystem: Engineered > Bioreactor > Anaerobic > Digestate | place...
GGCGCAGGGCTTCGCCTGGACCGCGCGCGTCGGCGGCGACCGGCTCGCGGCCCGGCTGCCCCGCCTCGCGGCCCGCGCCCGGCTGGCGCCGACCTGCGCGCTCGTGCTGATCATGGCGGTCGCCTCGGCCTTTGCCTGCTTCGGCTACTACAGCCGGGGGAAGATTCGGGAGAAGGCGGCCGTCCGGTGGCTCAGGGACCGCTTGCAGCCGGCGGACGAGGTGATGGTCTATGGCCACAGCGCGCTGCCGATCAATTTTTACTGGCGCAAATTTGGCCTTCCCGCCGACCAGTATCACGCGCTGTGGTGGGAACCCAACGAACTGGGCGGCAATCTGTTCGGGTCGATGGAGGCGCTGCGCCGGCCGGGTGGGAAGGTCTATTTCATCGATTCGTGGGACAAGGACGACCCGCCGCGGATGGCCGAACTGCTGGCGCAGCGGGGGCGAATGCTGCGCGAGTGGCCGTCGTTCATGGGTCAGCCGGTCCGGGTCTATGAGATTGTGCCGCGCGCCGCCCCGGCGGGCTGGCCGGTTCAGCTCGACCCGCTGGGGCCGCGGATCACCCGCAATCCCTCGCGGCCGTACCAAGGAGAGGTCGCCGGTCAGGAGGCGCTGATTCTGCGCGACAACAGCACGGTGCTCTACGACTTCACGCTGGCCGAGGGCGGGCCCTGCCACCTCCAGCTCCAGGCCAACGCCGGGCCGGTTCAGGTCCGCATCATCGAAGTACTGGTCGACGGTCGGCTGCAGGGGATGGTGTCGTTTCTCGCGCAAGAGCCCGCCTGGCTGACGCGCCATGTCGACCTGGGCGAGCTGGGGCCGGGCGAGCATGTCCTCACGCTGCGCTATCTGTCGCGCAGCGGTCGGCTGGAGCTGGAGGGGGCCACGGTGGAAGGGGTCGCGCTGCGGAGCCTCTCGATTCATCCCGGCCCTCCGCCCGTTGGGGATAGCGACCTGGTCCGGCTGGATTTCATGGACGCGAACTACCCGAGTCTGGCGCTGCGCGCCGATGACGGGACGACCGGAGACTTAAACCCGGATTGGCAGCCCTTGAATCTGCCCGATTGGGAACTGGTGCGCGTTCCGGCGGTCGATGCGCCGACGACCGACGGCCTGACCGATGCCGTTCTCATCACCATGCCGCCCGAATTCGACGGGTTCGCCCGGCTGTTGTTCGACCGCGCCTTCCCGCTCACGGAGCAGCGCGTGGCGTATTTTGCCTTCGATGTCCGCACCGAGCGGTTGTACAACCACTCGATCAACGTGGGCTTCCTCTTTCTGGATGAATCGAACGAACCGGTACTGCAACATATGGCCTATTCGCACGGGCTCTTTGACGACATGAACTGCACCGGCTATCTGGGCGAGGAATGGACGGAGGGTTGGGTGCCGATGGCGGCGATCGATTTCGCCCCGGCCGGCGCCATGTGGTTCTCGCCGTTCATTGTGCTGTACGACAACCCGGTCCGGCCCAGCCGCCACAGCGGACGGGTGTGGATCAAGGATCCCCGCCTGCAGCCAATCGACACCGCCCCGCCCGTGCGCGCCGCGGCGCCATGACCGCGTTTTTGCTCACGTTCGGCGGATTCACGTTCGCCATGCTGGCGGCGTTTCTGGTGGCGCGCGGCGTGACCGGCTGGGCGCGCGCGCTGGCGTTGCGGTGCGGCGTCATCAGCCACGTCGATCACCGCAGCTCGCACACGCGGCCGACGCCGCGGCTGGGCGGCCTGGGCCTGGCCGCCGGCTTCGCTCTGCCGGCGCTCGGCTTTCTGCTCTTGCTCTGGTTCATTCCGCACCGGGGCGCGGCGATGGGCTATCACCCCGCGCCACTGCTGTGGGTTGGGCTGGGCTGGCTGCTGATGCTGGCGGTGGGGCTGGTCGACGACGCGCGCAACCTGCCGCCGCTGGTCAAACTGGCGCTGACGGCGCTGGCCGCGTTGGCCCCGGTCGCGGGCGGGGGCGTCAGCTTCACGTTTGCCCAGGGGTTTTTCTTCAGCACGGCGGCCTGGTCGGTCGCTCTGGCGCTCCTCAGCGCTGGCTGGATCCTGTTTTTCACCCACGGCTTCAACTTCATGGATGGGATGGACGGCTTCGCGGCGAATTTCGCGCGCGTGGCGGCGCTGGGAATCTTCGGCGTCGCGTTCGTCCCCTGCCTGCTGTCGGGCAACATGAACCTGCTGCGCGCCGAGGCGTATCTGCTGCCGATCCTGGCGATGGCCTGCTGGGGCTTTCTGCATTGGAACCGCCCGCCGGCCCGCGTCTTCATGGGCGACGGCGGCAGCCTCTCGACCGGCTACCTGCTGGCGACATGGACCGTGATGGGGCATCGCGGGATGCTGGGGTTTCCCGTCCCGCTGCCGCTGGCGCTGGCGATCCTGATGCCGTTTCTGTTCGATGTGCTGCTGACGCTGGCGCGCCGGCTGCATCGGGGCGAGAACCTGCTGCGGGCCCACCGCGAGCACCTGTATCAGCGCCTGCTGCGGACCGGCCTGGGCCACGGCGAGGTGTTGCGGCTGAACCTGCCGCGGTTCGTCGGCTGCGCCGCGCCGGCCGTGCTGACGGCCAGCCTGGCGGCCGTCCTCAACTCGGGGTGGGTGCGCGGGCGGTTCGGCGAGGGGCCGATCGCGCGGATCCATGCGCCATTCGTGCTGCCGGCGCTGCACCTGCTGGCGCTGGGCGCCGCCCTGCTGATCATGGTGCAATACTGGTGCATGGTGCGGCGGCGGGAGGCGCGCTCCGGGGCGGAGGAGGCCGCCGGCGGATGACGAAAAAAAAGCGAAAGCGCGACCCATTTTCCACCTTGCATTGACCCCGGTGCTCTGGCTTAATGAACCGCGTGATGCCGCGTCGGGCGCCTTCATCCGCTCATCGTTGTCTTGAATCATCGACGCACGGGCCGGGGTGCCCCACGCCATCCGGATAGCCGACCTCGCCCCCGGAAAAGGTTAATTCATTGACCATGATGGATCAGGTTCAACAGCTTGAGGAACGCGTCGAGGCCATCATGCGCCTGCTTGACGCCGCGCGGCAGGCCAACTCCCGTCTGGAACAGGAAAACAGCGAACTGCGCGAACAGCTCGCCCGGATGGAGGAGCTCGATTCGACCAACCACCAGCTTCGGCGGCAGGTCGAAACGCTGGAGAACGAAATGGAGGGGATGGCCAGCAAGGAGACGCAAATCCGCGATCGGCTGCGCACGATTCTGGAGCGGATCGACACGCTGGAACACGACGTCAACGCGCAGATCGGCCAGCCCGACGTCTTCGCCAACTCCAACGGCCAGCCCAATGAAGAGCAGGCGGGCTGACGCCGGCCGGCCCCGGGCCACCCATGCATCCCATCACCATCACCATCGCCGACCAGAGCTTCCGCGTGCTGGTGGAGGAGGGGGAGGAGAAGCGTTATGAGCGCGTTCAGCAACTGGCCGACGAGGCGTATCACGAGATCCTGCGAACCGGCGCCAACGCCGGGCTGCGGGCGATGGCGATGGCGCTGTTCCAGGTGGCGATGGACCTGGACGAGGCGCGCCAGTTGCTGCGCAAGGCCGAATCGAGCCGCGATCGGCTGAGCGACCTGATCCGGCGGATCGACCGGGCGACGGAACGCTCGGCCCACGCCGCCCCGCCGCCGGCGCCCGACCGCGCCGAATAAGCCCCGCCCGCGCCGGTCGAACCCCTCGGCCGCCGCCAATCGAACGCCGCCGCCCCCCGTGCATGACCGGAGGAACTCCCGTGGCCAAGACCGCCGTCAAATCCGAAACCAACGACAAGCTGAAGATGCTGGACGTCGCCCTGAGCCAGATCGAGAAGAACTACGGCAAGGGCTCGATCATGAAATTCGGCGACTGGCATGCGGAGAACATCCCGGCCATCAGCACCGGCTCCATCTCGCTGGACCTGGCGCTGGGCGTCGGCGGCATCCCGCGCGGCCGGATCGTCGAGATTTTCGGCCCCGAATCCTCCGGCAAGACGACCCTCGCCCTGCACGTCGTCGCCAATGCCCAGAAGGAAGGGGGCATCGCGGCCTACATCGACGCCGAGCATGCCATCGATCCGATCTACACGCGCAAGCTGGGGGTCAACCTCGATGAGCTGGTGATCAGCCAACCCGACTACGGCGAGCAGGCGCTCGACATCGCCGAGCAGCTCGTCCGTTCCAACTCGGTCGACGTGATCGTCGTCGATTCGGTGGCGGCGCTGGTGCCCAAGGCGGAGATCGAGGGGGAGATGGGCGACAGCTTCGTCGGCCTGCAGGCGCGGCTGATGAGCCAGGCGTTGCGCAAGCTGACCGGCGCCGTCGCGCGCTCGAAGAGCTCGCTGATCTTCATCAATCAGATCCGCGAGAAGATCGGCGTGATGTTCGGCAGCCCCGAAACGACGACCGGCGGCCGCGCGCTGAAGTTCTACAGCTCGATTCGGCTGGATATCCGCCGCATCGCCAGCCTGAAGGACGGCGACCAGAATATCGGCAACCGCGTGCGCGTCAAGGTGGTCAAGAACAAGTGCGCCCCGCCGTTCCGCCAGACCGAATTCGACATCCTGTTCGGCGAGGGGATCAGTTATGAAGGCGATCTGCTCGACCTGGCCGTCGCGCACAAGGTGATCGACAAGTCGGGCGCCTGGTTCAGTTTCCAGAACGAGCGCATCGGCCAGGGCCGCGAGAACGCGCGTCAGTTCCTCAAGACCAACCCCGACGTCACCAAACGCGTCGACGCGATCGTCCGCGAGCACGCGATGCCCTCGTTCGGCGAGGAGAGCGAGACGCCGGTGAGCGTCGAGGATTAAGGCCGCGCCCGGCCGGGCCCGCCGCCGCGACTTCCCCCCGAAAGGTTCATGACATCTTGCTGCGAGTCGACGGCCGCCAGCCCGATCAGATGCGCGCGGTGAACATCACGCCGCATTACATGGAGTATGCCGAAGGGTCCTGCCTGATCGAGGTGGGCAAAACGCGCGTGATCTGCACCGCGACGATTGAAAACCGCGTGCCGCCGCACGTCTTCGGGACCGGCCGCGGCTGGGTCACGGCCGAGTATGCGATGCTGCCGCGCTCCTCGCAGCAGCGGATCGTGCGCGATGGGATCCGCGGCAAGGTCGGCGGCCGCTCGCACGAGATCCAGCGCCTGATCGGCCGCGCGATCCGTTCGGTCTTCGATCTGGATCGATTCGGGGAACGGACGGTGCTGATCGACTGCGACGTGATCACGGCCGACGGCGGCACGCGCTGCGCCTCGATCACGGGGGCGCTGGTGGCCGTGGGCCTGGCGATGGAGCGCCTGCGCGCCGAGAAGAAGCTTTCCATTCAGCCGCTCAAGGCCTACCTGGCGGCGGTCAGCGTCGGCGTCGTGGAAGGGCAGCCGGTGCTCGACCTGTGCTACCTGGAGGATGCCCAGGCCGAAGTCGATATGAACGTGGTGTTGACCGGTCGGCGCGAATTTGTTGAAATTCAGGGCACGGCGGAAACCAGGCCGTTCGACATGGCGACGCTCCTGGAGCTGAACCGCCTGGCCGGCGAAGGCGTCGGGCGTCTCGTCGAACTTCAGCACGAGATCCTCGGCCTGGACCTGGAACGCAGTTGAAGCACGGCCGCCGCCGCGCCGGCCGCCGCGCGCCGCCAGTCTTCCCCGCGAAGGAACGCCTGTTTGCATGTTTCCCGTTGCCGTTGTTCCCGCTGACCGCCGGCGCCTCGGGCCGTTGGGCGCAATGACGCGCGCCTGCGCCTGGGCGCTGGCCGGCTGCCTGCTGCTGGCCGGTTGCGCCCGCGAGCCGCTGATCCGCGACCGGCGCGTGATGGTGATGGATTTTGAAAATGCGATCGACGATCCGGCGCAGAGTCACCTCTCGGGCGGTCTGGCCGAGATGATGACCTCCCAGCTCGTCAATTACCCGCGCGTCGCCGTGATCGAGCGCCAGGACGTGGCAGCCTACTTCGATAAGGCCCGCACCGACCCGCAACGCTGGCACGAACTGGGCCGCAAATCGAACATCGATTACTTCATCATCGGCTCGATCGCCCGGCTCGAGGACAACTACGTGCTCAACGCCCGGATCCTCTCGGTGGCGACCGGCCAGATCGTCAGCGGGTCGTCGGTGACCCGTTCCTGCGCCCGCGAGGAGGATATTTACCCGACGATGCAGGCGGTGACGCGCGCCATCGCGCGCAACATTCAGGTGCTGGCCGAGCGATTCGACCGGCTCGCCACCGGCGGCGAGGCGGCCGTCGCCACCGCCCAATGACCCGGCGCGACGCCCGTCTCCGCCCGGTCCGATGCCGTTCTGGTCTGAAAGGGACGCCTTGATGTCACGTGTGGGTCAACCGCTCGCTGCCCGCCGCGCGGGCCGCCTGCTGGCGCTGCTGGCGCTGCTGGCGCTGCCCGCGGCGCTGACCGGCTGCATCCGTTCGCGGGTCTTCATCACCTCCGAGCCGCCCGGCGCCGAGGTGTTGTGGCGCGGTGAGCCCTACGGCGCCACGCCGATCGAAATCCCCTACCTCTGGTACTGGCATTACGATTACGCGCTGGAGAAGCCCGGCTACGAACGAATCGACGTCGTCGACCGGTTCCGCACGCCCCCCTGGTTCCTGATGCCCGTCGATCTGTTCATGGAGATGCTGCCGATTCCCATCCACGACACGCGCGAACGGCACTTCGTGCTGACGCCGCGAGAACCGACGCTCTCGCAACTTCCTTGACCGACGGGGACTTTTCCTGCCGGGAATTGTGACTCAACCGCGCTGATGCGACCCCGCCGAACCGTCATCCTCCCGCCGCCGGCGCGCCTGGCGACGCTCGTCGGGTTGGTCCTGCTCGCGGCGGCGACCGCCGGGGCGCTGCCGACCGATGCCATCGTCGCCCGGGTCAACGGCACGCCGATCCTGCTCAGCGAGCTGAAGGAGGCGGCGCTGAACCAGGATATCCCGATCGACGCCCTGACGCTGGACGGCCTGCGCGGCGAAAAATACCGGCTGGTGCTGACGCAACTGGTCGATGAGGAATTGCTCGTCCAGGAAGCGCGCCAGAGCGAAATCAAGGTTGACGACGTGGAAATTGCGCGGCTCGTCGACGCAATGATCAACCAGTTGCGCGTGGAACTGGGCGGCATGGAGGCGCTGGAGGCGTTCCTGCGCAAGCATTCGCTGACGCTGGATTCGCTGCGGCGGATGCTGACGCGGCGCGAGCGGCGCGGCGCGCTGGCCGCCCGCGTCGTGGCGCGCCGGGTGAACCTGGACGCCGAGGCGCTGGCCGATTTCGCGCGCCGCCGCCGCGAGGCCGGCCTGCCGTTGGAGGAAGTCAACCTCGCCCAGATCCTGCTGGTCTGCCCGCCGGCGCTGCGCGGCACGCGCGAAGGCGAGGAAGTCCACACGCGCGCGCTGCGTCTGGCCCGCGAGATCGGCGGCGACACGAGCCGCTTCACCGAACTGGCGATGCAGCACACCGAGGACCCGGCGGGCCGCTCGCGCGGCGGCTACATCGGCTGGATGGACCCGCAGGGCCTGCTGGGGCCGCTGCGCGACGCCGTCGCGGCGATGGACCCGGGCGAGGTGTCGGCCCCTGTCGCGACCGACGAGGGCTATCATGTCCTGCTGCTGCTGGGGCGGCGTTCCACCCGCGACCTGATGTTCGCCGAGCAGTTCGAGAAGCAGCGCGCCGAACTGCTGACGCAACTGCGCCAGAACGCCTCGATCCAGCTCTTCGACCTGGACGGCAATCCGATCGAGACGATTCAGTAGCGTCTGAATCCTTCCCGGCGGCTTTCAAACAGAACCAGCCTTCATCCCTGCAGTTTTCCCGCCGACCAGAGGATTCCGCGCTGCAGGACCGTCTTGAAGCTGGGGATGTTCCAACTGCGGCCGTCGTGGCCCATCTGCAGACAGAAGACGCGCGCCTGTTTGTGGCGGCGGGTCCAGGCCAGCGCGCGCATGCTCGGGTTGTAATCGGTGGTCAGCAGGATATCGCAGCCCTCGCCGGGTTCCTGCATCGTGTAGGTCTCGTCGAACATCGTCCAGTCGCTCAGCCCCCGCACGATCGGGTGATCGGGCCGTTCGATGTGCACCGGGAAGGTCTGCTCGCCGTAAAAGCCGAATTTGCGGTCGGGCAGGCCCGTCACGTCGGTCCAGACCGGCTCGTCGGGGTATGCCAGAATCGCATGGTGCAGGACGACGATCCCCTGGGGCCGGTCGCCCAGTTCGGCGATGGCCTTGGGGACCGCCGGCGACGCCCACGGCAATTCGGCCTCCATCTTGAGGTGCATGTTGTAGAACAGCACGACGTCGTATTCGGCCTTCTGCTCGGGCTCGGCGAACGCCCAGTTCTCCACCATCTGATGCACCGGCTTGATGCCGTCCATCGCGGCGAACAGATCGTGGAATCGAATCGCGTCGTAGGGGTGCATGCCGACGAGAACGGCCACATTGAGCGGTTGAGATTCAACCATGGTCAGCTTCTCCGGATCTTGAAAAGCTCGGACGGGCGCCGGATGAGCGCCGCGGCGCCATTCAGTCGCGCGGGGGTCGCGTCTTCCAGCGGTTGTGCCACCAGAAGTACTGTTCCGGCGCGCGGCGGATCGTTGATTCGACCCAGGCGTTGTAGAGCGACATGATGCGCCGCTCCTCCGCCTCGCGCGGCGCCGTCGGGTCGGGGCGGATCAATTCCCCCATCTCCAGCAGCAGCCGGCCGTCGGGCTGGCGGTAACTGGCCACGGGCTGGAGCGGCAGGTTCAGCCGGAGCGCCAGCGAGGCGGGGCCGGTCGACGTGGAGGCGACCTCGCCGAAGAACGGGAGGAAGACCCCCTCGTGGCGGGCGTCCTGATCCGCCAGGATGCCGATGCATCCGCCCTCGCGCAGGAACCGGAGCAGGGGGCGCGGGACGGCTTCGCGGGTCGAGAAGGTCCGCAGCGCGTTGCGTTCGCGCAGCCGGCGCAACCACGCGTCGGCGTACGGGTTGTGCATCGGCTTGTAGATCACGCCGCAGCGGCCGAACGTCAGCGCATACCAGGCGCCGGTCCACTCCCAGTTGCCCTGATGCGCGCAGAAGAACAGGTGGCCGTTGCCGCGCGCGAGGGCCTGGTAGCGTTCCCAATCCGCGGGCGAGACGATTACGCGCCGGCGGATTGCGTCGTGCGGCGCGCGGCTGAGCCACGCCAGTTCGAGGGCGAACAGTATTGTGTGGACGTGCAGCTCGCGGAGGATGCGCCGGCGCTGGGCTTCACTCATCTCGGGGAACGCGCGGGCCAGATTGCGCTGGATGACGCCGCGCCGGATCGGCAGCAGCGCGTAGACGAGCGTGCCCACACCGCGGGCGAACGCCCGTTGCAGCGGCGCCGGAATGCGCCCCAGCAAACCCAGCAGACCGCTCAGTGCGGCGAACTCAAGGCGGTGCAACAGCGGGTGCCGCCGGCGGCGGCGGGGACGCTCCGCGGCGGGGCTCATCGGTCGTGTCGCGCGGCCGCCACCATGATGCAGGCGTCGTGGATCAATTCCAGACCGAGTTCATTGGCGCGCGCGATCGCCGCCGCATCGCCCGCCCCCGGCTGCATCCAGATCCGCCCGACGCCGGCCGCCGCTGCCTCGTCCAACACCTGGCGGGTCACCTCCGGCGGCGTCACCATCACGGCCAGCCCGGGTGTTTGCGGGCAGGCGGCCAGGTTGGGGTAGGCCGGCTCGCCCTCGATCGTTTCGGCGCGCGGGTTGATTGCATAGACGGTCCAGCCGCGGTCGCGCAGATTGCGCAGCACGATATTGCCGTATTTGGCGCGATCGGCCGACGCGCCGACGACCGCCACCGGCCGCGATTGGATGAATTCAAGGATCTTGGCTTCCATCATTCCCCCCCGACTCTCAAATCGTCTCTCGCCCCTCGTCCTCGATGGCCGCTGCGGTCGATGGCGCCGCACGCCAAAACCATTCTACCCTAGGGATCAAGGCCAAGCCGCCATTTTAGGGCAGCTGCGGCGGCAGGAAGGCGTCGTGGGGGAGTTCGACGGTCTCGCCCCGCAGCAGTCGGCCGCGGTGCTCCTCCGCTTCCAGGCCGGTCACCAGGGTCAAAATCAGGTGCAGGCGGCAACCACGCAGCAGATTCATCTGCTGGGCCGACGGCGAGAGCAGAATCAGCTGCCCCCCGCGCTGGCGGAGCTCGCGGTGCAGCGCCATCAGGATGCCCAGGCCGGCGCTGTCGATGTGGTCCAGTTGGCTGGTGTCGAAGTAAACACGCTCGACGGCGGGCGCCAGCGTCTGCAGCACGCCGTTGCGGAATGCGTCGACGACGGGATGTGTCAATCGACCCCGCAGGAGCCAGAGCTGCTCGCGGTCGAGCTGATGGACGGTTGCACGCAGCGGCTGGGAACTCGGAGAATGGACCATGATGAGCACAAATCGCAAGCAGGCCGGCCAGGGCGCCTGTCGAACCGGACGCGCGACTTTGCGGGGAGCGTGCCGCCGACCGGGCGAAGAACGCGGGGCCCGCCGACTATTGTTTGAGATGCATCAGCTTTTCGAGCGATTCCAGATGCTTTTCCGCGCGCGCCGCGTGCTTCTCGTCCGAACGCTCGCGGCTGACTTCGAGCACCATTCGCCAGACCTCATGGGCGCGCGTATACCACTCCGGGCGCTTCTCATAGACGATGCCCAGGTTGTTCAGGGCCGACAGGTTTTTCGGATCAATATCGAGGGCCTGCTGATACGAGATGACGGCCTTGTCGTAATCGCCCTGGCGAATGTATTCGACGGCATCGCCGCAGAGCTGCTTGACGCGGGCGGCGGGGTCGTGGTCCGCGCCGATCAGCGGCTCGGTCGCCTGCGAGCCGAGCGAGCCGGGCGACGGATTGAGCGGCGCCGAGTCGCGGTTGACCTGCGGATCGATCTGCGTCAGGTTGTAGGCCGACTCGCTCTCCTCCTTGCTGTCGCGCCAGACGACATACTCGTCCTTCTGCAGGTTGCCGCGAATCAGCTCGGCTTCGGAGCCGCCGCGGATTTCAAAGATCGCGTCGAGCTTGGAGACCCGGAAAATATCCTCCACCCGCTTTTGTGGCGAGAGCAGCGCCAGCCGCGTCCGGTGCTTGTTGGAGCTCATTTTCGTGCCGACCAGGACGCCCAGGCCCGCGCTGTCGAGGAAACTCAGTTCCGCCAGATAGATATAGACCTGATCGACCTCGGGCGTGAACAGGCTGTTCAGGCGCGTCTTGGTATCCTGGCAGTATTTCAGCACCAGCCGGCCGCGCAGGATCACCAGCAGCTCACGGCCATGGCGGTAGGCGTCGATCTCGAATTCCTTGGGCATCGGCGAAGGCCCTTCTTCCGTCCTGGGGGTATGAACGTCAAGGCATCGCGGGCGCCCCAGCCGGCAAGGCCGCCGACGCCGCGGGGCTGGTGGTCGTATCCTCGACTTCCGTCAAAATCTGACGCACGACATCTATTGTATCGAACAATTTAGTGACCACAAGAAAAGTTGTCTCGGCCTGAATCCGCTCGGGGCGCGACTGCACGATCAGCCGGTGCAGCTCGACCATCGGGCGCTGAGCCAGCACGTTATACAAGTAATTGAAGGTATTCCGGTTGCTGCCGGTCGAAACGATCTTGATCGGAATGGCGTAACCGATTTCGTCATCCTTCGGCTTATACGGTTCGGCATCCGGATCGGCCATGCCGCCCATCATCGAGCCATCCATGCCGGGGAACATGCCGGGCATCCCCGGGAACATGCCGGGCATGCCGGGCATCCCGCCCGGAACCGCGCCCCCCTCGCCCTCGCCCCCGGGCATCCCAGGCATACCGGGCATGCCGGGGAACATCCCCGGGAACATGCCGGGGAACATGCCGCCCATTGCCGACATGTCCATTTCCTCTTCCTCGCCTGGTTCCTTCTGGTCAACTTCATCGTCGATCTGGGCGAGCTGGACGGCGTTCATCGGCAGCGTATCGGCGGGCGAACCCATCCCCATCGGTTGCTCGCGCAGATAGGCGAACCCGCGGTGATAGACCGCGTCGACCTGCTCGATATTGTTGGCGATCGCCTTCTCCAGCAGGTCGTTGATGTTGTGGATCGTCATGTAGGCGAAGTAGAGCTTCGTCTCCTTGATCCCCTTCAGTTCCTCGTCGGGCAGGTTGATGTCGAGGATGTCGAGCAGCATCTCGCGGTTGAGCGGGGTCTGCTGGATCATGATCGCCCGTTCGGCCGGCAGCCGGTCGAGGATCAGCCCGGCGACGGCGAGCCGATAGAACAGCGGGACGAACTCGCCGTAGCGGTCCAGGCCGTCGGCGTGGGCGACATTGAGCCCGACCTGCGCCAGGGCGGCGTCGTAAATCCGCCGCGCCTGAAAGTAGGCCGTGGAGTTCGGCTGCAGGTATTCCAGCGTTCCCTTGCGTTCCGAGAGCCGGCGGACGGCGTCCCACAGCGCCTCGGTCTGCATTGCGTCGGGCAGCTCAAGCGGAATATTCCAGCCCGGATACGTCCGCGTGCCGGGGCCCAGGAAGTTCATCCGCGTCGTCGGGTTCTCGCGGAACGAGCGCAGGTGTTCGACTTCGGCCAGCAGCAGGTCGATCTGTTCCTGCTTGCGCTGCTGGATCAGCCGCTCCAGCTCTTGATTTTTCAGGTTGCTGATCTCATCGGGGGTGGTGCCAGGCGGAGGCGGCGGGTCGAGCTGAATCGACTCGATCGTCGGCATCGTGAACGCCTCGGGTTCCTCCAGTTCCAGATCGGTGATCCCCTCGCGCAGCCGCGCCAGCATCTCGCCGACCTGTTCGTTGAACGTCCCCAGCGTGTTCTCCGCCTTCTGCTGCGGTGTCAGCATCACCAGGCTCTGCAGTGTCGCGGCCTTGGTGTCGTATTCGGATTTGGCGGCGGCGACGGCGCCGGCTTGCGGACCGAAGATCGCCAGATGCAGAATCAGGATGAGCACCAGGGCTCCGACCGAGCCGATGACGGCCTGTTCGCGCTTGCCCAGCGTCATGATTCAACTCCCGCCTTTCACAAGGGCGCTCCCCACGGTTCACGGGGATTGACGCACCCCCATGCCGTCGGTAGCCCGGCTTTCTGTATCATAGGTTCTCGTTGCGGCGGTTGCCAAGAGTTTCTCCCCCCGCAACTCAGATCGTCCCCTCGTCTCTCGTCCTCGTGATCGAGGGACGGAAGGGACATAAGGGACAAGAGCGACAAGGGACGAAAAGGAGGGCGGACAGCTTTCGAGAACCGAAGACGAGGGACGTGAGGGAGGGGCGCGGTTACGCCGCCGTCGTCCACACCTCCGCCTGCTCGCTCTCATGAATCACCGGGAACTTCAGGTTTTCGTAGACCGATTTGATCCAGACCAGCAGGATGACGCCCAGCCACACCAGTAAGGCCATTTGATACCGATCGGGATTCGCGCCGATCTGCCCATAGACCTGGCGGCCGATCTCGCTCAGGCTCGGGAAGTGCGTGCCGTCGGCCAGCGAATTGGCCAGCAGGTCCATGACCCCGATCTCGACCAGGCACCATCCGGCCAGCACCGCCGGTCCAAGGCAGACCCAGGCCACGCTCAGATAATGGAGCAGCCCCAGCGACAGCGAGATGTCGACCGCCGCGCAGCCGCTCAGGTGATACGCGATCACTGGGATCATCAGCAGGAACAGGACCAGCGTCAGCCAGGCGTAATTGGTGAAGATGAACCAGGCGGCGGCCAGAATCAGTCCGTCCACCAGCAGGCAGACATACGGCATCCAGAACCGCCGGCGCGCCAGCAGGGCGTAGCCGGCCGGGATGAGCGGAGGCGCCAGCGCGACCGCCGCCGCCAGCAGGCCGTTGCCTCCCGCCGCCCGCGCCGAATAATAAATCAGCATCGCGTTGAGCACGATCCCCGTCCCCGCCAGGATCAGCAGGAACTGCGTGGGCGTCAGCGCCTCCAGTTGCAGCATGTCCCGCAGATAGGCGGCCGCCTCGGCGCGGAACTGAATGCCGGCCATCAGCGCGAGAAACAGCGGGGTCGCCAGCAGCAGGAACCGGCTGGCCAGGGCCGAGCGCCGCTTCAATTCGTTGGGATCGTGCGCGGCCCGCGAATCGAGCTTGTAGGAGGGGCCGACGTAGATATCGTCATCGGCGCCCGCGCCGGGCAGCGCCGGGTCCGTGTCCAGCCGTCGTCCCAGCGGGGCGCCGCACATCGTGCAGGCAAGCGCGCCATTGGCGTTGACGGAATGACATTGGGGGCATTGCATGCTGCGTTCCAAACCGCGGGTCAGCCTGGCGGCGCCGCTTTGCGAAATCCGGCCCGGCCCGCGAAGCCGGCGCGCGCCGGTCCGGCCGGGAGGAGCGGATACTTCTCCAACTCTCTTATCGGCGACCGCGCCGCGGGAGTTTAGGTCGCTAACCGGAGGTTCAGAATGAAGGAACTGGTTCGGCTCGATAGCGGATTTTCGAGAGCCGAGGACGAGGGACGAGAGCCGAGAGCCGAGAGCCGAATTTTGGGTAGACCTTCGCCGGTGGAGGACGAAGACAAAGCCGAGGACGAGGGACGTGTTTCAAGGGCATTCCCTCAAGACGGCGGCGGGCCGGCATGTTAGCATGACCCGATTCGGCGCGCCGATGCCACGGAGAGACCCGCCGTTGCCCTTGCTTGAAGTCCAGGATCTGGAGGTAGCCTTCGCGACCGACGCCGGGCCGCTGCGGGCGGTGGACGGCGTGAGCTTCGCCGTCGACCGCAATCGGACGCTGGGGCTGGTGGGCGAGTCGGGCTGCGGCAAATCGGTCTCGGCCCTCGCCGTCCTGCGGCTGATCCCGAACCCGCCGGGCCGGATCACGGCCGGCCGCGTGCTATGGAAGGAGCGCGACCTGCTCCGGCTCCCGGCGCGCCAACTGCCGGCGATCCGCGGCGCCGAGATCGCCATGATCTTCCAGGATCCGATGACGTCGCTCAATCCGGTCTTCACCATCGAGCAGCAGCTTGGCGAGGTCCTGCGCATCCGCTTCGGGCAGGGCCGCCGCCAGGCGCGCGCGCGGGCGCGCGAGATGCTCGCCACCGTCGGCATCGCGGACCCCGACCGCCGCCTGCAGAATTACCCGCACGAGCTCTCCGGCGGCATGAAGCAGCGGATCATGATCGCGATGGCCCTGCTGGCCGAACCGGATCTGCTGATCGCCGACGAGCCGACGACGGCGCTCGACGTGACGATCCAGGCGCAGATCCTGGCGCTGATCCGCGAACTGCAGCAGCGGACCGGGATGGCGATGGTGCTGATCACGCACGATCTGGGCGTCGTCGCCGGCGTCTGCGACGAGGTCGCCGTGATGTATGCCGGCCGCATCGTCGAGCACGCGCCGTCCGCGGCGATCTTCGAGAACAGCCAGCATCCCTACACCCGCGGCCTGCTGGCCAGCATCCCGCGCAAGGGGCGGCGCAAGGAGTCGCGGCTGGCGACGATCGAGGGCGTCGTGCCGTCGCTGCTGGAGCCGCCGCCGGGCTGCCGGTTCGCCGAACGCTGTCCCCGGCGGCGCGAGCTGCCTGAAGCGGACCAGCGCCGCTGCCGGCAGGTTGATCCGGAACTGTTGCCGGTCGCCGGCACGCCGAACGCCGCGGCCTGCCATTACCCCTGCAGCGGCGAAAGACGGTAAAGGGGTATCCGCGCCACCATGCAACCGATGACCGAGCCCGCCGCGCCGCCGCCGCCCCTGCTCGATGTACGCGACCTGCGCAAGCACTACCCGGTGCGCGGCGGGCTGTTTGCAACGCAACAGGCGACGGTCAAGGCGGTCGACGGCGTCAGCCTGCGCGTCCGTCCGGGGGAAACCCTGGGCCTGGTCGGCGAATCGGGCTGCGGCAAATCGACGCTGGGGCGGACGATCCCGCGGCTGGAGGACCCGACCGCCGGCGAGGTCTACTTTGCCGGCCGCAATCTGGCCGAGGCCCGCGGCCGCGAACTGTTCGCGCTGCGCCGCCAGATCCAGATCATCTTTCAGGATCCCTATGCATCACTCAACCCGCGGATGACCGTCGGCGAGATCGTGCGCGAACCGCTGGCCGTGCATCGCCGCGGCCGGCGCGCCGACCAGCAGCGCCGTGTGGCGGAACTGCTCGAGCTGGTGGGCCTGTCGGCCGACGTGAGCGACCGCTATCCCCACGAATTCTCGGGCGGCCAGCGTCAGCGCGTCGGCATCGCGCGGGCGCTGACGCTCGAACCGAAGCTGATCATCGCCGACGAGCCGGTCTCGGCGCTCGATGTCTCGGTTCAGAGTCAGGTGCTCAACCTGCTGGTCGAGCTGCAGGAGCGGCTCGGCCTGACCTATCTCTTCATCAGCCACGATCTGTCGGTCGTCGAATACCTCAGCGATACGATCGCCGTCATGTATCTGGGCAAGATCATGGAGATCGGCCCGGCGCGCGCGGTGTTCGAGGCGCCGGCGCATCCCTACACGCGCGCGCTGATCGAGGCGATCCCCGAGCCCGATCCGCGCCGCCGGGTGCGGCACGCGCCGGTCCGCGGCGAGACGCCCAGTCCGATCAATCCGCCGTCGGGGTGCGTCTTCCACACGCGCTGTCCATATGCGGTCGAGGCGTGCCGCGGCGTCGTTCCGCCGCTCGAAGCGGTCGACCCGGCCCGGCGCGGCCAGGCGGACGCCGACGACCTCCACCGCGCCGCCTGCATCAGGAAGGACGAGATTTGAAGGGGTTTTCCAGAGCGGAAAACGAGGACGAGAGCCGAGACCCGAATTCTAGAGCAGGCCGCTGGGGGCGAGCACGAGTGCCCGTGAACCTGCGGCTCAAAACGAAAAAATGGGAGGCCGTGAACGACCGATTCGAATAGAGAAGCCTTGCCGGAATGACCGACCGGCCAGTCCCGCAGGTGACGCCAGACTTCAGCCCGCTACTTTAGTGGCGGGAAACGGAATGCCCCGAGCGACAGAGTCCTGCGTAGGGACGGCAAAACAGCCCGAATTGATTGGAACAGCGAAGGGACGAAAATTCGAGGCGGGCCTTCGGGGGCGATCACGAGGACGAAGACGAGGGACGACTTTCAGAGTGAGGCTCAGACGTTGAACAGGACGTTGATCACGTCGCCATCGCGCACCTCGTATTGTTTCCCTTCCAGCCGCAGCTTGCCCTTCTTCTTGGCTTCGGCATACGAGCCGAGCGCGAGCAACTCCTCCCAGCCGATCACCTCCGCGCGAATGAAGCCGCGCTCCAGGTCGCTGTGGATCGCGCCGGCGGCCTCGGGGGCGAGCGCGCCGCGGCGCACCGTCCAGGCGCGGCATTCATCCGGCCCGACGGTGAAGAACGAGATCTGGCCGAGCAACTCGTAGCACAGCCGGATGACCCGGTGGGCCGCCGGCTCGCGGATGCCCAGGTCCTCCATGAACGCGGCGCGGTCGGCCTCGTCCAGGCGCGCGATTTCCATTTCCATCTCGCCGCACAGCCGCGCCCCGTACGTGTCGGGCCACGCCGACGCCGGCCCCAGGTCGACGGGCGAATCCTTGCGCGCGGCCCAGCCCGCCTCGTCCTCGTTGATCAGGAACATCGTCGGCTTCATCGTCAGCAGTTGGAAGCCGCGCAGGCTTTTCGCCTGCTCCGGCGTCAGGGCGGCGGCGCGGGCGGGCCGCCCTTCCTCGAGCGCGCCCTTGACCGCCACGCACGCCGCCTGCTCGATCTCCAGCAGTTCCTTCTCGCGTCCGGCCGCGCCGCGCAGGCTCTTGCCCATCCGCTCCAGCCGGTTCTCCACTTTCTTCAGGTCGCTGAGCGCCATCTCCAGGTTGATCGCCTCCAGGTCGCCGGTCACGTCGGGCGGCTGGCCGGCGGCATCGGCGAACCCGCGGAGCACGACCAGCAGCGCCTCGGCGGTGGCGATCTCGGCGATCTGCTTGTCGCCCAGGCCGTCGCCGGCGCCCCCCTCGCCGCGTGCGACGCCCGCCAGATCAATGAACTCCACGGTGGCGGGGGTGTGTTTCTTGGGGTTGAACAGCGCGCTGAGCCGGTCGAGCCGGTCGTCGGGCACCTTGGTGACCGCCTGGTTGGCGCCGCCGCGCCCGCCGCCGAACGCCGACGTCTGGGCCTGCTGCCCGGTCAGGGCGTTGAAGATCGTGGTTTTGCCGCTGCCTTGCAGGCCGACCAGGCCGATCCGCATGATGGCTCCTCCGCGGGCGGAATCAGCCCCTTATCCTACGGACGCGGAGGGGGAATGCCAAAGCAAAAGCGGATGGGACGATGAACGGCGGGGAAGGCAGCCGAAGCCGGGGTCCTTCATGTCCCTTATGTCCTTTACGTCCATTCGCCGGAGGAACCGCTCATCACGATCACAGAGCGCAAGTACTGCTGGATATCCATGTCCCATTTGGCAGAATGGGGCCGGATGGCGAATCCGGCCCATGACGGGCGGCGGGGCGGTCCGCATCGTCCGCCCGCCACTCTCCGCGGCGAAGGGAGCGGCTGACGTGAAAGTCACCTACAACGAACAATACGAGCGCCATTTGAAAACCTGCTTCATCGGCTGCGGCGGGCATGCCTGCCGCAACATCTACCCGACGTTCCAGTACGCGCCGGTCGACCTGGCGGCGGTGTGCGACCTGGACGCGGCGCGCGCGGCCCATATGGCGCGCCAGTTCGGCGCGCGTGCGCACTACACCGATCACCGCGAGATGCTCGACCGGGAGCGCCCTGAGGTCGTCTTTATTGTCACCAACTACGATAAGGATGCAAAACCGAGGTATCCGCAACTGGCGTGCGATGCGATGCGCGCGGGCGCGCACGTCTGGATCGAAAAACCGCCGGCGGGCTGCCTGGCCGATGTTGAGATGATGATGGAAACCAGCCGCAAGACCGGCAAATGGGTGATGTGCGGGTTCAAGAAGATGTTCTTCCCGGCCAACGTGCGGGCGCATCTCCTGTCGCGCCAGGAATGGTTCGGTGCGATCCGCACGATCACGGCGCGCTATCCGCAGCATCTGCCGGGCCCCGAGGAGCGCGACGATCCCTGGAAACTGGTCGGTTTCCTGGACCACATCGGCCATCCGCATTCGCTGCTGCGGCTGCTGGACGGACCGCTCGAGTCGATCTATGTGGAGCGCCAGCGCGACGGGGCGGCCGTCTCGGCGCTGCGGTTCAAGAACGGCGCCGTCGGCACGCTCCACCTCTGCCCGGGGATCGGCGGGGGCTCGCCCCTGGAGCACACCGAGATCGTCGGCGAGCACGGCAACGTGATCGTCGAGAACAACATCCGCGTCTACTGCTACAGCGGCGGCGGGCCGGAGGGGGGGTACGGCGTCGCGGGCGATTTCACCGACACGGGCGAGCGCGGCGGCGCGCAGTTCTGGGAGCCCGAGTTCTCGCTCGGCCAGCTCTACAACAAGGGCCTGTTCCTGCTCGGCTATGCGCCGGAAGTCATCTCCTTCTGCAAGCATGCCCTGGCCGGCACACCGCCCGAGAAGGCCGATCTGGAATGCATCTGGGAAATGACCCGGATCTACGAGGCCTATCTGCAGCCAACCGGGAAGGTGATCAAGATTTGAGCGGAAAGGATTGAGGCGCGATTTCTTGAGTGCCGGGCGGGCGGGGGGTGACGGGATCGACGTGCGACATGGATCTGGGCTTTCATGAGGCGGTGTCGGCCCAGAAATCCTCGAAGCGGCCCGACTAGAGGCAGCAGCGGGCGGCGGTGATGGCGTTGAAGCTTGGGCCGAAGGGCCGATGCCGGCGTCACTGGCTCTTGACACGGCCCGGCGGGGCTGGTTAGATAGCGGTTCCGGGTCGCGGCGGGCGGATGCGCCGACGCCCCCCGGGTGAGCGGGAATAGCTCAGTTGGTAGAGCGCCACCTTGCCAAGGTGGATGTCGCCGGTTCGAGTCCGGTTTCCCGCTCCATTTAAGTTTATCAGAATCAAAGTCTTGCAAGAAGAAGCCGCCGGGTCACGACCGGCGGCTTTTCTTCTGGGTCGCGCGTCGATACTTCGGCTGTTTTGCGGGGGCCGAGACGGAAGGTTCCGTCCGGGGAGCATGCGTTGAAAAACTCTGGAGTGTCTGCCGAATGGAGGAAATTTATCCGACAGGCCTCAGCAGTTCGCGGGCGCGCCAGGCGGCGCCGAACAGCGGCGCGCGCGGCTCCAGCACGACGTGGACCGGGATGCGCGCCATCATCTCGCTGAGCCGCCCCTTGTGATGGAATGCCTCCATGAACGGCCCCTCGCGCAGCCGCGGCAGGATCTTGGGGGCGATGCCGCCGCCCAGGTAGACGCCGCCGGTGGCCAGCACGGTCAGGGCCAGATCGCCCGCTTCGGCGCCGTAGATCCGCACGAACAGATCCAGGGCGCGCTCGCAGATCGGCGCGCGCCGTTCCAGCGCCGCCTGCGAGATCTCGGCCGACGCATCGCCCCGGCGCAGCCGTTCGGCGAGCCAGTCCGGCTCTTCCTCCCGTCCCGTGTCGCGCAGGAACTCATGGATCCGGACCAGGCCCGGGCCGCTCAGCAGGCGCTCGGTGCTGGTGCGGCCGATGCGGTCCATCATGTAGCGCAGCAGGTCGATTTCCTCGTCGCAGTTGGGGGAGAAATCGGCGTGGCCGCCTTCGGACGGCGAGGGGTAGTAGCGCCCGGCGTGGTGGAACAGCATCGATTCGCCCAGGCCGGTTCCCGCCGCGATGACGGCCTTGTTGCCGCCGGGGAGCGGGTCGCCGGCATGGAGCACGGCCAGATCGCGCGGCCGGAGCGTCAGCACGCCGTAGGCGAGGGCGACCAGGTCGTTGATCAGATCGACGCGGTCGTGCCCGAACAGGCGTTCCAGGTCGCGCGCATCGGCCGGCCAGGGGACGTTGACCATCTGGGCGCGGCGGTCGATGACCGCGCCGGCCACGCCGAAACAGGCGGCCGCGACCGAGCCGACCGCGTCGCCGAGGAGGCGGCGCGCAATATCCGCCAACCCGGCGACGTCGGCCGTCGCGTAGCTGGCCTCGGCAAGCGGGGTCAGCAGGTCGCCGTCGGGATCAAAGCAGGCGACGTTGACCTTCGTGCCGCCGACATCGCCGGCCAGGAGACAGGGTTTGCCGCTCATCGGGCCGTCCCAGGCAAGAATTCGTCCCTCACGCCAAACGGAAAGGACATCAGGGACTTAAGGGACATGAGAGACGGCGCTTTTGCAAGTGGCTTCGCCTTCGCTGGAAGCCCCGTGCCTAGCGCCGCTCGACGTCAATGGCGTCGCCCAGTCTGAGACCGGTCAGGCCGGCGGCCGAGCCCTGGTTGACGGCGATCTCCAGCGTGCCGGCCGAGCCCCAATAGGCCAGCGCCTGCACGTGGCGCACCTCGCCGAACGTGGTGCTGAGCGTATCGAGCCGCAGCGCCCCGGCATGGATCACAAAGCGGCCCGGTTCAAACCACGCACCGTGGGACCGGCGCCGGATGTTCGTCACCAGATTGCCGAATTGATCGATCAGCACGACCCGGCCGGTCAGCCGGTCGGCTTGCTCCGCCAGTTCGAAGAGCGGCAGGCGCAGCGGGTCGGCGACCGGCGGGCCGGCCTGAGCCGGATCGAACCCCAGCGCGAGCCGCGCCGCGGCGGGGGCGAACAGATCGCGCCCATGGAACGTCGAGCTGACGCGCTCGTTGCGGAATTCGGGGTTTTCGATCCGGTGCAGATCCAGATCGTCCGGCGCCAGACCCTCCAGCAACCCCGACAGCAGGCCGTTATCCGGGCCGGAAAAGAGCCACGGCCCGACGCGGCCGCAGAGGGCGCGCCGCTCGGTGCCGACGCCGGGGTCGACGACGCAGCAGAAAATCGTGCCGGCGGGGAACGACCCCGCCGCGCAGTGGAGCACGAACGCGCCGGGCAGGACCTGGTGCGGCGGGAGGCCGTGCGTCACGTCGACGAGATGGGCGTGCGGCGCGCGGCGCAGGATTTCGCCCTTCATCGCGCCGACATACCAGTCGCCAACACCGAAGTCGGTCAGCAGCGCGACGATGGGCGTCGCCGGGGGCGCAGCGGGCATCGATCGACTCCGGTGCGGACGCGGCCGGCCGCGGTTCAGCCGGCGACAATCCGCAGGGTCTGGCCTGTTTCAATCGTAACCGGTTCGGCGAACCGCAGCACGAGGCGCTTCCGTTCGGCCTGGGCCTGAGCCGGCACCTTCCGGCCCGCCAGCTCCACCTCGGCGGCGTCGGCTTTCAGGCCCACGGCGATCTCGGCCAGCACGAGCCGCCCGTCCTTGACTTCGACCTCGGCGGCGCCGCCGCGTTGGGCGGCCCGCTGGCGCAGCATGCCCCAGGCCGGGTCGATCGAGAAGAAGCAGGCGAAATCATCGGCATAGACGCGCGGGGCGAACGCCAGCCGCCGCTCCGGCGCGCTGTACTGGAAGTCGGACAGCGCGAGCAGGAGCGAATACGACGCCAGCGCGCGGGCGTAGTGATTGCCGCACTCGAATTCGTTGAACGGGTTGCGGCGCTCGCCGGTGAAGCGGTCGCGCAGCCCCTTGACGATCGACAGCCCCTCGCGCAGCCGGCCCTCGTAGATCAGATGCGCGGCGACCTGATATTCGATCCCGGTCCAGACCTCGTCGCTGTAGACGAACGGCAGGCCGGGCCGTTCGCCGTGGGGCCATGTCGCCAGCA
>Ga0116159_1001789_pt1 | contig 22283 bp, 19 predicted proteins | sample AD_JPNAS1_MetaG_FD_89878 | JGI IMG/M metagenome (GOLD analysis project Ga0116159, IMG submission 89878) | Active sludge microbial communities of municipal wastewater-treating anaerobic digesters from Japan - AD_JPNAS1_MetaG | ecosystem: Engineered > Bioreactor > Anaerobic > Digestate | place...
CCGCGCCGCCGCCGCCACGCCCCGCGTTCGAGCAGACCGCCGCGGCGCCGACGGCCCCCGTAGGGGCGCTTTGTGAAGCGCCCTCGGTTGGTGAACCGCCCCAGGACCCCGTGGGGGCGCTTCGTGAAGCGCCCTCGGTTGGTGAACCACCCCAGAACCCCGTGGGGGCGCTTCCCGAACCGCCCCTACAGGCGGTGGCCGCCGTCGGGCCGGGCGGCCTGCTGCTGGCGGGGCTGCTGGGCGCCGTACTGGTGGGCGGCATGGAAGCCTGGCGGCGGCGTAGCCGCAGGAGTCGCTAGCGTGGCCGGCGCGGGGCTGGCGCGGCTTGCCGGCGTGGCGCTGCTGGCGCTGGGGCTATGGCCAGGGCCGGCGTTGCGTCCGGTGCATGCCGACACAGTGGGGCGGGCTTTCCAGCCCGCCGCTTGCCCGCCTGGGCGAGGCCTGGACAGGCTGGGAAGCCTATCCCACAGGCCCTGTTCCCCCTCTCCCTCGGAGGGAGAGGGCAGGGGTGAGGGTGAAACGCCAGCTAACCGGTCAATTGGGGACGTCAGCGAGCGCTTTCCTGCCCATCCAGAGACTCGCCATGCCACGGAATCCCCCCTCACCCTCGCCCTCTCCCCCCATGCCGCCGCAGCGGCGGCATGGGGGGAGAGGGGGCAGATCCGCCTGTCCGCGCCTGAAGGGGGAACAGTAGGCCTGCGCCCTCCGTGCTCGCACGGAGCATTGACCCGCAGGGGAGGGCCAGGCGGCACCATCGGCATCCGGCCGGCCGCGCTCACCCTGGGCGTGGGCGAGACGGCGACGGTGGAGGTGTGGCTCGAGGGCGGCAGTGAGTATTACGGCGTCGAGCTGCGGCTGGCGTGCGACCCTGCGCTGGTGACGGTGACGCAGGTGACGCCGCTGTGGGAGGTGTTCAGCCCCGGCAGCCACCTGCTGCTCAAGAGCGAGGCCGGCTGGTGCGACGACGGCAGCGGCAACACCTGGTACGGCGCCTGGTACGCCGTGGCCAACGTCAGCCCCGCGCCGCCGTTCACCGGCAGCGGCCCCATCTGCGCCATCGACGTCACGGGCGTGGCCCCGGGGCAGGCGACGCTCTGCTTCGACCGCGCGGTGGGGGCGACGAACAGCGGCGGCCGGCTGCTGCCGGCTGCCGGCGATGGGGCGCTCCTGGTGTCACTCACGCCACAGGCCACCCGCACGGCGACGCCCACGGCCACACCCACGCCGACGGCCACGCCGCGGCCCACAGTTGCGCCCTCGCGCACCCTGGCGCCCACGCCGGCGGCCACGGCCACGCGCCCGGCCACGGCCACGTCACGGGCAACAGCGCTGTTCGCCACGCCGTCGCCAAGGCCGGCCAGCGCCACGGCCACACCCCACCTGACGGCGACGGCCACGGCATCACCGGCTCCCACGGCGACACGCACCGCGACGGCGCCGGCGGCGCCACCCCAACCACCCCCGCAGGCCCCTTGGGCACCCCTGCTGCGCGGCGCCGAGCTGGGCAAGCTGCTGCTCGCCTTCGTGGCCGGCGCAGGGGCGATGACGGGCCTGCTGCGGCTGGCGAGGAGGAGGCGGCCGTAGCCTGTCGGAGCGAGATGCCCTGTGTGGGCGACCGATCTCCTCTCCGGCAGGCCCGCAGCACATCGCCGCTTCCAGCGCCTACCCCAGCCACGTCGCCGGCTCAGTAGAATCCACGGATAGCCGGGGGCGATGATCCCGTAGTTTCCTGCAGCGAATCCGGCCACAGAATCAGTACTTCCTGCTGTTTTCATAACCCATCATCTGAGGTACGATATTCGTGAAGCATAGCGCGCTTCACATAAACGTCGTGGCCCGCGGGAGTGAGCGCTCGCCGGGGCCATGGTGTGAGGATGCCGGGCTGCACCCCAGCCGCCATCATCCAGCCATCCTGCTCAGTGTGGTGCACCGCCCGCGTCCCCCGGCTCGAAGAGGAGGGACGGGTATCGAGGCACGCGTAGCAGGCCCCCCGGCCCCGCTGCCGCTCGTGGCGCAGCGGGCTTTTCGTCGCCGCGCAGCGGGCGTGGCGACCGGTCATTCTGCACACAGTGAGAAGGAGCGAACAATGCGCACGCGCATCTTCCTCGGCACCGCCATCACCCTGTTGCTCGTCGCCGTCATGGCGATCGGCGCCATCGGCAGCGGGGCGTGGTTTACTGACAATGCGACCATCACCGCCAACGACATCAAGACGGGTACCCTCTCATTCAGTGCGAGTTCGGCGTTTGAGTTCCCAGTCGATACGTCGAACATGGAGCCCGGCGGCGGCAAGGTCACTGTGGGCTATTTCACGGTCACGAACACCGGCACCCTCAACATGAAGTGGCGTGGCAAGCTTGATGGCGTGGTGGACGCCGGCAACATCGGCCAGTACCTCTATCTGACCGTCACCCTGAACCCGACCGACGTGGTCGGCTACGACGGCAACTATGGGCCCGCCGCTCCGTCGGTGACGGTTAACCACGTCTGCGTCAACGAACTCGACGACTGGAACGACGAGATCGTCCTGGACGACCCCGTGTGGCCCTTCAAGCCATGGGACTGGGCGGGCTACAAGGTTGAGATCGAGATGGACAAATCGGCGCCAGATACAGCGCAGGGCCAGACCTACAGCGCGCATCTGTACCTCGAGGCGACGCAGTACATCAACGATAGCGTGGGGTGGTAGCAGCCTGAGCGGCGTCCGCCGCGCAACACGGACCTGATGGGGCAGGCGTGGCTGTTGCCCACGCCTGCCCCCCAAAGACACACCACGGAAGGTGGACAGCGACGATGGAAGCGACAATGCCGGCGAGACGCGCCCCACTCCCCTGGCGGCGCGTGGCGCGCATCGCGCTCGAGGTGCTGCTGGTCTTGGTCATCCTGCTGCTGGCCTTCGTGGCCTATGGCACCATCAATAACCGTTGGTATCATACCGTTATCATCAGCGGCGGCTCGATGTCGCCCACTATCAACCTGGGCGACGCCATCATCATCACCCGGCCGCCGGCCCAGCTCCAGCCGGGCATGATCGTCACCATGGAGTCCAAGGGCAGCGCCGTGACGCACCGTGTCGTCGAGCTGCGCGCTGACGGCGTGCTGGTCACCAAGGGCGATGCCAACGAGGCGGCGGAGGAGTGGCAGCCGGGGCAGGGCACGGTCGTCGGCGTGGTCCGCCTGCGCGTGCCCTACATCGGCTACGCCTGGATCGTGGCGCAGAACGTGCGCGCCCTCTTTCAGCCCAACCCACTGCAGGTGGAGTGGACGCCGGCCAAGCCTTAGCGCAGTGGCATCCTATCCGGGCTTGATGCTTCGCGCATGGCCGGAACGGAACCTTGAGGGGGGAGTTCTCGTCGGGTTGGCTATCCCGTGGCCGCCCGCGGGCGGCCACGGGATAGCCAACCCGACGAGAACTCCCCTTCCGGGCCAGGGCCGGGCCGGCGCGCAGCACATCAGCCGGCAGCCACCCGGACCGCCTGCGGTTGCCCGCACCACCTACGGTTGTCGTATTAGCCCGCGCCGGCCTTAGCATGGCGCGAGGAGATGAACGATGCGCAGGTGCCTGTTCTTTGCGGCCATCCTCGTCCTATTAGCCGTCTTGGCTTTCGGCGCGGGCGGCAGCGGCGCCTGGTTCACCGACCAGGATACGCTGGAGGGCCTCTCCGTCAGCACCGGCCGGCTGGCGGTGGCGCTGAGCGGGCCCAGCTTTGGGATCGGCGACGTCGAGCCCGGCGAGGTCTGTGGCGGCCACGACGTCGTCTTCAGCAACCTGGCCAGCCCCGCGTCGACGCTGCCGGTCAAGTACCGCCTGCGCGCCGAAAAGACCGACGGCAGCGACGAACTGTACGACCATTTGCTGGTCAAGGTCAACTGGAAGGCACAGAGCACGGATCCTCTATGGACAAAGCGTTACATCGGGCCGCTCAAGACGATGCTCATCAGCGGCTACCCGGATATGGCCAACGTGGCCCCCGGCAGCAGCCAGTATTGGGAGTTCATTTACTCCGTCGCCAGCGATACGCCCGACAGCGCCCAGGGGGAGAGTTGCACCTTTTCGATCATCGCCGAGGCCACGCAGGTGAGCAACCCGGGCTGGGGCGAGTAGCCCGCGGCCGATTGGGCATAACGTAGCACGAAAACGCCCACGAAGCCGCCTGCGGCGGCCAAGGGGGGCTAGGCTACGGCGCCACGCCCCATTTGCAAGTCAGCATCTTGACCCGCGAAGGGCGCCAAGGGAGACTGGAGAATGCTCCTGCAGAAGCTTCGCGTTGCCTTCGCGCCCTTGGCGTCCTTCGCGGTTCAACCGAGTGGGCGTGGGCACCCATCAAAAGCAATGCGGCGATCCGCTGAGGCGAGAGCTCGCCGCCGAGAACGTAGAGGATGCTATGGCCTCCTCTGCGACTCCGCGGTGAATATCCTCGTCGCTTTGAAGCCAGGCTTCGCTGGGGATAGGTAACCAGAATGATGACCAAGGCCAACGTGACCCGCATACTCCGCCTCGCGGTCTGCCTCGGCGCCGGCCTGTGGCTCGTGCTGCAGGCGCCCTGGAGCGGCGCCTATTTCACCGCGCGCGTGTCGGTGGACAATAACCAGATCGCCATGGCCCCCGGCGTGACGGGCCTGTCGGTGACCTTGAGCGCGGCCGGTTTCGTCGAGGTTCCAGACGAGCCTGATGCCGCCGGCCCCGCGCCTGAGGATGCGCCAGGCGAGCCCGACGCTGCCGTTCCCACCCCCGAGGACACACCGGCCGACCTGGCGCAGCGCCGCGCCGGCCACCGCCTGGCCGCGCCCCTGCTGCCCGCCGCCAGTGCTCGCCCGGCCGGCCTGGAAACCGAGGCCCGCGCCGGCGTGCGCGGCGAGATTCGCATCGCCAACGGCGGCGCGGTCGCCACGGAGGGGCTCACTGTGGTGGCCCAGGTGCAGCAGCAGCTCGACGGCGGCAGCTTTGAGGACCTCGCGGGCGCCACGCAGGGCTTTGCGCCCGGCGTGCTCGCAGCGGGCGCCGCCCTGGCGCTGCCCTACGAGATCGCCTTCGCCCCCGTAGAGGGCGCCAACTATCGCGTGCTGGTGCGCGTGACCATCACCAACCACAGCGAACGGCTCGGCGAGCCCTACGGCCCGCAGGCGGCGGCGGTCTTTAGCGTGCCGGCGCTGCCCGAGTTGCTGCCGGCGGCGACCGCTACGGCCACGCCGACGCCGACCGCCACCATCAGCGCCACGGCGACCCTGACGCCGACGCTCCCGGCCACGCCCGATGGCCCGCCCAGCGCTCAGCCCGAGCCCGAGGCCACGGCCACGCCCACGGCAACGGCAACCGTCACGGCCACAGAGACGATGACGGCGACCGCCACAGTCACCGCCACGGCCACGGTAACCGAGACGGCGACCGCGACTCTCGAGCCCACACCGCAGGAGACGGCGATGCCCACAGCCACGGCCACGCCGAGCGAGACCCCCACGGCCACAGCGACAGCGGCACCGACCGAGACGCCCACGCCCACGGCCACGCCGACAGAGACGCCGGCGCCAACAGAAACGCCGGCGCCAACCGATACTGCCACGCCCGAGCCAACCGAGACGGCGACGCCTGAGCCGACCGAGACGGCCACACCCACTGCCGTGGAGGAGGCCCCGGCGGACGGCTGACCCGACACACCGATTCACATGGCAGCGAGTCGATTGGCAATGACTCTCAAAGGCTTGCCCATGCCGCGGCTGGGGCCCCTCGCTACCCGTCCCCCGTCGCGGGGAACGAGGCCGCAGCACTGCGACCTGCCTGGCCAAGAACCGGCAAGCGAGCGATGAGGTACGGACGAAGACAGCCCAATTCCCCCGCGACGGGGGAACAGTAGGGGGGCCCAGTTGCAGACGGGCGACTTGCCCGTCGGGCACGGGGCCGCAGCACTGCGACCTGCCTGACCAAGAACCGGCAAGCGAGCGATGAGGTACGGACGAAGACAGCCCAATTCCCCCGCGACGGGGGAACAGTAGGGGGGCCCAGTTGCAGACGGGCGACTTGCCTGTCGGGCACGGGGCCAACTGGGCCGAGTTGCTGCTAGAAGGCGGGCGCCGGCCGCTCGTGAGATCCGTGCGACAAATAGGCGTGGCCCTGGGCAGTGAGCGCTGACCAGGGCCACCGTGCGAGGATGCCGAGCTGCATCCCAGCCGCAACTACATTCTACCACGATTCTTTGTACTTTGCAATATCTGATCCTGACCACGTTCATCCACGAGATGCACCCTATTGACTGTCGTACCACCGGAGGAGGAGCACTGTGCGCACACGGATCATCCTCGGCGCGGCGAGCCTGACACTGCTGGTGATCGCCATGGTCGTGGTGAGCGCCGGCAGCGGCGCCTGGTTCAGCGATACCGAGACCTCCACCGGCAACACCTTCGCCGCAGGCACGCTGCTGATCGGCGCCAGCGTCGACCAGGGCGACGCCATCCTGCTGGCCAACCTCGAGCCGGTGCTGCCCGAATCCGGCGCCTGGACGCGGGTGGGCACGGTCACCATCACCAACGAAGGCAGCCTGCCGCTGCGCTTCCGCATGTGGCTCGAGCACGCCCCGGTGCCCAACGACCTCGACGAGCACCTGCTCGCCCGGGCCGTGTTCAACGAGGGCCAGGGCGCCACGCCCGAACCGCTCGAGTGGTACGGCGCCGAGCGCGAGCTCTGCGCTGGCATCTCGATCAGAGAGCTCTACAACCACGGCAACCCCTACCTGGCCGCGCCCAACTTCAGCCCGGCGGCGCCCGACATGGAGCCCGGCCGCCGCTGCACCATCACGCTCTACGTGCTGCTGCCCGGCCCCGAAACCGGCAACGAGCACCAGGGCGTGTCGTACACGGCCGCGCTCCACATCTACGCCACCCAGCCCGAGGGCTACTCGGTCATCCCCTAGCGGCCAAGTCTGCTTGTAGTACCGGAGGGCGGGAGGTGGGGCAGGCGTGCAGCGCCCACCGGGCGCTGCACGCCTGCCCCACCTCCCGCCCTCACGTGCCACGAACGAATCTCGCCTACCATTGAAGGACACACCTCAAAAACCGAAAACCCTTTGACAAAACGATTCCGATGTGTTACACTGGAATCGGTGTTATCCGACGTATCAACATGCACTTATCAGAAGGCCGCAGGCGCTGCGCAGTCCTGGGCACGTCTCTTGCACTTATCCTTCCATCTTCCATGATCGTCGGGCGCCAGCGATGGATGGGGCCGGAAGCACGTTTGACGTCCGGCCGTGTTGGGTGCTGGGGTGTGCCGGGTGGGCACACCCTTTTTTGTTGCTGCGCCTTCGACGCCCTTTATCACTATGCCGTACGAAGCGGCTGGCCAGGTTCGTAGTCGGCGCCTGAGCGCCGACTACGAACCCATTGCACATGGCGATTACTGAGAGTACTACCAGGCTACGCTTCGCGCTCAATTCCGCTATGCGGCAGGAGGCCGCAGGAGGAGGCTACATGTGAGCATTGACTGGATCCTGCGCATCTCGGTGATGATCGTGGGCGCACTCCTCGGCTGGCAGCTCGGCGGCGTGCTGGGGGGCGTGGTGCCGGCTTCATTGGTCCCTGCAAGCTATGACCGCTATTATCCGCTCATCGTGGCCGCCGTCGGCGCCGGGCTGGGGGTCGTCTTTGCCCCACACCTCACCGTGCGCCCGTTCAACGCCATCCGCCAGCGCATCCGCCAGATCCCGGCGCGCTACCTGGTGACGGGGCTGGTGGGGTTGGTGGTGGGGCTGATTATCTCGGCGCTGTTGGCGCTGCCCCTCTCGCTCTTGCCGGGGCTTCTGGGCGAGATCCTGCCGTTCGTGTCGGCCGTGCTCTTTGGCTCGCTGGGCATCGCCACCATGGTGATGCGCGAGAAGGACATCCTGGCCATGACGCGCCGCCTGACCTCGCGCGAGGCGGTGGGCGGGCAGGAGAGCATCATCCTGGTCGATACGTCGGTGATTATCGACGGCCGCATCGCCGATATCTGCGCCACGGGGTTCCTCAGCGGCACGCTGGTGGTGCCGCGCTTTGTGCTCAACGAACTGCAACACATTGCCGACTCGCCCGACGTCCTGCGCCGCAACCGCGGGCGGCGGGGGCTCGAGATCCTGGCGCGGCTGCAGAAGGACTCGGAGACGACGATCGAGATTTCCGAGATCGACGTCGAAGGGGTGCGCGAGGTCGACTCCAAGCTGGTCAAGCTGGCGCGCGAGATGGGCTGCGCCATCATGACCAACGACTATAACCTGAACAGCGTGGCCAAGCTGCAGGGGGTCAAGGTGCTCAACGTCAACGAGCTGGCCAACGCCGTCAAGGTGGTGGTGCTGCCGGGCGAACCGCTGACGGTGCGCATCATCCAGGAGGGCAAAGAGGCCGGCCAGGGCGTGGGCTATCTCGACGACGGCACGATGGTGGTCGTCGAAGACGGCCGGCGCTTTATCGACCAGGATATCGAAGTGCTGGTGACCCGCGTGCTGCAGACCGTGGCCGGACGCATGATTTTCGCCCAGCTCGAGGGCAAAGGGCGATAGGGCGCGAAAGACACGAAAGATCACGAAAGGGTACGGCCTCCTTTCGCGCCATTTCGTGTGCTTTCGTGCCTTTCGCGCCTCGTAAGTGAGGTTACGCATGGCACTACAGATCTACAACACGCTGACGCGGCAGAAAGAGCTCTTTACGCCCCTGCATGAGGGGCAGGTGATGATGTACGTCTGCGGGCCGACGGTGTACCAGGATACGCACATCGGCCACGGCAAAACCTACGTGAACTTTGACGTGGTGGTGCGCTACCTGCGCTACCTGGGCTACCGCGTGCGCTATGTGCAGAACATCACCGACGTGGGCCACATCCTCGACTCGGGCGAGGACCGCATCCTCAAGGGCGCCGCGCGCGAGCACATCCAGCCGATGGAGCTGGTGGAGCGCTATACGCGGCGTTACTTTGAGGACATGGATGCGCTCAACGTCATGCGCCCCGACATCTCGCCGCGGGCCAGCGGCCACATCACCGAGCAGATCGCGCTGGTCGAGCGGCTGCTCGCGCGCGGCCACGCCTACGTCGTCAACGGCTCGGTGTACTTTGATGTGGCGAGCTGGCCGACCTACGGCAAGCTCTCGGGCCGGCGGGTGGAAGACCTGCTGGAGGGGACGCGCATCGAGGTCAACCCCGAGAAGCGCCACCCGGCCGATTTCGCGCTCTGGAAGCGGGCCGAGCCGGGGCACATCATGCAGTGGCCCAGCCCCTGGGGCCTGGGCTACCCCGGCTGGCACGTCGAGTGCTCGGCGATGAGCACCAAGTACCTGGGGCAGCCGTTCGACATCCACGGCGGCGGCATGGACAACAAGTTCCCCCACCACGAGGCCGAGGTGGCGCAGAGCGAGGCCGCCTACGACCTCGATTTCGCGCGCATCTGGATGCACAACGGCATGGTCATGGTCGGCGGCGAAGAGATGCACAAGTCGCTGGGCAATTTCTGGACGCTGCGCCAGGCGTTCGAACGCTGGTCGCCCATGGCCGTGCGCTTCTTTATCGTCTCGAGCCACTACCGCAGCCCGCTGGACTTTTCGGAGGCTTCGGTCGACGCTTCGGCCCGCGGGCTGGAGCGGCTGTGGGGCGGCGTGCGCGCGGTGCGCGAGCGCCTGAGCACGGCATCTTCCGGCCCGGCCGACGACGATGTGACGGCGCTGCTCGAAGACCATGAGGCGCGCTTCCTCGCGGCGATGGACGACGATTTCAACGCCTCGGGCGCCGTGGGCGTGCTCTTTGACCTGGTGCGGGCGACGAACGGGCTGCTGGCCGCACCCGAGGCGCCGGCGCAAGAGACGCTGGAGGCCATCGACCGCACCTACCGCACGTTGGGCGGCGAGATCCTCGGCGTGGTGCCCGACTCCTTCCCCGAGCAGGGCGCCGGGGCCCTGGCCGACGAGCTGGTGGCGCTCCTCCTCAGCACCCGGCAGGACCTGCGGGCCGCCAAACAATTCGCCCTGGCCGACGCCATCCGCGACCGGCTGACGGCCCTGGGCATCGTACTGGAGGATACGCCGCATGGCACGCGCTGGCGCCGGACGACGTAGTAGGGCGGGCTTTCCAGCCCGCCAAGGCGCTCCGCCAGAGAGTAGGGCGGGCTTTCCGGCCCGCCAAGGCACTCCCGCACAGCCGGACCGTCGCAGCCAGCCGGGCAAGGACGGGCTGGCAAGCCCGTCCCCACGTGATCGGGGCCAGGACGGGCCGGCAAGCCCGTCCCCACGTGGCAAGAGCAAGAGCGCCCGCACCAGCCGTAGGGCGGGCTTTCCGGCCCGCCAAGGCACTCCCGCACAGCCGGGCCAGGACGGGCTGGAAAGCCCGTCCCCACGTGATCGGGGCCAGGACGGGCCGGCAAGCCCGTCCCCACGTGGCAAGAGCAAGAGCCGCCGCACCAGCCGTAGGGCGGGCTTTCCAGCCCGCCAAGGCACTCCCGCACAGCCGGACCGTCGCAGCCAGCCGGACCAGGACGGGCTGGAAAGCCCGTCCCCACGTGATCGGGGCCAGGACGGGCCGGCAAGCCCCTCCCCACGAGGCAAGAGCAAGAGCCGCCGCACCAGCCGTAGGGCGGGCTTTCCAGCCCGCCAGGGCACTCCCGCACAGCCGGACCGTCGCAGCCAGCCGGGCCAGGACGGGCCGGCAAGCCCGTCCCCACGTGGCAGGGGCCGGGCAGGGATGATAGAGTTCCTCTACGGCCGCAACGCGGTGCTCGAGGCGCTGCGCGCCGGGCGGCGCCGCCCCTATGCCCTGGCGCTGGCGCGCGGCGCACGCCCCGAGGGCACGCTCGCGGCCATCCTCGACCTGGCGCGCGAACGCGGGGTGCCCCTGCGCGAGGTGGAGCGCGAGGAGCTGGACCGGCTGGCCGAAGGCCACCAGGGCGTGGCGCTGGAGGCCTCGCCCTACCCCTACGCCGACCTCGACGCGCTCTGTGCGGGCGTGGGGCCGGGTTCGCTCTTTCTGCTGCTCGACCTGCTCGAGGACCCGCAGAACGTGGGCACGCTCCTGCGCACAGCCGACGTGGTGGGCGTGGCCGGCGTGATCCTGCCCGAGCGGCGCGCGGCGGGCATCACCCCGGCGGCCAGCAACGCCTCGGCCGGCGCGGCGGAGCACCTGCGCGTGGCCCAGGTCACCAACCTGGTGCAGGCCATGGAGGCGCTGCGCCAGGCCGGCGTGTGGCTGGCCGGGCTGGAGGATGTGCCCGAGGCACAGCTCTACGATGCGGTCGATTGGCGCGGCCCCATGGCCGTGATCGTGGGCAGCGAGGGCCGCGGCCTGCGCCGCCTGGTGCGCGAGCGCTGCGACCTCCTCGTGCGCCTGCCCATGGCCGGGCACGTCAGCTCGCTCAACGCCGCCGTCGCCGGCTCGATCGTGCTCTACCAGGCGTGGCGGCGGCGGGGCGCGTGACGCCAAAGGACGTCCCCCCATGCCCCAACTCTCAGAACCCGATACGCGCCACAACATCGCCGCGCTCGGCGTCGACTATGTGACCTTTAGCCTGGGCATCACGTTTCTGGGGGCGACGACGCTCCTGCCCACCCTGCTCAGCGTGCTGGGCGCCGGGCCGGTGGTCATCGGCTCGGTGGGCACGATTCAGACGGCCTCCTGGATGTTGCCGCAGCTTTTCGCCGGCCGCTACGTGGCCAACCGGCCGCTGGTCAAGTGGTCCGCCGTGGTCCCCGCAGTCGTGAGCCGCAGCTTCTTGCTGCTGCTCGTGCCTGCCGTGTGGCTGACGGCGGCGCGCACGCCGCAGGCGGCCATCGCCGCCGTGCTGGTCGGCTACGCCGCATTCGGCGTGTGCGATTCGCTGGCCAGCGTGGCCTGGTTCGAGCTGGTGGCCAAGGCGCTGCCGGCGTCGCTCCGCGGCCGGCTGCTGGGCGGCGTGCAGTCGCTCGCGAGCCTGCTGGGCATCGGCGCGGGGGCGGTGGTGGCTGCGGTGCTGGCGCGGCCCGGGCCGGCGTGGGCCAACCATGTGCTGCTGCTCGCGGCGGCGGCGCTGTGCTGCGCCATCGGCCCCGGCTTTCTCGCCTCCATCCGCGAGCCGCGCGGCGCTGCGCAGGAGGGCCTGCGCCCCGGCTGGGGGCACTACCTGCCCCGCCTCGCCGCCATCATGCGCAGCGACTCGCGCTTTGTGTGGTGCCTCGCCGTGCGCCTGGTGGCGGGCCTGGCCGATATGGCCGGCGGCTTCTACATCCTCTACGCCGCCCAGCGCCTGCACCTGGGCGAGGGCATGATCGGCCTCTTTGCCAGCGCCACGGTGGCCGGCGGCCTGCTGAGCGGCCTGCTGTTGGGGCCGCTGGGCGACCGCAAGGGCAGCAGCCGCGTCATCGTCGTGATCATGCTGCTGCGCTGCCTGACCCCGGCCATGGCCCTGTTGGCGCCGTTCATCGCCGGCGCGGCGCCGAGCGCGGCGTTGGCGGCCTTTGTCATCGTCTTTGTGTCTATGGGCATGGCCAACAGCGCCAACATGGTGGGCTTTTTCGCCTATCTGATGGCCATCGCGCCCCCCGGCGAAAGCTCGACCTACATCGCCCTGGTCAACACCCTCTGTGGCCTGCTGACTGTCGCGCCGCTCGTGGCCGGCTGGCTGGTGCAGCTCGCGTCATACGAGTTCGTCTTTGCGCTGGCCCTCGGCCTGGCGGCGTTGGGCCTGGCCGTCGCCCTGCGCGGCCCGCGGCAGGCAGCGCTGGCGACAGGCGCGGCGCCCGGCGCCTAGCCGTACGGCAGGCCCATCTCCCCTCTCCCCCGCAGTGGGAGAGGGGACGGGGGTGAGGGAACCCACGCCAACGCAGGGGCCAAGATTCCGCTCCCTATTGCCCCTCGCCTCCTGAGTCCCGGGCCCAATGGGCAGGCCAGGGTGCAGGCCGCGGCCAGCCAGCCGGCCGGCCACCTCCGGCGGGAAATTGTGACAGATGGCACACCCCTGTGCGGAACGGCACGAGCCTGCCTGCGCCTTCACGAATTGCTGATTCTTGACAGTCGGCCATATTCTGCTAGTCTCTCCCCCACACCTGACGAGCCTGCGCCCCTCCGCGGGGCCGCTCCGTGGCCTTCACGCCGCGGCTAGAACACCAGAGGCACATGTCGCCTTTCCGGGCACCCCGCCGCCTTCTTGTGGCCCTCATTGCGCTCGTGACCCTTAGCGCCGCCGCCGTACTGCCCGCAGCCCACGCCGCCGCGTCCACCCCCACGGCGCCCGGCCAGGCGGCCAATTTCGTGCAGCGCGTGGTCGACCTCACTAACCAGGAGCGCGCCCGCCAGGGCCTGCCCCCGCTCGTCCTCGACAGCGCCCTCTCCGGCTCGGCGCTGGCCCACAACGAGGACATGGCAGACCAGGGTTTCTTCTCGCATACCGGCTCCAGCGGCTCCTCCGTCGACCAGCGCATCGCCGCGGCCGGCTTTCATCCGCTCTGGGCCTACGGCGAGAACATCGCCGCCGGCCAACTGACGCCCGAGGAGGTCGTCGAGGCCTGGATGAACAGCGAGGGTCACCGCGCCAACATCCTCAGCCCTGGCTACTCGCACATCGGCGCGGCCTATACCTACGCGCCGGGCACGACGTATGTGCACTACTGGACGCAGGATTTTGCCAGCCACAGCGAGGTGCACGCGCAGCGGCTGCCGGTGGCGCCGCCCGAGCCCACATGCGTGCCGCCCACGCCCACCCCCGCCCCGCCTGCGGCCGCGGCGCCCAGGCCGGCCCGGACCACCCCGCTCGCGCCGGCCGTGGCGCTCAAGCGCATCTGGCAAGTGGTGCGATCGGTGAACCGGGCGCGAGCCGAGAACGGCCTGCCGGCGCTGGCGCTCGACCCGGCGCTCTGTGTCGCCGCCGAGCTGCACAGCATCGAGATGGCGCGGCACGGCTTTTTCGCCCACGCCCCAGTCGGCGGCTCGCCGCCGGGCGCCGAGGTGACGGAGAACATCGCCGCGGGGCAGACAACAGCCGAGGAGGTGGTCGGCGACTGGCTGGCCAACCCCACGCTGCGCGGCCACATCCTCGACCCCGGCCTGAGCCGCATCGGCGTGGGCTATGCCTACGGCGCCGAGAGCGCCTATGGGCACTATTGGACGCTACACATGGCCGGTGACGGCGCCGCGTCGCTGGCACAGGTCGCGCCGGCCGTGGCGTGGCAGATCGAGGGCCTGGGGCGCTCGTTGGTGGGGTGGCTGAAGCTGCTGGCCGGGGCGAGCGTCGCGTAGCAGGTGCGACTTGGCCTTCGTGGTGGCCGTCCGCAGCCCTGGTCAGCTCTCGGCTTCGGCAGAGCGCTCGCTCGAGGCGCGGGGCAGGGGCGGGCGCCAGACGTAGGCGCCTTCGCCGTGGCGCGCACGGAAGGGAAGGACAGCCCCATGGACCACCTGCCAGCGCCAGGCCAACTCGAGCACCTTCACGGCCGGACCCAGCGGCCAGGGACGGCCATCGGGCATGAGCACCAGCGCATCCTCACTGGCCGGCTCTTGGCGGCGGCTGCAGACGGGGGGAGGCGCCGGGCGCTGGCGGCGCAGCGCGCGCAGCCGCTGCACCAGCCGGCGACGGTGGGGCGCTGCAGCGCGCAGCAGCGCCGGCCCGCAGGCATAGCAGCAGGCACCCGCGGCCCCAGCCACCAGGCCCACGAGCAGCAGCAGTCCCCAGGAGGTCCAGCTCATTTCCGCATGTCCTTTGCGCTGGCGTCGTCGACGCGTGAACCGGAGGCCGGCAGGAGGAAACGATGATACCCAAGTGCGCCCAACGAAACCAGCAGAGGCGGCTCCCACAGCCTGCCCTGAGCGCAGCGAATGGGCCGCCAGACGCTGGACGTGAGCACACCCCTCGCAGGTGGTGTGGTAGGCGCTCTACGGAGAGGCTCACGCGAGCGATTATAGTGCAGGGTGCACCGGGCTGTCAATGTCGCCACCGTGTCTGAGGAACGCCCTGTAGATGGCCTCGGCCTTGCCGGCGCTCAGATCGATATCCCACGGCTGCGGGTAGTGGCGCAGCATCAACCCCCCGCCAAACGCGCCCAGCACCCGCACCATCTCTTGCACCTCGGCGTCGATCTCCTGCAGCGTCACGTCAGGCCGCGGCGACCACTGCACGTCGACGGCATTCCAGAAGCAGGCCCGGCCGCCAAAGCGCGCGGCCATCTGAGCGTGGCCCAGGAGGCGCGGCTGGTCGATCTGCAGCACGTCGCTGCCGAGTTCGAGCATGCTGGGGATGAGATCGGCGATCTGGCCGCAGCAGTGCCAGATGTGGTGCATGCCCGCCCGGTGCACGGCCTCGATGATGCGGGCATAATGCGGCGCCCAGACCTCGCGGAAGAGCGCGGGGCTCACCATCGGCGCCGTCTGCAGGCCCCAGTCATCCCAGGTCATGAAGGCGTGCACGTGGCCCTGGCGGCGCCACTGCTCAACGCAGGCGATGGTCAGATCGGCGAGGCGACCGAGCAGCGCGCTCAGGCGGCTGCGATCGGCATAGGCCGCCACCATCACGTCCTCAAAGCCCACCAGCAGGCGTGCTCGCTCGCCCAGGCAGACCGGGTCGGGCGCAACGACGTACTTGCCGGCCGCGTTGGCGCGGCGGATCAGCGGGCCTGCCCAGCGGTAGCGCCGGGGCGCGGCCAGCGGCGGCAGGCGGTAGCCGTCGAGCCCCTGCAGGCCCGCCAGGGGATGGGCCACGGCCTGGTTCCAGAAGCGGCCGGTCAGCGCGTTGCCCACACCCCACTCGTCATAGGCCACCTCTCCGGGGCGCCGCGGGATGCCCAGGCGCCGGCGGTCGTCCATCACAACAGCCGGGATGGTCAGCTCAAAGAAATCGCCCACCATGGGCGCCATGGCGGCGTAGGGGATGCGCGCCGGCCCGGCGAACTCGATGGCACGGCGCACCAGCTCGGCGCTCGTGAGGCCCGCGGGCGTCGGCACGGGCGCCAGGTAGCCCGCCAGCGCACGGGCCATGACGGCCGGGATCGCCGCAGGCGCCACACGGTCGAGCAGGGGCATCACGCGGTCGCGCAAGAAGGCGATCTGACGGGCATCGGGTACGTCGGACATCGGCGTCCTCCTGATCCTGAGCTGAGATGCACCGCAGAGGCGCCTCGTGCAAGCACGGGGGACGCAGAGAGGATCACGAAGAGGAACCTCTGCGCTGAGCCCATCTCTTGGTTCAGCCGTCCTTGCGCGTCCAGTCGTAGGGCACCTCGTCGGTGTGGGCGGGCAGGCGGTATTCGTCGGGCTGCTGGTAGTTGTAGAGCTCGGTCGGCACGTTCACGATCAGGGTCATCTCTTCGCCAATGCCCTTAAAGCCGTGCAGCACGCCGGGCGGTATCTTGAGCAGGCGCGGCCGCTGCCAGCCGAGGAAGAACTCGTTCACTTCGCCGCGCGTGGGCGAGCCCTCGCGATTGTCGTAGAGCACGACCTTGGCCATGCCGTGCACGCAGATAAAGTGGTCGGTCTGGATCTTGTGATAGTGCCACCCCTTGACCACGCCGGGGTACACCGCGGTCATGTAGACCTGGCCAAAGCGCTCGAACTCGGGCCAGTCGGAGCGCAGCATCTCCATCAGAAAGCCGCGCTCATCGGGGATCATGCGCAGCTCTTTGACCACCACGCCTTCGATCATCTCGCCTCCACGTTGACGTATACCGGACGCACGCTGGCGGCCGCCGGCAGAGCGATGCAGAACCGGTGCCCGGCCAGTATAGCGCAGGCGGCCCTCCTTGGCCAATTCGCCACTTGCGTGTCATGCCCGAATGGGCCAGCAACCGGGCTATAGGCTACGCATCGCCCCGGTGCGAACCCCTTCTTGAAGGGGGGGATTCTCGGCGGCTTGGCTGCCCCGCCTCTCCGGTCATGTACGGTTGCAGTACTAAATGCTTCCAACCAAATCCTGCGTTGCATGAGCACGTCGCCAGACGTCTGCTCCGAGTTGCACGATCAGCTCAGGCGCCACCTGGACGAGGTACGAGGCCACGAATCACACGAATGCACACGAAATGTCCAGTCTCGATCTCCATTCGTGGCAATTCGTGCCATTCGTGGCCCACCCCGGTCGGCACCGGAGCACACTCCCACATCGCACAATCAACCTGGAAGCATTCAGCTGTGGCAGCCACAGGAGCGGCGCACGAGCAGGCGGGCCTTGAGGGTGACCTCGCGGATGGGACGAGCGCGGTCGGCGATGCGGTTGAGCAAGAGGTCCATCGCGATCTGGCCGATCTCGTAGGTGGGCTGTTCGATGACGGTGATCGCCGGCTCGATGAGGGTGGTCCAGGTGGTCTTGTCAAAGGCGGCAAAGCCGATGTCGCCGGGGACGGCCAGCCGGCGCTCGCGAATGGCCCGGAAGGCGCCGGCGGCGAGCAGGCCATTGCTGGCAAAGATGCAATCGGGCCGCTCGGGCAGGTCCATCAGGCGCATGGCCTCCTGGTAGCCGTCCTGCTCCCTGGCAGCGACGAAGCGGTGCAGGTCTGCTGAGGGCTCGAGGCCACACTCGCGCAGGGCGAGCATGTAGCCATCGCAGCGCTCGCGGCCGGTGGTGCTGCCCCTGCCAAAGATGGCCCCAATGCGGCGGTAGCCGTCGTCGAGGAGGTGGCGCACGATCCTATGTGCCGAATCGACGTTGTCGATCAGCACCGTGTCGACGTCGAGGCCCTGAGCGTGGCGGTCGATCAGCACCAGCGGGATGGCGGGATCCACAATCTCGGCCAGCGAAGCGGCGGTGCGATTGGTGGGGGCCAGGATGATGCCGGCCACGTTCTCGGCGCGCATCAGGTCGAGATACATGGCCTCCTTTTCGGGGTTTTCGTCCGAGTTGCAGTAAAAGACGGTCATATCGTGCCCATAGGCCATATCCTCCACGGCACGGCTGACCGAGGTAAAGTAGGGGTTCTGGATATCGGCCACGATCAGGCCGATGGTGTTGGAGCGTTGGGCGCGCAGGCTCTGGGCCACGCGGCTGCGGCGGTAGTTGAGCTGCTCCACCGCCGCCAGAACGCGCTCGCGCACCTCCGGCCGGATGTGCGGCTTGCCCGACAGCACCCGCGACACCGTGGCCGTAGACACGCCGGCGGCGTCAGCCACGTCCTTGATGCTCGCCATCAACGCCACTCCCTCTCCCCACAGCCAGAGCACACGTCTGTAATCGATTGTAACCGCTTCGTCACGGATTGTCAAGGTTTTGGGCATATCCCAGAACTGGCGCAATCGATTGCATGCCCACGGGGCACTCATCTCTGCAGGCGCACCTTGTTGAGCGGGAGGCGACGCCGAATCTGCCCCCTGTCACGCTGTCAGAACAGCCAGATGCCGCAAACCACCACGATTCCGCGCAGAATCCCCACTCTGGGGCCTCTGCCCCCTTGACAGACAGGCCGACCTGTCGTATAATGACTGTAATCGATTAAAACGCGCGCCCCCCCCGCTGCGGCCCGGGTCACCGGCCATGCCGGGGAGCAGCCAGGCGCGCCCGGCAGCCTGGGCCGGGTGAAAGGAGGTGCCTAGCGAGCCCATTTCGTCACCCCAACCTCCTCAGCGTACCCTCTTCAGCCGAGACTGACAACACGGACGGGCCCGCGGCCGCGCGGGTGACTGCGTCCCACATGCCAAACGCCATCCGATTGCGACCACAAAGGAGGTCAAGCGATGAGGCAGCGGTGGCAACAGTTCGGCGGCTTCCTGGCCGGCATGGTCATCCCCAACATCGGAGCCATTATCGCGTGGGGGTTGATCACGGCGCTGTTCATCCCGACCGGCTGGCTCCCCAATGAGCGCTTTGCCGCCCTGGTCGGGCCGATGATCACCTACCTGCTGCCGGTCCTGATCGGCTTTTCCGGTGGCAAGCTCATCCACGGCACTCGCGGGGGTGTGGTAGGCGCGGCGGCGACCATGGGCGTCGTCGTTGGGGCCGGCATCCCCATGTTCCTCGGCGCCATGATTATGGGGCCGTTGGGCGGCTTCCTCATCAAGAAGATCGACGAGGTGCTGGAAGACAAGATCCCCGTCGGCTTTGAGATGCTCATCAACAACTTTTCGGCCGGCATCCTCGCCGCCATCCTGGTCCTGATCGGCCAAGTCAGCATCGGCCCGGTCGTCGTCTGGGCCAGCAACGTGCTGGGCGCAGGGGTCGATTTTCTGGTCTCCCGCAGGCTGCTGCCATTGGCTGACCTGATCATCGAGCCGGCCAAAGTGCTCTTCCTGAACAATGCCATCAACCACGGCGTGCTCGGACCCCTGGGCGTGGCCGATGTGCAGGCATCAGGCAAGGCCATCCACTTCCTGCTCGAAACGAACCCCGGGCCCGGCCTGGGCTTGCTCTTGGCCTTCTACCTGGTGGGCAAGGGCATGCTGAAGGAATCGGCGCCCAGCGCGATGATCATCCATTTCCTGGGCGGCATCCACGAGATCTACTTCCCCTACGTGCTCGCCCATCCCATCATGATCGTCGCCATGTGGGCCGGCGGCATGGTCGCCGACCTCTGGTTCGCCATCTTTGGCGGCGGCCTCGTGGCCACGCCGTCGCCCGGCTCGATCTTTGCCTACCTGGCCGTGATCCCCAAGGGAGCACACTTTGCGGTGTTGGGCGGCGTCCTCGTCGGCGCCGTCGCCTCCTTCCTCGTGGGCTCGGCCATCCTGAAGGCCTTCCCCGTGCGCGAGCGGGAAGAGAAGGAAGAAGTGGCGACCGGCGTGCTGCCGGTGGCCTCCTGATCGCCTCGGGCACCAGCAGGAGGGGGTTCTGGTGGGCTGATGGGCCTCGGCGGGCCGCCAGTGGCGCAGGCGTCCTCGCCTGCGCCACTGCGAGGACGCCTGCGCCACCGAACCCCACCGTGAGCAGCACACAGAGGAGGGAATCATGGCCACATCAACCCCATCGGCTCAGGTGAAGACGATCGTGTTCGCCTGTGAGGCCGGCATGGGCTCCAGCCTGATGGGCGTCAACGCGCTCAAGAAAAAGCTCAAAAAGGCCGGCGTGCAGGTGCAGGTCGTGCACGTGCCCGCCCGAGGCATCCCCGCCGACGCACAGGTCGTCGTCGTGCACCGCGGGCTGGCCAAGGTCGCACGCGAGCGGGCGCCGCAGGCCGTCGTGGTGGCCTTCACCCACTTCCTGAACGACCCGGCGTTCGACGCCCTGGTGCGGGCGTTCGTCGATGGCGCCGATATCGTGCAGACGGACTAGCCCCATGGACATCCTGCGGCCCGAGATGATCCAACTGGGCGGCGCCGCCGGCAGCAAGGAGGAGGCCATCCGCCTCGCCGGGGCGCTGCTGGTGCGCGGGGGCTGCGTGGAGCCGGCCTACGTGGCCGGGATGCTGGCCCGCGAGGAGACCATGTCGACCTGCCTGGGCAATGGCGTTTCCATCCCGCACGGCCAGTTCGATGATCGCTCGCTGATCCACCGTACAGGCCTGTCGGTGCTGCAACTGGCGCAGGGCATCGAGTGGGAGCCGGGCGAGCTGGTCTACCTGGTGATCGGCATCGCCGCCACGTCGGACGAGCACATCGGCATTTTGGCCAGGCTGGCCGAGGCGCTGGAAGACGAAGAGACGACCCAGACGCTCTTTCAGGCGACCGAGCCCGCCACCATCATCGAGTGCCTAAGCCACCCGCCGCAACCCTAGTACTACAACCGTACTTGGCGCTACCATTGCTGGCCATCCGGGTAGCTGCCGGCTGACACGCTCCGCAGCCTCCCCTTGGGCGCGGGCAAACCTACGCAGGCATATGCCCTCGTGCGCCCGGCCCTGGCCCGGAAGGGGTTTTTTGGGCGGTTATGCGCGAAGTGCTGTACCGGGATCGCGCGCCTTCCCAGACAAGTACGGTTGTAGTACCAGTCGCCCATGCCCGTCGCCGGCGAGCGACAGCCACCGGAGGTATGCCATGAAGGAAATCGAGCTGGTCGTCGGCAACCGCACCGGGCTGCATGCCCGGCCGGCCCGCGAGTTTGTGAACATCGCCAGGCAGTTCCAGTCCGACATCCGCGTGTCGCATGGCGTCAAGTCGGCCAACGCCAAGAGCTTGCTCTCCATCCTGACGCTGGGCGTGGAGCGTGGGGGCACGATCCGCATCCAGGCGAGCGGCGAGGATGAAGAGGCGGCGCTGCAGGCACTGCAGGCGGCCGTGTTGGGCGGGTTGGGCGAGGGCGCGCCGGGCCAGGGCGACAACTGACCGGCACGACGGAAAGCGAGCATGCGCGATGAGCAAGTACGAGCGCTACTGCGTCCCCAGCGCCCCCATAGCCAGGGAGACGTGGGCCTGGAATATGTACGGCGCCGGCGTGGAGCATATCGGCCGCGAGGGAAGGCCCGAGCGCTTCCCGGTGCCCGAGCCGCAGCGCGATCAACTACTGGTGCGGGTCGATGCCGTCGGCATGTGCTACTCCGACGTCAAGCTGATCAAACAGGGCGGAGGCCACCCCAAGCTCTATGGCCGCGACCTGGCCACGCAGCCGACTCGCCTGGGCCACGAGGTCGCCCTGACGGTGATGAGGGTAGGCGCGGACCTGCGCGAGCGTTTTCACCCCGGCCAGCGCCTGGCCCTGCAGCCCGATATCTACCGGCAGGGCCGGAGCACGGCCTACGGCTACACCATCCCCGGCGGGCTGACGCAGTTTCACCTCATCGGCCCCGAGGTCCTCGATGCCGACCAGCAGTCGTACCTGCTGCCCATCGCGGCCGACCTGGGCTACGCCGCGGCAGCCCTGACCGAGCCCTGGGCCTGCGTGGAGGCGGCCTATACGCAGCGCCGCCGGCTGGCGCCCCGGCCCGGCGGCACCATGTGGATCGCAGGCCGCGGCGACAGCGGCGTCGACTATGCCTTCTCTGCCGGGTTGGAAGCGCCCTCGACGATCGTGCTCAGCGATGTGCCGCAATCGCTGCTCGCGGCGGCGCAGCGCCAGGCCCACGAGCGCGGCGCGCGACTGGTCCGCCGCGACGGCGTGTCGCCGGCCGGCTACCCGGCGCTCAACGCCGAGCTGGCCGGCGACGCGGGGTTCGACGACATCGTGCTCCTCGACCCCTCTTCGGCGCAGACCGTGAGCGCGGCGGCCGCGCTCATCGCCCGGCGCGGCACGCTCAACCTGGTTGGCCAGGCCCCGCTCGACGGCCTGGTGCCGGTCGATATCGGCCGCATCCACTACGACTATACCGCCTACGTGGGCAACCGCGGGCCCGATATCGCCGCCTCCTATGGCGAGCGACGCAACCGCTGCGAGCTGCGCGCCGGCGGCACCGCACTCTTGGTGGGCGCAGGCGGCCCCATGGGCCAGATGCACGTGCAGCGGGCCATCGAGCTGGCCGCAGGGCCAGGC
>Ga0116159_1001792_pt1 | contig 22235 bp, 11 predicted proteins | sample AD_JPNAS1_MetaG_FD_89878 | JGI IMG/M metagenome (GOLD analysis project Ga0116159, IMG submission 89878) | Active sludge microbial communities of municipal wastewater-treating anaerobic digesters from Japan - AD_JPNAS1_MetaG | ecosystem: Engineered > Bioreactor > Anaerobic > Digestate | place...
ATTTTTAGCGGTTCGCGCTTTTGCACCTGACCTGACGAAAATCATCGACAAATATCGCCGCCATGACCCACCCTCTGATGCGCAGCCAATGGCGGCCTGAACACGAAGGGGAAACTACGCACTGTCCAGTTGGTTTTTGGACGTTTGCAAGACAACCAATTTTACCAGTTTAGAAGCAATTTATCGTTTTAAATCATAGACTTACGGCGTTTTTTGAACACCGAAACTTCAGTTATAAAAAGCGCGTAACCAGCTATCCAAAAAGTAGCACAAATCACCACCCGGCGTACGATGCCCGCAAACCCGGTTTTTTGAGCCGCTGCATGACGCGGGATGCCGGCGGCTCCGTGGTGGAGCCGCTGATGCCGCAGTTTGGCAAGTCCGCTTATTGACCCAGCGTTGATGCGATGACGTGATCGGAGTGATCCGGGGCCAAGCAGGTGGTGCCTTGAATGGCCGCCTCGATCAGGTCGTCCATGTCCCCTTTTTCGATCAGGGCTGCAAACGTGTCGGCAATGACCGGGTCAAAGTGCTGCCCGCTGCCCTCTCGAATTTGCGCCAGCGCGGCGGCTTTTTGCCAGGCACCTTTGTAGGGCCGCACGCTGACCAGGGCATCGAACACGTCTACTACGGCCACCAATCGGGCAACAAAGGGAATGGCATCGCCCTTGCAGCCATCGGGGTAGCCCAAGCCATTCCATTTTTCATGGTGGCTGCGCGCCACCAGCCGAGCCATGGCCAGCGATGGGCTGCGCTTGAGCACGGCATCGCCAATCAGGGTGTGGCGTTGAATCTCGGCAAACTCTTCCTCAGTCAGTGGCCCGGGCTTGCGCAGAATGTGGTCGGGTATGCCCACTTTACCCACATCGTGCAAGCGGCTGGCCTTGGCATAGGCGAGGGCCTCGGCTGAAGTGCAACCCATGGCCAGTGCCAGGCGCTCTGTATACGCCTGGATGCGGCGAATGTGCGTGCCCGTGGCACTGTCCTTGAACTCAGCTACATGACCCAACATGTCGATGGCTTCGCTATATGACTCTTCCAGGCTGTGATGCAGCCGGAAGTTGTCAAGCGCGGCGGCGCACTGGTTGGCCATGATCTGGATCAGCTCGCGGTCACCCTCTGAAATGTCCTGCCCGGTTTCCAGGTAGACAAAACCCAGTATCTGGGTATTGATCAGCAAAGGCACCACCAGCGCACCGTTACGCAAGCCCTCGGGCATGACATGGTTCAGCACCACCTGGGTACAGAGCTTGACAATTTCCTGGCATCTGCCCATGGCTCCGGACGAAGCGTCAAACTCACCCGCCCCGGCCTGCACTCGGATGTCTTCACCCTCCAGCGTGGCCACCAGACCGTCGATGGAAGAAATCATCCCCGAATGCCCCAGGTTGCAGATGCCGATCAGTTGCATCAACACCCCCTGGAAATAGTCCTCCAGCTTGTCCCGGTGGAGGTTGTACAGCTCGGGCATCACGTCCAGGATCAGCGACAGGCCATAGCGGTTGAGCTCGATGGTCTGCAGGTCCCTGAAGCCCTTGATGGAATTGCGCACCGTGGTGTACAGGCGTTGCACGGTCAGTTCGGTCTTGTCCTTGTAGTCGTCGATGTCGTAGTTGTCAATGACATAGCGCTCAGGGGCCACGCCGGGCTGACCGGTGCGGATGACCAGCCGGATCAGGCGGTTTTTGAGGTCTTTGCGGATGTACTCCACTAGCCGCAGACCGGCATCATCGGTTTCCATGACCACATCGATAAGGGCCAGCGCGACGTCAGGGTGCTCGGTCAGGCGTAGCTTGGCCTGCATCGAGGAGCAAGCCTCGATCAATTCCAGCGGTCGGCCTGCGAACGTAAAACCCCGCAAATTGAGCGATGTCAGCAGCCGCACATCGGGCTCGTCGTCAACGACCAGCACCTTCCAGGGCTGTACACGCGGCCCCACTTGTCCAGGTTCAGCTATATTGAGTTTTCGGACAATTTTCATGGCTGTTGTGTTTGAGAAGTAAGCCGTTGGCGCGGAAACGTGATGTCGAAACGCGTCCCTTGGCCAAGCGCGCTGTGGCAAGCAATGCTGCCCCGCAAGGCCTGCGTGACCAGATTGTGTGCAATGTACAGCCCCAAGCCGCTGCCGCCTTGACCACGGGCCGTGGTGTAAAACGGCTCGAAGATGTGTGCCAGTGTTTCGGCTGCCATGCCCGCACCGTCATCCGCGTAGCAGATGGACACCGTGTCTACCCCCGTGCGGGCCTGGATGCGGATGCACCCGCCCAATGTGCCCTCCGCAAACGCATGCAGGCGGCTGTTTTGCATCAGGTTGACCAGCAACTGCGCCACGATGCCTGCCGGACCGTACATGGGTTGGCAGTCCGCACAGTCGACTTCGAAGCGAATGGGGGTGTTCTTGAACTCGTTGCGCAGGCTTTTCATCACGTCTTCAATGACCTCGGTCAACTCATAGGGGCGCATCTGCTCCGATGTCTGGTCAACCGCGGTGCGCTTGAAGCGATGCACCAGATCGGCCGTGCGCCTGAGGTTGTTCAGCGCTAGTTCGCTCACGTCTTCCAGAGTGTGAAGCCTGCTGCGCAGGTCTTCTTCGGCCACCTCTTCCTGGCTCAGGCAGGCACCCAGTTCCTTGACCAACTCTCTTGCCTGCGACACCGCGCCGACGGCAATGCCGACAGGTGTGTTCACCTCGTGTGCAAAACCCGCCACCATGCGGCCCAGGGAGGCCATTTTTTCGGCTTGCAGTGAACGCTCCTGTTCTGCCTGCAGCCGCTGATTGACCTCATGCAAGGCAGCAGTGCGCTCGGCCACCCGTTGCTCCAGCGTGGCGTTCAGGGCTGACAGGCTGTGTTGCGCGGCCAGCAGTTCCCGGTTGCGCTGCTGTAGCCTGCCCGACATCTGGTTGAAGCTGCGTGCGGTGTCGGCCAGTTCGTCGTTGCCCTGCTCGTTGATCTGGTGACTGAGGTTGCCGGCTGCAATCTGGTGGCTGGCTACGGTCAGATCGTTCAGGCGGCGGGTCAGCAGTTTGCCCAAAAACAGCGAAAACACGGCCACGGCGACCATCACACCCAGCGCCATGGCCACGGTCTTGCGCTTGACCAGTTCAAGTAGTGCCGTCATTTCATCCAGACGTATACCAAAGCGAACATGGCCGTAGTCTTTGCCTGCCACCAGAATGGGCACGTCACGGGTCAGAAGGTTTTCGCCGGACAGGTCGGGCAAAGGCTCGGGCTGCCCAGACCCATTGCCAGCGGTCACCATGCTGCGATCGCGGTCATCCAGAAAATCAACAAACGCCACTTGCCCCGAGGCCACCAGATCGGTCGCCAGGCTCTTCAGGGTAGACACGTCGTAGCTCACCATCGGGTCACGCGCGGCGGCCGCCACCAACTGCGCCGTGACATCGGCTCTGAGCTCGATTTGCTGGCGCAGCGAAGAGCGCATTTGGGACAGCACGGACAACACCAGCACAGACAGCAACACTGTTTGTATGAGCATGACACCCAGTACCGTCTTGGTGCGAAACTTCATGACCTATGGCGTGCGCGCCCCAGGCTCATTGCACAGCCTCGACCAGTTTTTTTAGGTCAAGATGACGCACATCGTCGTAGTCACGGTCAGTCGCAGACTCAAAACCCTTGAAAGCCACGCCCGCCAAAAGCTTGCGCCCAACTTCGTCGTTGCGCAGGCTGTTGAAAGCCTGGCGCAATTTGTCGACCATCTCCGGGGGCACGCGCGGGTGTGCGGCAAACGGGTGCGAGGGGTATGCAGCAGTTTTGTGCAGCACCCGCAAATCAGCGGCCAATGCAGGGTCAGCGGTTTGCAACACCTTCAGAATGGTGCCACCTGCTTCAAAGTTGCCTGCAGCCACACTTTTCAACACCGAGTCGTGCGACTGCACGTACTTGGCATCCACCTTGATGCCCTGCTTCAGCATTTCAGCCTGCGTCAGCAGGCTGGCCGCAAACGCCAGCGGGGTCGGAAAACTCACCCTTGCCCCATTGATGTCACGCAGTTCCTTGATACGACCGTCTTTACGCACCAGCAACACGCCCTCCAGCGCTTGCCCACGCTCACGCACAAAAGCTCGGTAGCCCGGACTGGCGCTGTACACCTGATAGTCATAGGGGTTCATGTAGGCGATGTCGTATTCACCTTTTTCCAGCCGTTCACCATATACCGGGATGCTGGTGGCGGTGCGAAACCGCAGCGCCAGACCCGCACGTTTAGCCACTTCGTCCAGCAAGGGGGTCCATTCTTCGGCCAGTTTGGCGGCTGGCTTGAGTGGTGTGATGCCCACTGTCAGCGGCTCCGCATGTACACCCAGCACCGCGCCCAAGACCAAACATAGGCCCAACAACCTGTTTCGTATCATGGTAACAACTCCGTGACTGAAAACAGGTTTGATGTTACCCCTCAACACATGTGTTCACGGGCGCGAACGCATGAAGTTTTCATCATCAAATAGGGCCTCGTAGCACGCTCCACTGGCCCGTTTGCACACCTCACCTGGAGCACGCAATGCAAGCCTTCTTGTGGGACAAGCTGTTTGAAGCCGGCCTGACCGAGGTAGATGTCCAGCACCAGCACCTGTTGAAACTGATCAATGAATTGGGTCGGCGGGCAGACATTGCCAGCCTGGCCCGCCCAGACGAAACGCTGACGGCACTGGCCGCAAGTTGGCCTTGTGCTCGCCACAAACGCAGCCAATCCCCCCGGCACGTCTGACTTACCGCCCTGTTCAGTCACCAATTTACACGCTGACCGACTTCGCCGTCTGGTGCGGGTTGCGCTGCCAGACTCCAATCTTGCTCGATTTTCGCCCCGTCATCCATCTGTGCATCAGCACCGACATCCCTCTGCTGTGAAATGCGTGCCGGGGACGAGCCATTGCCAGCGTCCGGTCTGGAAGAGGCAAATCACAAACTGCTACTACCGGTAAGGGTCGTTATGCACATCTCTGCATAAGTGCCCTTGTGCACAGCTCGCACTTATGAACAGTTTGCGTGGGTCAGACTGGCGGCGCCCTATGCAGAGGGCAACACACGGGGACATTGGGCTCTACAAAATTACAGATTTTTCAAGAACTCCAACAGTGATTCGGTCGCTTGAGGCGCTGCGCAGGAATTTCTGGATCCTGTAGACCAGCCAGGGCCTATTCTTTCATTGCCAAATCGGCTTCGATGCATTGGTGGGTGGTAGACAGGGGGCGCTGGCGGCGAACCCAGTGCAAAAGCCAACCGCACTGCGCCGCGGCCCAAACGCCATCTATCGGATCAGAGCCAAAGGCACAAAGACCTGCGCGAGAGTGAGGTGGCTCACGGCTTCGCCTCGATGCATCGAGGCGACGCGTCAGCCCCACCGCGCTGCTGCGTCAGCGCCAACGCCAGAAGAGCCAGCATAACCAGCGTGGCGACCACCAACGCATAGGCCCGGTAGCTCGCTTCGGTGGGCAAGACTGGCACCACAGACGGCCAGAAGTTGACCGCGGTGTGAAACAGCAGTGCCGTCACCACGCTGCCCGCGGTGTTGTTGACCAGCCAAGCGAGCACGACCGACATGGCCACGACGCTCAGCAGGAACAAGGCGAGCGGGATGTCGGCTTGCGCGGTGCCTTCGATGAAAAACAGCGGCAGGTGCCACACCCCCCACACCAGCCCCAGACCCACGCTGGCCGCGCGCCATCCCAGCCGGTCTTGCAGATCAGGCAGAGCAAATCCGCGCCAGCCGAATTCTTCCCCCATCGGCCCACCCAGCAGCAGAACCAGCGGTAGGTTGACGACGGTCATCAGCAGATGTCCCGATGCTGGCGCGGTGCCGATGGCACCACCCAGTGCGATGTGCAGGCCCGCCGCCAAGGACATCACGGCCAGCGGGAGTAGCAGTGCGAAGGCCCACCAACCCCAGCCGATGCGCCACTGCAGGCAGCGCACCAACCAGGCGCGCAGACCCGCGCACTTTCGGCTGCTGGCGACCACAACGACGGCGGCCAGGCTGGGCCCGAAGCTGCCGGCAAACATCAGCAGCGTCGCAAGCGTCGGCAACTGAGGCTTGATCGCGGGCGACAGCGCCCAGCAAGCCCAGGACCAGGCAAAGGTCAGCGCAAGGTAGCCGAGCAGTGGCGAGCGCTGCAGCCACACCCGCAAGATCATGGCAGGAACTCGTAGCGCAGCTTCTTGACGTGCCCGACGAAATACACCTTGCGGCCCGCAGGCCGCACCCAGGCGGCTTCACCGGTCATCGGGATCAGCATGCCATCCTGCGGCTGGTAGTTCGATAAGCCGCAGTCCCAGCGCAGCATGACCATGGCCCCGTCCTTGCCGATGCCAGCGCCACGCGACTCGGCGTGCACCGATGCGATCAGGCCGGCATCATCGAACCGGAACAGCAAGGTCAAGGTGATCCGGCCATCGACAATGGTGGCGCTGGCTGAAGCGTCGTCCACAGGCTCCCACCGCACCCCCTGGCTGGGCAGCAGTGCGGTGGGATACCACGGGCTTTCGGCAAAGTAGCGCATGAACTCGCCGCGAGCAATCTCGCCTTCGCCGTGTGAGTCGGCCACCGTGAACAACCCGAGCAACTTCGCATTCAACCTGCCCTGGCCGGCCATGTAGCTGTCTTCCACGAGCGCGGGAACGCCGGGCAACAGGTTGACCTGGGCGTCCCACAGGAAACCGGGCTTGTGGGTGACAACCCGTTGATTCGACGTGAACGGCCGCCATTGCTCGGCGTTGGCCGACATGTTCATGGTGCCTGCCATGTCAATGGTGGCCGCGGCAATGATCGGCTGTCCGTCCGTCAGCACCGCGCGGAAGTAGCGTTGTACCGGCGGGGGAAGCGCGACGAGCTCATGCGCATCAAAGCGCGCGGGTGACGGCAGTCGGCCTTGCGCGCCAACGCTGCCGGATTCAAGCGTGCGGGTGTGGGTACCAACCAGCTCGGCCCACCGCGCGGCGCCGACTGCGCGTAATCCTAGGGCAACGGCGACCAGCGCGGCAAGCCCGATTCCCAGCCACAGCAGCACAGTCATTGCAGTTCCTTTGGTTCGCGGTAGGTTGGTCACACCAGAACGGCTTCGACCGGCCGGCGCAGCGAGCGCGGCAACAATGCGCCGCGACCGAATCGCACGACGAGGTCCGGCCGCTGGCCCGTCAAGCCCAGTGCGGCTGCGAAAGGCGGGCGCAGTGATGCCACTTCGACGGGCTGGTTCAAAAAGGCGTTGCGGATGCCCAGCGCGGTAGCCTGCAGGGCAAAGCGCTGGTAGCAGCGCCCCACCTCCACCCAATGCGACTTGTCGGCGGCCTGGCCGACGAACACCGCGATGCCGGCGGAACTGCGCACCTGCTGCGCGACCTTGTCGTTCTCGCCCTTCGGGGTGAGGAGCCAGCGAAATGCCAGATCGCCGATCCACGACGGGATGTTCGGGTTGCCCGAGCAGACGCTGTACAGCCCGTCGCGCGTGCGAACGGCATCGGCGCCGTTGAATCGTATCCAGGCCTTCAGCTCCTTGACGAAGGCGGCATCGGCCAGTTGCGCAGTATTGCCTTGAATCACGTAGTCCAGCGTTTGCTCCATGGCCTGGCGCTCAGTCAGCAGCAGCAGGCGCACGGTGTTCGACCTGCCGACGCGCTGCAGCAACGCCAGTTCCTCGCTCGACAAGGGCTTGCCGTCGTAGTCACCGCGTGTGCATTGGCGCTTGGGGATGGCCGTGAACAAGGGCGTGGTCTGAACCGGCGTTGGCGCAAGCGTCACCCGCACCGAATCGCTGGCCACGTCGAACAGCGCTTCGCCCTTGAGGCCGTGGGCGAGCGCGGCCTGGATCAGGTTCTCGGTGGCGCAGCCCAGCGAGACAAAGACGTGATGGTCGTCCGGGTCCACCGCCGGGCAGCGACGCGCCAGGTCGGGCAGGATGGTGATCGACCGGCCATTGGTATCCAGTGCGAACTTCCAGCACTGCGTGTTGTGGCTGGACGGGGCCAGCGTGGCACAGCGAACCAGCTCCCGACCGAGCGCAGCGCCGACCAGACCCGTCACAGCACCCGTCACGTCACCCGTCACCGGAGCCCATTGCCAGATGCGCTCGGCGACCGCTTCGTAGTCCTCTGCCGCGGCCCCTTGGGAGCAGCCGGACAGCGCCAGCGGGATGGCCGCCAGCCAAGGCGTTGAAGCGGTGAACTGCCTGCGTGTGATCATGGTTCTTGAGTCCTAAGTGGTCGGCCCGCGCTCGCGATCATAGCGATGCCCACCACGCCTGCAGCGATCAGTCCGAGGTCAGGCTGGACATCAAGGAGAAAAGCCGCCTGGGCTCCGATAAGGCACCATAGCACCGGAACGACCAACGGACTGCGCGGCGTTGGCGTTGCTGAGAAGCACAGCAGGCCGATGGTGAAGATGGCCGTCGGGCACGGCAGGCCGAAGGTCGGGGTCGCCGGATACGGATAACCGGCGTAGGCCGACCAGACCGGGTACACCACCAAGGCGAAGCCGATGAGCACGACACCAGCCATTGCCTTCAGGCCCGGCACCCATCGAAAGGCGAGCCTTTGCCGAATCACGCCCTGCCAGATGAACACGGCTGCGCCAGCCGCAGATAGGACCGCGAAGCCATAGGCCGCAGGACTGATGCGCGCGAAGAAGGCCAGGTGATAGGCCAAGGCGATCCAAGCCCAAAGACCGCCGAGGATGCCGGACACCGCAACGCCGGACCAGGGCCGCGGCTTGAGTACCGCTGCCACTGCCGCCAAGCCCATTGCGACGAGGAGCCACTGGGCCGGCCACACGGCAGTGTTGTAGTCACGGAAAACACCGTGGAACTGCTCGACCGTGAACGCAGACACCATAGGCGTTCAGATTAGGCGCAAAGGCGGCGGCAGTCTGTGTGCTGCCGAACACGGCGCGACGGCGATAGGTTGAGCCATTCGAACACCTTGCCATAGCAACCGGCGCGCGGACCGCCTGCGCGAGTCAGGTTTTAAACGCCACAGGTCACCAGCGAGAGCAAGGCGATTGCGCAGAAGAGCGCTGCTGAGACAGTGGCGATTGAGGTTCGTTGGGCTGCATGAAAGCGGGCGATGGTGGGTGGCGGCTGCTGGCCAACTGCGGGTGCAGCGACCATCGAAATCAATGCCATATTGCCACCCTTTCAATGCCTATTTGTACGACCGGTTTGCCTTGCGTTTGCAATGCCTGCGCCAGGGCGCCTGGATACAAATGATTCAGCAATGGTGATTCAAAAACAATAGCTGCCAGCGCTTATCCTGTATGCGCTAGCAGCCAATTTGATGCTTAACCCTGCGCCACCCCGCCGCGCCCCAGTCGCCGCCATCGGCAACGTGCCTACACCCATGGCCAGCGTAGTCATGATGACCGGGCGGGTGCGTTTGCGGCAGGCATCGATCAACGCGTCGTGACGGCTCATCGGTGCCACAACCGGATGGCCGTCGCTGCCGTCGTGCCCTCGGCGCGCCACGATGGCGTACTCCACCAGCAAAATCGAATTATTCGTGGCAATGCCCATCAGCATGATCAGCCCGATCAGCGACGGCATCGAAAAACTCATGCCGGTGCCCAGCAGTGTCACAAACGCACCGCCCAAGGAGAGCGGCAGCGCGGTGAGGATGGCGAAGGGGTGCAAAAAGTCCTCGAACAGCAGCACCAGCACGATGCAGATGCACAAGATGCCGGTCAGCATGGCCAGGCCAAAGCTGGCAAACAGCTCGTCCATCACCTCCGGCAACGCCCAGCGCCATTTGATTCACATTGGGTGGCAGGGGTGCTGCAAAAAGAGCTAGCTTCAACTCGGGCGACACCGGTTCGCAAGTATTCAGCCAATGTCATTGGCAGTTATGCAGCGGTTGCGGTCAGTCGAATCAAAATTGGGAGTATCGGGTTTGGACCAGTTGCAGTCGGTCGTCAATGGCCGGTCTGGCGTCTCTGAAATTTGCCTCAACAAGATGCCAGAAACCGGACCTTCGCCAACAACCGCATAGTGCCCATTGCAGTCGGTCGCTGGTCGGCGCATAGGTGACTGCAATGGAAATCGAACCTGCCGTTCAGTTTCTTCCATCAATAGGTGGCCCGACCAGAGGCCGTCTGCCGCCAAAAACGATCAATTGTGGCTATCAGGAATGGAACAAATGCCGCGACTACCAGGCGGCTTGTCCGGATGAATTGAATTGGTTCGGAAAGAGCCGCACTATGTATGGCTAGAGAGCCGACCATCAACCTCGGCGAAAATCGCCGCAATGAACACAACTTCTCGAAATGTGACGCCAATCGAACTAACCCGAACATTTTTCGCTACGCCAGACATGCAGGATGATGGCGAAGACTGGAGTGACTACCTCGGCTCGGCGAAGGGAAGGCTTACCTGGGAAGACCTGCGAGACAAGCCCCTTGCTGTGGTTCTTGGCCAAGCAGGCATTGGGAAAACGGTTGAGTTCGAACTTGAAGTCCAAAGGCTTAGAAGCGCAGGCAAGGCGGCGTTCTTCGTCGCGTTGAATCAGTTGGTCGATTCGGAATCCTGGGAACGTGCGCTGGCGGGCTCATACAGTAGCTATGAGCAGTGGAAAGCGTCGAACGAAACGGCGTACTTTTTTCTTGACGCAGTGGACGAGGCACGCATCAAAGGACAGGCCGACTTTGTGCAGGCACTATCCGTGGTGCCGTGGATGTTGCGCGAGTGCATGTCCCGAGTGCGCTTCGTCATCTCTTCCCGCCCGACAGACTGGTCAATCGACGGTGTCAGAGCGGCCGTTGATAAATACCTCGGCAAGCCAATCGCAGCCGCCCCTTCCGTATTGAACGAGGCTCCGGCATCCGCAATTGGCACGTTCGGCACGACGGTCAACGTCGTGCGGTTGCCAGCTGCGGATGCCATCGAGCCGCTTGTCGCCTCCCTTGAGCCACTCTCCATTTCGGAAGCGAAGAGACTTGCTGAAGCATTTGGCGTTCAGGAAGCCAAGGCCTTCTGGGATACGGTCTCTGATGGCAGCTATGCATTCATGGCCACTCGCCCCCTTGATCTGGGATGGATGGTTCGCCTATGGAATGAGAAGCGCAGCCTGGGAACCTACCGTGAACTCATCGAGTTCAACATCGAGAACCGGTTGACCGAGGTGAATCCAAGCTACCTCGCCGCAGGTGCCGTGCTCTCTCAGGATCAGTTGCGCATGGGTTCGGAAGAGCTTGCAGCCGCTGCGGAGCTTTCAGGCCGCGCCTACATCGCAACTGAATATGCGCCACCGGTCAGGGCCGATGAAGTTGCGTCGTCGTCTGTGCTCTCAGGATGGAGACCAAACGAAGTCGCGCGACTGCTTTCCGCCGCAGTTTTCGATGAAGCAACCTTTGGGAGGGTTCGGTTTCACCACCGGACCACACGAGCGTACCTGGCAGCGTGTTGGGTGAACCGCCAGCTCGTCATCGGGGTTCCGTTTCATCGTGTGCTTCCTCTCTTTGCCGCGTCACCCTTCGGCACCGCCGTGCTTATTCCTAGCCGCCGCTGGGCGCTTTGCTGGCTTGCGGCCATCAATGTCGAGGCACGAGAGTGGCTAACCCGGCACTTTCCAGAAATGCTCTTGTTTGACGGTGACCCAGAGGCCTGGGACTCTCTGTCCGCAGATCGCGCCTTCATGGCCTATGTCCAACGACTGAAGAGCGGACTCAGAACGGACTGGTACAACGATCAAAGCGAGTTTCGCCGCGTAGGCCGGACGCTGTCGCCGGGCCTCGTTGCTGGCCTGCTGGCGACGCCTGAGCTGCCCGTCCGGGTTACTACAGCGCTGCTGCCCATTGCGAAGCACGGTCGCCTGACGGATTGCGCCGAGGTAGTGTTCTCCATCTACAAGAACATTGCATCGAGCCAGTGCGAGCGTCGATATGCGCTTGAGGTCCTGGAGACGATAGCGACGCCCGCGCAGCGCGTAGCCATCAAAGCGGACCTTGTTTCGGGCCTTCTCACGTCCAACGCACTCATCGCATCGGCACTGCCCACCACCGATTGGCAGGGGCTGAGCATCGCGCAACTGGTCGCAATCTTCATGCGAACCACGTCCGAGGAACACTACGGAGGAGGGTCCATGGCACAGACCCTCAAGGAAGACCTGCTTCCGGTGGCTACCGCTACCTCGGCGGAGATGCTGTTGCGTGCCGTGCTGGAGGCGCTCCCGAGGCCGGAAGCGAGGAAGCGATTCGCACGATTCTCGGACTCAGACCAGCCCGAACGGGCATGGCTTTTGGATGTACTGCCGGATTGCTTCGAGCGCTTGCTCACGTTACTGCCCCGGACGGACGGTGACTATCCCGACAGCTGCATAGAAGCGGCCGAACGGCTTGAGGCGTTACGTGACAGCGGATTCATCGACCGCGAGGAGTTCGGACGCATTCACATCCTTGTTGCCGAGCACTCAGGGCTTCGCTGGCAGATTGCACTGGAGATTGCGCTGTCCGAAAACATCCTCCATTCGACCAGTCGGCTCACCTGGGGAAGGAATTGCCTTGTGAATTTTGAAGCCGCCGATATTCCTGAATTGATACTGCGGGCGAACGATACGGCCGTGAGCCAAGACGTGCGCAATATTTGGTTCACAGTTGGCATGGAGGTGACCTTCCGAGGTCTCAGGGGCCATACTCGCAGCGGCGCTCTGGCGGCCCTTGCTGCGGATCATGACTGCGAGGCGCGAAAGACACGCATAGCCACACAGCGCGCTAACTTGGTGAACGGCGCGAAGCAGCGTCGTGAATGGCGGGCCGGAGAGGCCGTTCGAAAGCGCGAGCAACAAATTCAGCATGAAGTCAGCAGGACTCAACTTTTGGGTGATGCTGGGCATCTCCGAGACGCGAGTCACAAGGGGTCGCTTCACTGGCTGATTCACTACTCCTACGAGCGCGCGGGCCACAAGAGCTTCACGCATGTCGACTATGAACTAATTTCGAGGGATTTTGGTCAAACTGTCGCAGATGCGCTCGCCTCCGGCCTCAAGGTGGTGTGGGCTGATGCTGAAATCCCGAACCCAGCGGATTACAAGGATGGTGCGGTGCCTTGGGAGGCTCTTACGGCGTTGGCCGGCTTGCACACGCTGCTGGACGAGGGCGTAAATATCGCGTCGCTGACGGACGCAGATGCAAGCAGGGCAGCCAAACTGGCTGTGTGGGAACTGAACGGACCACCGAGCTGGTTCGATCCGCTGGCCAAAGCGCATGGGCCCGTGGTTTCAGAAGCCCTTCGACCATGGATTGAGAGCGAAGCTGAGCTTACGACCGATGCGCATCATTTGCGGGGCGGGCTGGAGATGGCACTTCGATGCTCCACGGCGGTTCGTGCTGCGCTACTGGTTCCCTTGGTTCCGATGCTCACGGATGGACGCATCGGGTGCCCAGAAACATTTAAGGAGCTTGTCAAGGCCCTTCGTGCGGGTGGACTCATTGCCGCCCACGTTCTCTCCGAGCTCTGTCGTTCCCGAGTTGTCACCTCAATATCGCCAGAGGGTTTGCTTGGCGAGACGTATTGGCTGCACACCTGGCTGGAAGAAGATCCTGCGTCCGCATGGGGCTGGTTCGAGCAACACGTCGCCAGTTCGCCCGCTGTAGCAGGCGAGCTCGTGAAGGCGTTTGCCAAGATGGCCCAAGACTGTAAATGGGTCAAGCAACCCGCCGATGCAGCTTCGATTGACGTTCTTCTTCGGCTCCATAGCCTTCTTACCCAGTCCCAGCCGTCACCTGGCGCGCCGGTTGACCCCGAGGACGCGGGAACGTTCGGTCATGTCGTTACCGAGCTTCGCTCAAGAATCCCGAACGTACTCGTCCAATCAAGAGGGGCTGCGGCACACCGAGCCCTGGTTCATCTGATGGAGGCAGAGGCTGCCCCCAACACGAAGCAGTGGCTTGCAGCTCAAGTTGCCGAGCACGCCGCGCGTGAGGCCTCGGAGTCTTCCCAAGTCGAGCCATGTGACCTCAGCGATATTGGCTCGCCGTTCGTCGCAGCCCCGAAGAACGAAGCCCAACTCTTCGTGCAGGTAATGGCCCGGTTGGAGGAGGTGCGCAAAGGCACTGAGGAGGGCCCGTTCAGTGACCGAGCCCTGTTCAGGCCGGGTATGCCGGAGGCGCATCTACAGAGTTGGCTAGCGGCGCGCTTCTCGGAAACGAAAAATCGGCGGTTCACTGTCACTCGCGAGGAGCAGGTGGACAACGACAAGGAGCCGGATATCCAGCTCGGTTGCCCGCAAGGTAAGGTCTGTGTCGAAGTAAAGCCGTTGGACAAAGGCCGTGGCTACTCTGCGAAGTCACTGACCGAAACGTTACGAGTGCAAATCGTGAAACAGTACCTGAGGGGATTCAACAGTAACCACGGCATCCTAGTGCTTTTCAAACTGGACTACAAGACATGGACCATTCCCGGCGGCAAAACGAAGCAGCCGTTCTCTGCGCTCGTTGAGTATTTGCAGTCGCAGGCCGATATCATAAAAAATGAGTCACCTGACGTGATTGCTCTTCAGATCGTTGGTATCAATTGTGTGATTTGAGATTGCTGATTCCTCAAATCTGCGGAAACTTCGTCTTTCGTGGGCAGAGAAATATCTCGTTCGGTCACTGCGGGCCTGCGGTAGTGGGCATGTATCGTTCAATGCACAGCAAATGAAGGTAGCCGCATTGCCATGGTGAATGACAGGTGCTAGAGAAGCTGCAGTCGCTCATCTCCATGCTAGTGAGTGACTCCTGATGGCCAAACGCGGGTGCCCGATTTCACGATGGGGTCACCTGATAGCTGACAGTCGCTTTGTATCAGCCAACGGCCGGATTGGAGGAGTCAGATCGGAAACGGCTGCTACCGGCAAGGGTCTCAAGAAGCCCCGCAACCTTAACAGTAAACAAGCCGCTTTAAGCTATAAATCAAAGAGCTATCAGCGCATATGGAAAGCGGTCTACAGGCCATTTTGACATGTAGATGTCACGCACTCACATGATCTCTGCCAGCGCCATCCGTCAAGCGCCCGTTGGCGTACAGCTTACGGTGTTCAAGCTCCCCGTGCGCACAATCAACAGCACCGGCGCAGCAGCCAGACACAGGGCGGCCCCGATTTCTGGTACTCCAGTATGAGGGGCCGCCCTGTCTGGCTGCTGCGCAGCACCGAAGCGTCGCACCACCAGGACACCAGCCGCACAACCCCGATTGGCGCGGCATGAATCGCCTGAAAAAACAAGATGACTAAAAGGCCAATGAATCTGAGCGGCTGGCTGTGATGTGATGGGATGTGATAGTCCGCACGACTGGCAGTCAGCTTAGCGCGACTTTCAACCAGGCAGCAATGTGAGAACGTCGCGAGCGAATGAAAAACAATAGCTGCCAGCGCTTATCCTGTATGCGCCAGGAGCCAATTTGATGCCTAAGCCTGCGCCACCCCGCCGAGCCACGGCCGCCAGAGCGGACATTATCGATGTGGGGTCAGTTTCGTCAGCCGACCATCGTTACTACCCGAAAGCAGTCAGTTGATGGCGGTGAGCCGTTCTTCCAAATGGCGGTCGACCACGCAGCGACAGGATCCATTGGGGGTTTGGCTGTGAATGACTCCAATATGCTAAAAAGCGGCAGTAGCGGTTGGCGATTTGCCTGTTCCAAACCAGTCGTTGATACCGTCGTACGACTGTATGCTGGCCTACGCCATGGGAGGACGGTGATGCGCAGGTGGTTGAGGAGACATCAATCGACTCGGATTGGGATCTTGCAGAGCAACCGACCACCGACTACTGTGTCGATCAGCGCATCAACTGGTGACTGGTTGAGGCGGCGACTCTGACTTGCTGCTGGGTAGCTCCGCGTCTGGCGCACCCGGTGCCCCAGAAATCACTTTTCATGACGTCGCTTTTGGTGGTAAACCTGCCAAGGAATCTAGCAAGCCGAGCGGATTCAGGCGGTTCAAGACCTGCTCCAGTTCCCTGATGCGATACTTGGCACCGTGTGCTTGAAATGCTTATCCCTTGCACATACAACCGTCATCCATTGGCAAGGCACGGCTGAAAACGACTTGCACTTTTACATTGCGCTATTCCTATGACTGAGCGAGATGCCTTCTCTGCCCTATTTGCTTCAGAACCGGCCAACAACGCGATGCCACTGGTGGTTGATCGACCTTGGAAAGTGATGCTGGTCGATGATGAAGATGATATCCGTGCCGCGCTGCGCCTTGCGCTGGTGGATGTGCGGGTAGGTGAGCGAACCTTGCAATTGCTGGAAGCAAAATCCTGCGAGGATGCGAAAACTCGCCTGACTGAGCATCCCGACACCGCACTGATCCTGCTTGACGTCGTGATGGAAACCAAAAACGCCGGACTGGAGCTGGTGCGTCACATTCGCGAAGAACTCGGCAACCATCAGACGCAAATCGTGCTTGTTACCGGCCAGCCTGGCCACGTAACGCAGCGCGAAGTCATTACAAGATATGCCATCAATGGCTACCATCTAAAGTCAGACCTGTCAGCCGACAAAATTTTCAGTTCTGTCCATTCGGGCTTACGCTCGTATCAGGCGCTGGTTGCGCTGCAACTGCAACAGCAACAACTGTCCAATATCCTCTGGGGTTCCGGGATTGGCACTTGGGAATGGAACATACATACCGGTGAAGCCAGATTCAATGAACGCTGGGCCGAAATTCTTGGCTATTCTCTTGAAGAGCTGGCTCCGGTCAGCATCGACACCTGGATGCGACGACTGCATCCAGATGACCTGGAGAGTTTCAATAACCGTCTTCCCAACTACTTTTCCGACAAATCGGACCATTACGAATGCGAAGCCCGCGTCCGTCACAAGCTAGGTCACTGGGTCTGGGTACTTGATCGCGGCAAGGTGGTGAGCCGGACACCCGATGGGCTGCCTGAATGGATCTCCGGCACCCGAGACGACATCAGCTTGCGCAAGCTGGCAGAAGAGGCGTTGGCGGCAAGTGAAGAGCGATTTCGCACAGTCGCCGAACACACGCTTGACTGGGAATACTGGGAAGGGCCGGAACATGAAATGTTGTACATGAGTCCGTCTTGCGAAAGAATAACTGGCTACCAACGGGATGAGTTCTTTGCTGATCCGTCGCTGCTGATGCACATCACTCACCCGGATGACGTGGCTTTGCTGCACCACCATCATCTCAACGTGAGCCATGACGAAGACGGTTCACTGGAATACCGCATCGTGCACCGCGACGGCGCAGTGCGCTGGATGGAGCACGGATGTCACCCGGTACACGGTGTCAACGGCCAGTTCCGCGGGCGGCGGGTCAGCAACCGCGATGTCACTGAACGTAAGAAAGCAGAAGCACGCGCCACCGAATTGCTGCATGTGGCACAAAAGACCTACGGCCTAATACTGGCCGGTGGCCGTGGCACCCGGTTGGATCAGTTGACAGCCGAGCGCTCCAAGCCAGCCGTTCCATTCGGGGGCAAGCTGCGAATCATTGACTTCCCTTTGAGCAACTGCGTCAATTCCGGTATTCGGCGCGTCGCAGTGCTCACGCAATACAAAGCGCAGAGTTTGATTCGTCACATCGAGCGTGGTTGGGGGTTTCTGGAGCCCACCCTGAGCGAATACATTGACGTGGTGCCAGCACAGCAGCAAATCAATGCCGGCTGGTACAGCGGCACGGCCAATGCGGTATTCCAAAACCTGGCCCTGCTCGATGAGGCTGACCCGACCTATGTGCTGATTTTGGCCGGTGACCACATCTACAAGATGGATTACACCCGGCTGCTGGCCGACCATGTCAACAGCGCAGCCGACCTGACTGTGGCCTGCATCGAGTTGCCGCTGCAGGACGTAACCGGCTTTGGTGTCATGGCGGTAGACGAGGGCGCACGGGTTACGGCCTTTGAAGAAAAGCCGACCAACCCCATTCCCATTCCCGACAATCCACTCTACGCGCTGGCCAGCATGGGCATCTATGTGTTCAATGCGGCTTTCCTGCGCGAGCAACTCCGCCAGGATGCCGCCGACGAGCATTCGAGCCACGATTTCGGACGCGATTTGATCCCGCGCCTGATTCACAGCCACCATGTGCAGGCACACCGTTTTACCGACAGTTGCGTCAACATGATCGAGGGTCGCCGCCCATACTGGCGCGATGTTGGTACCGTGGATGCCTATTGGGAAGCCAACATGGACCTGACCCATGTGGTACCCGACCTGAATCTGTACGATGACGACTGGCCTATTTTGAGCGTGCATGAACGCTCGGCACCGGCCAAATTCGTGTTTCGGGAGCCAGCGCTGCGTGGTATGGCGCTGGACTCGCTGGTGTCGAATGGCTGCATTGTCAGTGGAGCCAACGTTTACGGCTCAGTACTGTTCACCAAGGTACGGATTGCAGAATACAGCCAAATTGAGGACTCGGTGCTGTTACCGGAGGTGGTCGTGGGGCGTAACGTGATCATCAGGCGCGCCGTGGTAGACAGTGGCTGCATCATCCCGGACGGCTTTCAGGTCGGCATCAATCCCGATTCCGATCGTGCCCGCTTTTACGTCACACCGCGCGGCATCGCTCTCATCACCCCGGAAATGTTGGGCCAGCCGCCACATCGGATGGTGTGAGGGCAGTCAAGTGGTTGCGGGTTTTCCGAAGACCATCTCACTGTAAATTACTGCTTCCGAATTTCCAACACCCGATGCGAACGTCTGCAATCGGCGAAATTGAAGGTCAGCTTTCGACTACGACTAGTCGCTAGATTTCATGCGGCTACGGTGTACGTCGTCTTTGGGTCTCAAGAAGCCCCTCAACCTTAACAAAAACAAGTCGCTATAAGCTATAAATGAAAGAGCTATCAGCGCATATGGAAAGCGGTCTACAGGCCAATTTGACATGTAAATGTCACGCACTCAGCGTGATCCCTGTCTGGCTGCTGCGCAGCACCGAAGCGTCGCACCACCAGGACACCAGCCGCACAACCCCGCTCGCGCGGCATGAATCGCCTGGAAAAACAAAATGACTAAAAGGCCAATGAATCTGAGCGGCTGGATGTGATGTGATAGTTCGCACGACTGGCAGTCAGCTTAGCGCGACTTTCAACCAAGTAGAAATGTCAGATCGTCGCACGAGAATCAAAAACAATAGCTGCCAGCGCTTATCCAGTATGCGCCAGGAGCCAATTTGATGCCTAAACCTGCGCCACCCCGCCGAGCCCCAGCCGCCGACGCATCCAGCCCCCAAAATCATCCACCACGGTGAAAACCGCCGGAATCACCAGCAAACTCAACACGGTCGATGTCAGCAGCCCGCCGATCACGGCCACCGCCATCGGCGAGCGAAAGCTGCTGTCGGCGGCACCCCAGCCCACCGCAATCGGCAACATGCCCGCACCCATGGCCAGCGTGGTCATGATGACCGGGCGGGCGCGCTTGTGGCAGGCGTCAATCAGCGCGTCGTGCCGACTCATCGGTGCCACCACCGGATGGCCGTCGCTGCCGTCGTGCCCGCGGCGCGCCACGATGGCGTACTCCACCAGCAAAATCGAGTTTTTCGTGGCAATGCCCATCAGCATGATCAGGCCAATGAGTGAGGGCATCGAAAAACTCATGCCGGTGCCCAGCAGCGCCACAAACGCGCCGCCCAAGGACAGCGGCAGCGCAGTCAGGATGGTGAACGGGTGCAAAAAGTCCTTGAACAGCAGCACCAGCACAATGTAGATGCACAAGATGCCGGTCAGCATGGCCAGGCCAAAGCTGGCAAACAGCTCGTCCATCACCTCGGCGTCACCCAGCGCCAGTTGTTTCACACCCGGCGGCAGCGACGTGATTGACGGCAGTTTGGCGACTGCCTCGGTCACATCGCCCAGCGGCGCGCCTGAGAGTTCAATCTCAAAGGTGATGTTGCGCGAACGGTTGAGCCGGTCGATTACCGCCGGGCCGCCGGTGAGCGACAGGCTGGCCACCTGGCTGAGCATCACCGGCCCTTTGAGCCCCGGCACCGCCAGCCGTCCCAGCAAGTCCAGGTCTTGCCGCGCCGCATCGGCCAGTTTGACCACAATCGGTACCTGGCGCTGGCTTAAATTGAGCTTCGCCAGGCCAGCATCAAAGTCCCCCACGGTGGCGATGCGCAGTGTCTCGCCAATGGCGCTGCTGGTCACTCCCAGGTCGGCAGCGCGGGCAAAGTCGGGGCGCACCGCAATTTCGGTACGGATCAGGCTGGCACTGGATGCAATTTGCCCCAGGCCGGGGATGGTGCGCAGGTCTTTTTCGACCGCCGTGGCGGCCGTGGCTAGCGCCAGCGGGTCTTCGCCGGTCAGCACCAGCAGGTATTTTTCGCCCGAACCGCCCAGGCCCACCTTGCTGCGCACCCCTGGCAACTCGGCCAGAGCGGCACGGATTTCGTTCTCGATGCCCTGCTTGCGCGGGCGCTTGCCGCGCTCGGTCAATAGCACGGTGAGCGTTGCCTTGCGCACCTCAGACGCGCCTTGCGGGGCAAACGGGTCAGAGCCGGCCGCGCCGCCACCGATGGTTGTGTAGACGCTTTGCACCGTGGCCAGTTGGGTCACCAGCAGGCGCGCGGTCTCGGCCGCGGCACGGGTTTGCGCCAGTGTGGCACCGGGGGGCAGTTCCAGATTGATCTGGGTTTGTGAGTTGTCGTCGGGCGGAATGAAACCCTTGGGCAGCAGCGGAATCAGCATCAGCGAACCAACAAAGAACGCGCCGGCCGCCGCCATGGTGACCCAGCGGTGGCTCAAGGCCCAGTCGCTCCAGCGCAGGTAGCGCGCCATCCACCAGGGCTGCTGGTGCTGCCGGGCGTCGGGTTTCATCACATAGGCGGCCATCATCGGCGTCAGGGCACGCGCCACCACCAGCGAGGCCAGCACCGCCAGCGCCGCAGTCCAGCCAAACTGTTTGAAAAACTTGCCCGGAATGCCGGCCATGAAGGCGGTCGGCAAAAACACCGATATCAGCGTGAAGGTGGTGGCGATCACCGCCAGGCCAATTTCGTCGGCCGCTTCCATCGCCGCCTGGTAAGGTGTTTTGCCCATGTGCAGGTGGCGCGTGATGTTTTCCACCTCCACAATGGCATCGTCCACCAGCACACCAATCACCAGGGACAGTGCCAGCAGCGTGATCACGTTGACCGAAAAGCCCAGGTAGCCCATGCCAATAAAAGCCGGAATCACCGACAGCGGCAAGGCCACCGCCGAGACAAAGGTGGCGCGCCAATTGCGCAAAAACAGCCACACCACCACCACCGCCAGAATCGCGCCCTCGTACAGCAGCACCATCGAACCGTCGTACTCCTCGGCCACCGGGGTGACAAAGTCAAACGCCTCGGTCAACACCATGTCGGGGTGCTGTTGCTTGAGTTCGTCCAGCGCGAGCCGCACCGCTGCACCCACCTCGACCTCGCTGGCGCCTCGGCTGCGCGACACCTCAAAACCCACCACCGGCACACCGTTGAGCAAGGCCAGTGCACGCGGCTCGGCCACGGTATCCTGCACGCTGGCCACCTGGTCCAGCCGCAGGCGGCGGCCGTCGCTCAGGGCCAGTTCCAGTTGCGACAGCTCTGCCACGGTCTTGACGGTGGCCAGCGTGCGCATCGGTTGCTCGCTGCCGCCAATGTCGGCACGGCCCCCGGCGCTCTCCGTCTGCACCTGACGCAACTGGCGCGAAATGTCGGCAGCGGTGGCGCCCAGCGCCTGCAGTTTGAACGGGTCCAGCGCGACTTCCACCTGGCGCGTGACACCGCCCACCCGGCTGATGGCCCCGACCCCCTTGACCGACAGCAGGCGGCGCGTCAGGGTGTTGTCGACAAACCAGCTCAGCGCCTCGTCGTCCATGCTCGGCACCCGCACGGCATAGGCCAATATGGGCGCACCGGCCAGGTCCATCTTGCGCACCAACGGGTCGCGCACGTCGGTGGGCAGGTCGCTGCGTACGCCTTGCACGGCAGAGCGCACGTCATCGACCGCCTCCTGGGTGGGTTTCTCCAGGCGGAACTCGGCCGTCACGGTGACGCCGCCGTCCTGCACCTTGGTGTAAATGTTTTTCAGACCCTGCAAGGATGCGATGGCGTTCTCGATCTTGCGCGCCACTTCGGTCTCAAGCTGCGCCGGTGCAGCGCCGGGCAGCGATGCCGACACGGTGACGGTGGGCAGGTCCAGATCGGGGAACTGCTGCACCTTCATGGCGTTGAACGACAGCATGCCGGCAAAGCACAGCAACACAAACAGCATCACCGCCGGAATCGGGTTTCGGATGGACCAGGCCGACACGTTCATAAATA
>Ga0116159_1001799_pt1 | contig 22166 bp, 20 predicted proteins | sample AD_JPNAS1_MetaG_FD_89878 | JGI IMG/M metagenome (GOLD analysis project Ga0116159, IMG submission 89878) | Active sludge microbial communities of municipal wastewater-treating anaerobic digesters from Japan - AD_JPNAS1_MetaG | ecosystem: Engineered > Bioreactor > Anaerobic > Digestate | place...
ACGATGATGTGGCCACCAAACGCGGTGCAGGCATCCTGCAAAAAGCCGGGGTTGCGCACTGCCGCAGTGCCGATGATGACGTAGCGCAAGCCGGCATCCAGATAACGCTCGATGGTGTCGAGGTCCCGGATACCACCGCCCAATTGCACATCGACCTCGCTGCCCACGTCCTGGAGAATCTTGCGAATCGCTGCCTCGTTTTTCGGATGCCCGGCAAACGCACCATTCAAATCGACCAAATGCAGGCGCCGCGCACCCTTGTCCACCCAACTGCGCGCCATCACGACGGGTTCTTCGCTGAAGACAGTCGCAAGTTTCATGTCGCCCTGCTGCAGGCGAACACAGTGACCGTCTTTGAGATCGATAGCGGGAATTAACAGCATGATGCTTTAGGCTGGAAGAAGAAAACGGGATGAAGTGACAGGTCAATGATGACCGTCATGGGCGTTGGGCAGAAGACTCTGGGGACATGGCGTGGCACCTGTGCGGGAATGACAACGATGGTTCATCGTGTGGGGTGTCGCTTCGTGTTCATGGAAGACAAAAATTGTGCTCAGGGGTTCCAGTGCAAAAAGTTGCGGTACAGGGACAAGCCGTGTTCAGCGCTTTTTTCGGGGTGAAATTGTGTTGCAAAAATATTATCACGCGCAATGGCCGAACTGAAGCGTTGACCATAGTCCGTCTCGCCCACGCTGTGGCGCGCATCTGACGGTTTGGCGTAAAAGCTGTGCACAAAGTAGAAATAGCAACCGTCAGGCACCCCGTCCCAGATCGGGTGTGGCGTTGCCCCGTGGCTGTTTTGATAAACCTGATTCCAGCCCATTTGCGGAACCTTGTAGCGGCTGCCGTCGGGCTGCAACTGCCCGGCCAACTCGAACTTGATCACCTCGCCGTGGATCTGACCCAGGCACGGCGTGCCCTGGCCCGCATCACCGGCGTAGCCTTCGTGGCTGTGGTCCAGCAGCATTTGCATACCGACACAGACCCCCATCACCGGCTTGTTGATCAGCGCGTGCATGACCGCCGGGTACATGCCGGAGTCACGCAGCTCGCGCATGCAGTCGCGAATTGCGCCCTGGCCAGGCAGCACCACCCGATCAGCAGCCATGACCTCTTCGGGGCGCTGGGTCCAGACCACCTCGACCGGTATGCCACGGGCAGCAGCCATGACCGCGTTGGTGACCGAGCGCAGGTTGCCCATGCCGTAATCGACCACGGCGACGGTTTTTTTAGCGCTGCTACTTACTATTGAAATCATAGCTACTTACGCAATCAGGACGGGGGCTACAGGCCAATTGTTCATTTAAACCTACAGACTTCCCTTGGTTGAGGGGATTTGCCCCAGCGCACGCGGGTCAAGTTCAACTGCGCTGCGCAGGGCGCGGGCAAAGGCTTTGAACACGCTCTCGACCTGATGGTGTGCGTTGTCGCCCTTGAGGTTGTCTATGTGCAGTGTGACAAACGCGTGATTGACAAAGCCTTGGAAAAACTCGTGCACCAACTGGGTATCAAAAGTGCCGATGCTGCCGCTGGTGAACGGCACATTCATCAGCAAGCCCGGTCGCCCTGAAAAATCAATCACAACCCGGCTCAAGGCCTCGTCCAGCGGCACATAGGCATGGCCATAACGGCGAAGGCCTTTTTTGTCACCAACCGCCTGATTGACCACTTGTCCCAGCGTAATGCCGACATCTTCCACCGTGTGGTGGGCATCAATGTGCAGGTCACCCTCGGCATCAATGTCAAGGTCGATCAGGCCATGGCGGGCGATCTGGTCCAGCATGTGGTCAAAAAAACCAATGCCGGTGTGCAGGCGCGAAACACCGGTGCCGTCCAGATTGACTCGCACCGAAATTTGTGTCTCGGCGGTGTTGCGGGTCAGCTCCGCCTTGCGTGGGGCGCTGGAGGTCGAAGCTTCGGGGAGTTCGGTGAGTGGATAGTTGGTCATAGGGAGGCTTCCAGGGCTGCCAGGAATTGGCGGTTTTCAGGTTCGGTGCCGACCGTCAGGCGCAGGCATTGGTTCAACAGTGGGTGCATTTTAGAAACGTTCTTGACCAGCACACCACGCGCCTTCAAGCCCTCAAAAGTCATGTCGGCATCGGGTACGCGCAGCAGCATCATGTTGGCCTGACTAGGGAACGCCCGAACTTCGGGCAATCTTCCAAGTGCCTCAAAAAGCATAGCTCTCTGCGCAATCACATCAAGGGCTTGAGCCTGAAATACCTCTTGATGTTCGAGCGCAAACAGGGCCGCCTCGCAATTCAGCACACTGACGTTGTAGGGCGGGCGCACCTTGTCGATCTGGGCAATCAGCGGACGCGGTCCGATCAGATAGCCAAGGCGAATGCCAGCCAGACCAAACTTGCTCAGGGTGCGCAGCAGCAGCACATGGCTGTGCCGGGACAAGCGGTCGATATAGCTCGCGCTGGCAAACGGCTGGTAGGCCTCGTCAAGCACCACCAGACCGCCCTGCTCTGCCACTGCTTCAATGACCGACTGCATGGCTGCGTCATGCCACAAATTGGCGGTCGGGTTGTTCGGGTAAGCCAGGTAAGTGAGTGCTGGCCGATGCTGCGCGATGGCGTTCAGCATGGCTGGCAGGTCCAATTCAAAGCTTGCCGTCAGTGGCACACCGACAAAATCGAGCCCCTGCAACTGCGCGCTCATGGCGTACATGACAAAGCCTGGCAGCGGGGCCAGCACACAGGCTTTCTGGAAACCATTGGCCGTCGACGGTGGCACGGCGCAAGCCAGCGCCAGCAGGCTGATCAGTTCATCCGAGCCATTACCCAGCATGATGTCGAACCCCGCGGGCATGTGCGCATGGCAAGCCAGGGCAGCGCGCAGGTCATTTAGCCGGTCGGCCGGGTAGCGGTTCAGCGCCAGCGCACCCAGGCGCTGGCCCAGCTTGGCTTGCAGATGTGGCGACAGGCGATGCGGGTTTTCCATGGCATCGAGCTTGACCATGCCGGTTGCATCCTGCACAACATAGGCGTGCATGGCTTGCACGTCGGAACGGATGCGGGAGTCAATAATGGATTGCAAAAGAGTCATGCCAGTGTGTCGTTGATGTGTTGTTGATGTGTTGTTGCATGAGGTCCGGCGCATTCAAGTTTGCCACCACCCTTGCGGACAACTTGCGTCTTTCAACCAATGCGCGCTTTGCACGTTTCCTTTGAGTATTTTAGGCAATGCGACAACCGCTAACGCTCAATCGCTGGTGTTTGGTCGGCAGCGTTTGCCGCTATCATCATTGAGCGCCGTGGGTGTCGATGGAAAAAGTTTGGCGGCGGATTCAACAATGCAATAGGAGCAACTCCAATGAGAAGACGTGAAGTGAGTGGTTTAGGGACGATTTTGGCCGCTTTGGCGGTGGTCCCGATGGCACCGGCTATGGCCGCCACCTGGAACCAGCCTGAATACACGATTCAGCGTGCCCTCTATGGCACCCCCGAACGCAACGTGGATGTGACCCAGCGTCTGCGTGAACTCGCCGCCAACAACGAGCGTTTCATCTTGAGCAACGAAACCTTTGGCGTCGATCCGGACAAAGGTCGCACCAAGACCCTGCGCATCATCGCCACCGACCCCAGCGGCAGACCCCGCACCTTTGAGTACACCGAAAGCAGTTGGGTTGATGGCGCGCAATTCAGCGGCTGGAGCGGTGGCAACTGGGAACAAGGCAATGGTCAGCAGGGTCAGGGTGGCTGGGGGAACCGGCCGGGTTATCACGACGGTGGCAATGGGGGCTACAAAATACTGCAGGCACGCTACGGCACCGCCGATCGCCACGTCGATGTCACCCAGCGCCTGCGCGAGCTGGCGCGGCGCAACGAGCGCTTTCTGCTGAGCAACGAAACCTTCGGTGTCGATCCGGATCACGGTCGCACCAAGACACTGCGCATTCACGCGCGCGGCTCAAACGGGCAGATGCGGACTTTCGAATACACCGAGAGCAGTTGGGTTGATGGCTCACACTTCAGTGGCTGGGGCAGCGGCAATTGGGGCCAAGGCGGCGATGGCAATTGGGGCGGCGACCGCCCTGCTGTCGGCGGCGGCAACTACGACAACTATGACCAGGGTTTGCGCATTCTGCGTGCCGAGTATGGCGCCGGCCGCGACCGATTGGACATCGCCGAGCGGCTGCAGCAGCGCGTGTACAACGGGCGGCTCAATATCAAGGTCGATAACAACATGGCAGGCGGTGATCCGGCCGAGAAGCGGCCAAAGCAACTGTGGATCACCTACAGCGTCAACGGTCGCGAACGCAGCCGGGTGGTCCCAGAGGGCGAACGCCTCTCGATTCCCTGACAGCAATGGCAGCGCACGCGGCGTTGGTCTGCAGCAGGTGCCAGCCGCATCTGCAAAACTGCCAGGCTAGCCGCGATTTCGGGCAAACAGTCGCATCTCGGCGGCCCGCGCATGCGCCTGAAGACCTTCGCCATGCGCCAGCACCGACGCAATCTGGCCCAGGCGCTGCGCGCCAGCTTCACTGACTTCGATCAGGCTGCTGCGCTTTTGAAAGTCGTAAACGCCCAGCGGCGAACTGAACCGGGCGGTGCCGCTGGTCGGCAGCACATGGTTTGGGCCGGCGCAGTAGTCGCCCAGGCTTTCGCTGGTGTAGGCACCTAGAAATATCGCACCAGCGTGCTTTAGCAGTGGCTCCCAGCGTTGCGGGTCGCGGCTGCTGACTTCCAGATGTTCTGGCGCAATGCGGTTGCTGATGTCGCAGGCCTCTTCCATGCTGCGGGTGTGGATCAGGGCACCACGGCCATTGAGCGATTTGGCAATGATGTCGCGCCGGGGCATCTCGGGCAGCAAGCGGTTGATGGACGCTTGCACCAGGTCGATATAGGCCGCATCGGGGCATAACAAAATGCTTTGGGCCAGCTCGTCGTGCTCAGCCTGGCTGAACAAATCCATCGCCACCCAGTCCGGCGGCGTACTGCCATCGGCCAGCACCAGAATCTCGCTGGGGCCGGCGATCATGTCGATGCCCACTGTGCCATACACGCGCTTTTTGGCGCTCGCCACATAGGCATTGCCGGGACCGGTGATCTTGTCCACTTTAGGAATGGTGGCCGTGCCGTAGGCCAGCGCTGCGACTGCTTGTGCACCGCCAACGGTAAAGGCACGTGTCACGCCTGCCACAAAGGCGGCTGCCAGCACCAGCCGGTTGAGCTCGGGTTTGGCATCCAGCGCCCCACCTTGCCCGCCGCTGGCAACACTGCCGCGCACCGGAGTCGGCACCACCATGATGATCTCTGCGACACCCGCCACGTGAGCCGGAATGGCGTTCATCAGCACGCTGCTCGGGTAAGCCGCTTTGCCACCCGGCACATAGATGCCGACGCGGTCCAGCGGGGTGACTTTCTGGCCCAGCAGGGTGCCGTCCGCATCACGGTAACTCCAGCTCTCGCCACTGGCCTTGCGTTGCGCCTGGTGGAAACTGCGCACCCGGTCGGCGGCAGCCACGAGCGCCAGCCGCTGCAGTTCTGGCAAGCCATCAAAGGCGAGTTGAAGTTCAGCCTGCGTCAGCTCCAGCTCTGCCATGCTGGTGGCTTGCAGCCCATCAAAACGCGCGGTGTAGTCCAGCACAGCCGCATCGCCACGCTGCTGCACGTCGACCAAAATGTCGGCGACGCGCTGCTCGATTGCCGCATCGGTTTGGGCCGACCAATGCAATCGCGCCTTGAAATCAGCATCAAATGTGCTGCCAGTCGTTGATAGACGTGCGGGAGTAGCTATTAAATTCATAGTATCAAAAGGTCGGTTAGGAGTCGAGTGAGCTGGCATGGCGCGAAGCCTGCCATGCAACCATCATCGTCACGCGTTCAACGCAAGGACCGGGTGCTCAACCGATGGCTGATGAGTTGATTTGGTTCAAAGGCCGCCTTATTGCATATCTATACCATCAATGTCGTTGTTGTCTCGCCTTGCCTTGCGTTTGCAATGTCTGCGCCAAGGTGCATAGGCACGAATGATTTAGAGATGGAATTACCACGCCAACAACCGGTCAACCGGTCAACCGGTCAACCGGTCAACCGGTCAAGTTTACATCGCCCAAATTGCCGGGACGACTCTTGCGATGGGCCCGACCCAGAGACCTCAAGGTGCGGTCGCGGTCTGCATGCGCAGTTTGCGCGCCGCGTTTTCGGCCCTCGCATCGTCAATCTCGCGCATCACCCCGCCGACATCGACATTGCCTTGCGCCTGCTCAAAGTGACCAGTCAAAACGCTGTCCTGGGTTAACAGACCGGCCTGGTACAGATGCCAGATCTCCGGGCCGTAATGGGTGGCGAGCAATTCGGGCGCAAACTGGCCAAAGAAATCACGCAGATTGGCCACGTCGCGCAGCAGCATGCGCTGGGCGTGGTTGTTGCCGGCAGCGTCCACCGCCTGGGGCAAGTCAATGATCACCGGGATGTCGGTGCCCGCGTCATCGCCGTCGCCGGGGGTATACGCCAGCAAAATGTTGAACTCGGACAAATCCCCATGCACCACCCCAGCGCACAACATGCGTACCACCTCGGCCATCAAGGTGCCGTGGTGTGCCAGCGCCTGCACTGGCGTGAAAGCCACATCGTTCATGCGCGGTGCCGCATCGCCCTGGGCATCGGTGACGAGTTCCATCAGCAACACGCCCTCGTGAAAGTTGTACGGCTGCGGCACCCGCACGCCGGCGGCGGCCAGGCGGTAAAGTGCATCGACTTCGGCGCTTTGCCAGGCGGCCTCTTGGGCCTGGCGACCAAACCGGCTGCCCTTGGCCATGGCACGGGCCTGCCGCGTATTTTTGACCTTGCGGTTCTCGGTGTAGTCCACCGCCTGGCGAAAGCTGCGGTTGGTGGCCTCTTTGTAAATCTTGGCGCAGCGGGTCTCATCACCGCAGCGCACCACAAACACGGTGGCCTCTTTGCCGCTCATCAGTTGGCGAACCACGCTGTCGATCAGGCCTTCTTCAATGAGGGGTTGCAGTCTGGGAGGGGCTTTCATGGGGGGATTGTGCGCTGTGATGCTGATCGCCGCAGGGCGGCCGACATTGGCGGGCCTGAAAGCTGTGTGGTATTGCCAGGGTGATTGCGCCAGCGTAGCCACCCATAAACAGTGCCATGTTTTTTGCCGCAAGACTACCCGCAGACCATCGCCACTCCGCTGGCATTGCTTGACCAGTCGCGCGGGCCCGACCCCCGCGCAAAGCATGGCCTCCTTTTTACAACTGCCGCATACCCTGCTGTCTTTTGCTTTTGGTCTGGCGCATGTTGGTGTTACCGATGCGGATCAGACCGCCAGGCTCACGCGAGACCCGGTGGCACCGGCCAAGCGCTCAGATGCGGCCACGACGACGGTGCGATGCCATAAGCATCGCAGATGCCACGCCCACACAAGGTTTCTAGACCTTGATGGCCGAGCTGCAGGCAATTGTGCGCAAAACGCGCCGCACGCCTGGCGGTGCGGCTGAGGTGCCCGCTTTTCGAGATCACCACCAACCCTAACCATAATCAAAAACGCGCATTCGAGCTGATCACCCAAAGCAACATGTAGTCAGCCCACAACACATCAAGTTACAGGGGACTTTGGGGAAAAATCGGTTGATTGGGAAGGAAACTTCATCCAGGAGCTGTGTAGGCAGCTTGTCGAAAACTCTCCGAGAATTGGCTGCACCATTGAGCCTGCCGCGAGGCTGGCATGAAACTGGTGTTGCGCGCAATTGCGCAGCGCGCAGTCAAACGAGGCAGTCCCATTGACCGAAATTGCGGCGTGGGTCCGGGTCGCACCGAGTTGCGTTTTCAATCGGCATTGAGCGACAATGTCCAAGGGGTTCGATGCAACAGTTGGTGCTTAAACTCAAAATGCAGCACAGGGACAAAGCCACCCTCGCGGCGGTACTGAAGCAAACTGCCATTGCTGCCATTGCTGCCAGTGCGGTGTCGGTGGCGAGTGCCTGCTGATCTTTGTCCGCGCCCCGAAAATACCATGGGATGACAGAATCTGGCGCAAAGCGCACTACCAAGATACCCAGCCCATCAGCGTCTGGGGCAGGTGATCTGCAGTATGAATGGACTAGAAGGTTTCGGCCTGGCTATATCAGCCAGGCGATCAGAGTTAGCCGGACAGGGTTGCTGTCGACGCGATTGTCATGTGAGGAAAACATACCATGAATTTGCGTGAACGTGCCTACAAGGTCTTGCGCGCTGGTCGGGCCTTTGGTTCGCTCGAGGAACCGGTTTTGCAAGATCTGGCGGAACTGCTCGAGTTTCAAAGTGTGCGCGGTGGCACGACGGTGCAGCACGAGGGTGAGCCATCGATCGATATGCTGTTTGTGCTACACGGAGGACTGCGTGTATCCCGACGCACGGTCGCAGGCCAAGTCAATTTGTACAACGAGATCCGACCCGGCCAGAGCGTGGGCGAGGCGGGCCTGATTCTTCAGCAGCCGCGCACCGCCGACGTAACTGCGATGCGCGACAGCATCCTGGCGGTGCTGAGCCGGGCCAATTTTGAGGCCCTTTTGATTCGCTATCCACTGGCATTGAGCCGTGTGTTTGTTCAATCGAACTTACCTTTTGCCCGTGACAGTCGCCCCGTGGTCGAACAGCGCTATGCCCAAACCTATGTGGTGATTGGCCTGCATGAGGGCGCAGATGTCGGTACCGTGGCCGCTGACCTGAAAAAGGCGTTTGCGCAGCGTGGACGAGTACATCACTTCAAGCCACCCCAAGGAGGCAGTTCCGAACCAACTTCGATGAATGCCGAATGGGACAACCAGTTGGATGAGGAGTATGATTTTTTGGTCTACGAAGCCGAGCCGGGTTTGTCGGTCTGGACGCAAAGGGCGTTTCGCCAGGCCGATCAGGTGGTGTTTGTGGCATCGGTCGGTGCCTCGCAGGCGCTGGGTGTGATTGAGCAGGGTCTGACGCAGGAACTAGGCTTTCCAATGAAGCGCAAGCATCTGGTGCTTCTACACCCTGCCACTGCGCTGGAGCCCACCGAGGTCGCCCGTTGGCGCGACACTGCGCGCTATGAGCGTATTTACCCGCTGCGCACCCAGCAAGAAAGCGATTTTTCCCGGCTGGCGCGCTTTCTTACCGGCAGTGCCGTCGGCGTGGTGTTGGGTGGTGGCGGCGCACGCGGGTTTGCCCATGTGGGGGTGTTGCGTGCAATGGAAGAGGCTGGCATTCCCATCGACCTGGTTGGCGGCAACAGCATGGGGGCACTGATTGGTGCGCAATATGTCAGTGGCGTTTCGCTGGATGCCATCTTGAGTCAAACCCAGCACTTTGCTGGCGGCGGCGAACACCCAACGCTGCCGTTGGTCTCACTGGTATCAGGCCGCCGGGTAGAGCGTGACCTGAAACGCATGTTTGGCGACACCATGATTGAAGGCCTATGGCGGCCGTATTTTGCTGCCGCCTGCAACCTCAGCAGGGGCAAGACCTGTGTGCAAGAGACCGGCCCGCTGTGGCGCGCAGTGCTTGCCAGCAACTCGCCAGCGGGTTTGTTCCCGCCCGTGCTTGACAATGGCGAGCTCTTGGTGGACGGTGCCATTCTTGACAACGTGCCGGTGAGCGCGATGCGGGTACGCTTGGGCACTGCGCTGGAAAAGCGTCATGGCAACGGCACCATCATCGCGGTTGATGTGGATGTTCCCGATGCCTTGGGTGCTGATCCGACACTGGCTCGCTTGTCGCCCTGGCAGGTCATCAAGGGCTCGCTCTTCCCAGGCACCCATCCGTCCCCAAACATTGCTGACATTCTTTACAGCGTCGGGCACGTCGGCTCGGTTAGTCAACGAGGTCGCACTATGGCGCAGGCCGATCACTTTCTGGAGCCACCGGTGGCTGGATTTTCGCTCATGGGCTATCGGCATGCGCACGCCATTGCCGAAGTCGGATATCGTTATGCCCAAGGAAAAATTGCGCAATGGAAACAACAACAGTCAGCTCGTTGGGAGCCCGGCAAGTAAGCCTGTCGCTGAGCCAGCGCGAGGTCTGGCTGGATCAGTGCGCCTGGCCAGACAGTGCGCACCTGAATATCGGTGGCGGTGCGTTCCTGCGCGGCCGCTTTGACCTTCCTCGATTCAAGGCGGCACTGTCATGTCTGGTCGCCGAAAACGAGGCTCTACGACTGGCACCCAGGCTTGACGGAACCCAGGCGCTGCTGGCGCAGTTTGAGCCCACGCTGGAATGGGTTGACCTGAGCGGCGCAGCGAACCCCGAGGCCACTATGCGTGTCTGGTGGCACAAGCGGATTCAGCAAGCCTTTGTGCTCAACGGCCAGCCACCCTGGCGTTTTGCACTGCTCCATGCAAGCGATGAACTGCATGGCCTGACCATTCAGTTTCACCACTTGGTGATGGACGGCTGGGGTACGGCGCAGGTGATGCAGCGCTGGAGCCAGATTTACAACGCTCTGGATGCCGGGGTTCAGCCCGAATCCACAAACTGCCCCGACTACCTGCAGTTTATTGACGAATCCAACGAGTACCGTGACTCGCAGGCCTTTGAGCGAGATGCCGCCTATTGGCGGTCGCAGATGCCGACCCTGCCCGAGCCGCTGGTGGTGCGGCGCTACGCGCCACTGAGACCCGAGCACTTGCCCAGATCACGCCTGGCAAAACAGAAAATCCCGCGCAGCGATTACGCGCATCTTGAGGCCTACGCCAGCACCCAGGGGACGACGGCTTTCAACTTTTTTCTGGCTGCTTTGGCGCTGTACTTTTCACGCATCAACGGCTTTCAGGAGGTGGTACTTGGCATTCCCAGCCTGAACCGATCCGGCAGGCGTTTCCGCTCAACGCCGGGCATGTTTGTGGGTGTGCTGGCGCTGAAGGTGGTCGTCACTGAAAGCCTGACGGTGGCGGATTTGCTAGCGGCCACCGGCAGCGCCCTGCGCGGTGCGTTGCGGCATCCACGTTACCCCTTGAGCGAGCTGGGCAAAGCCTTGCAACTGATTCGCACGGGGCGCGACGGCCTGTTTGATGTGCTGCTGTCTTTTGAGCGACAAGATTACTCTGCCGCGTTTGGTTCGGCAAGGCTGGTGGACTCGAGGCAGATTTTTTCCGGCACTGCCCGCTATCCCCTGGGTGTGACCGTGTGTGAGTTTCATCCTGACCAGGATATTGAGCTGGTGCTTGATGCCAGCAGCGACTGCTTTGCGACCGGCGAGCCAGCTTTGCTGGGGCGGCGGCTTTGGCATTTGGCGCAGGCACTGATGGCCGAACCCAGCACCCCTTTGGAGGCTATTTCGCTGTTGCCGCCTGAGGAAGAATGGGCACTGCTTCAAGGACTGCACAAGGCTGTTGCCAGCCACGAAGCCACCCAAACCTATATTTCCCAGTTTGAACACCAGGCGGCCTTGCGGCCCGAGGCAACGGCAGTGGTCTGGAATGGCGGCAATATGGACTATGCAACGCTAGACCAAAAGGCCGAGCAACTTTCCAGGCGCTTGAAGGCCAGTGGCACGGCTGCGGGTGCCATCATGGCAGTTGCCATTGCCAGATCGCCCAACATGATGGTGGCGCTGCTGGGCATTGCCAAGGCCGGGGCTGCCTTTTTGCCGCTTGATCCGGAGGCGCCGGTGGCGCGCATCGCGCAGATACTGCAAGACAGCGCGGCTAGCGCATTGTTGATCGAGAAAGCAGATGCGGCCCGCTTTGCCAACTTGCATGGCAACACCCTGGTATTTGACAGCAACTCGCCGCCAACGCCCGAGGTGTGGCTGGACACGCTCCCGGCATGGATAGAACCCCAGCCTGACGATTTGGCATATGTGCTGTTTACCTCTGGTTCAACCGGGCACCCGAAGGGTGTGATGGTCACGCATGCCACCTTGTCGCGCCGCTTGGCCTGGCTGTCGCGCACCTACGCAGTGGACTGGCACGACCGCTCGGCCCAGGCGACACAGCTCACTTTTGACCCCTCGCTCATTGAGCTGTTTTTGCCTTTGATTCATGGAGGCAGCGTTGCCATTCCGCCACCGGGGCGGTTGTTGCCTGAGTCCTTGGCGGATTTTGCTATTGGCCACGGGGTCACCATCATGGCGTTTGTACCGTCCACCCTGAGTCGATTTCTGGATGGTGCGGTCGGCAAGACCGGACTGAAGCTGCGTGTTGCATGTTGCGGTGGTGAGGTGTTACCGCCTGAACTGGGCAACCGGTTCATCACCGAGACGGGTGCGCGCCTTTACAACGTGTACAGGCCTACCGAGGCGGCCATTTTTGCCAGCGCCTGGCAATGCGAACTTCATCCGGTCGATGTCGCCCTGCCGGTTGGACGGCCCATTGATGACACACGCATTTATGTCATGAACGCCCAGTTGCAACTGATGCCACTGGGCGTCACCGGCGAGGTATTTATCGGCGGTGCGGCGCTTGCGCGTGGTTACCTGAACCGCCCCGAGCTGGATGCGCAGGTTTTTCTGAATGACCCCTTTCAGCCGGGCGCGCGAATTTACCGCACCGGAGATCTGGGCTGGCTGGGTCTGGAAGGAAACCTGCATTTTTGCGGGCGCATTGACCGGCAAATCAAGCTGCGCGGCTATCGCATTGAGCTCGGCGAAATCGAGGCCACATGCCTGGCACTACCGGGCGTTTTACAAGCCGCGGCAAAACTGGTTGCAGACAATGGCAAGCCGGCAATCCATGTGTGGGTGGCCACCAACCCTGGGGTCAACTCGCACAGCCTGCAACAGGCTTTGCGCAGCCGTTTGCCCGACTACATGATACCGGCGGGCATCCGCGTGCTTGACAAGCTGCCACAAACCAGCGCCGGAAAAGTAGATTTCGCTGCATTGCCTGAAATCAGCCGAGTGCCTCTGGTGAGTGGTGTTCGTTTGCCTGCGTCTGCTCTGGAGCGCGATTTGATGGCACTGTGGCAGGCGGTTCTGAACCCGCCCACGATCGGACTTGCGGACAATTTCTTTGACCTCGGCGGCGACTCCCTGGCTGCGGTGAGCATCTTGACGGGAATCGAAAAACTGCTGGGGCGCAGAGTGCCCATGCATTTATTGATCGAGCATCCGACCATTGAGCAACTGGCTCTGGCATTGAAAAGTGATGTCATGGCACCAAGCGTTCTGATTGAACTCGGCAGTCGGAGTGGACAGGTTCCGCTGTACCTTGCAGCCTCCGGCCATGGCGATTTGCTGCGCTTTCAGAACCTGGCACATGCGCTAGGCAGCGCATGCGACGTGCAGTTGCTGCAACCACCCACCGACAAGGCGGTCGCGACGGTGGCCGAACTGGCCGGGCTTTATGCGACCAGCATCGCCAATCAACGGCTTGCGCCCGGTTTTATTGCAGGGTTTTCAGTCGGTGGGGTAGCGGCGCTGGAGACAGCCCGACTTCTGAGACAACAGGGCGTGGCGATTCGTGGTCTGGTACTGCTCGACACCATTTATCCGAAAGGTGCGTTGGGTGGTGCCATGTCCTGGCGCATTTTGGGCTGGTTGGTGCGACATCTCCATGTGCAAGAGCTCAGCATGAACGGCAGGCGTCTGGGGGCCATGTTCAATGACCCCGGGTTGATCAGTCAGGTGATGGCCTTGAGAGGCTATCAAGCTGCCAGCTTTGACGGTCCAGCCTGGCTCATCAAGTCGTCTGGCCTGGTCAGTTGGGACAGGTGGTTTTTCCGGCCCTGGCGCCGGTTGTTCACAGCACAACTGCAAGAGTTGCAAGTGCCTGGTTTGCATGGTTCCATTTTTGAGGCCAGCAATGTCAACGCCCTTGCTGGTGTGATCACTCAAGTGCTCCAAACCAGACATGACGATGCCCATTGATGATCGCGCCCGACTGAGGATTCGCCTGTCAGGTTTGCTTTTTGTCGCGGCATCCCTGATTGCCTTGGCGCTTGCCTGGAACTGGTCGCCGCTGCGAACCTGGCTGGACATTGATCTGATGGTGGCAAGCCTGCAGCGTCTGGGACAAACTTTTGGCATCGCCGCAGCGGTGAGTGGTTTTGCCCTGGCTGTGTCGCTGGCGGTTCCGCTGACTTTTTTGACACTTGTCACGCTGGTTGCATTGGGACCCTGGGTCGGTTTTGCCTGTTCCATGGCAGGTGCCATCATCAGTGCGGCATTGAGTTATGGCTTGGGCCGTTATTTGGGACGAGAGGTGGTGCAGCACCTCGCGGGTCAACGGGTGAATTTGCTCAGCCAACGCCTGGCAAGGCATGGTCTTTTGGCCGTTGTAGTTATGCGATTGGTGCCAGTTGCGCCGTTTGCTGTGGTCAACATGGTTGCAGGTGCCTCGCATATCCGTTTGCGCGATATGCTGCTGGGCACTTGTATTGGCATGATGCCCAGCACGCTGCTGATGGCAATTTTCATGCATCAGATCATCACTGCCTTGAAGCAACCCAACACCACCAGCGCGCTGCTTCTGGCCCTGACTGCGGTACTGGTGCTTGTTGGTGTTCTTGGCGTGCGGCACTGGTTACGTCATGCCAATGTGACGGAATAACTTACAGTCAGACATGAGGGCTACGGCATTTGGTTCAAAAGTGCTCGCAATCCTTGCGTAAGTTATTGATTCAATTTGCTTACAATGAAAAAAATGTAAATGGCATTGTTATTGCTTAGCTGCAGTTGATGACCAAGTTTGAACAGTTGCTGATCAAAAAATAGGTAACTACTCAGCACCCCTTGAGTGGCGATGATTGAATTGAATCAATAACTGATGATTTTCCTCATGCTTGGAAAGAGAAATTTTGACTCGATTTTTCCGAATTTTGCCTGCTTCTTGAGTACTTTCTGACGAACATCAGATGTAAGCCGTTGATTCATAATACGTGAGTAGTTATAAAAATAGATGCACAACATACCTTCAACTGGAAAGAGTGGCCAATCCAAGACCCAGCGGCTTGCTGACAGGTTCAATGCTGAGTTGCCGATTGAGTTCAAAGGCGTTGCTGGATTAACCAAGAACATCAGTGCGACGGGCATTTATTTTGAGTCCCAAGTCGACCAGGCACCGGGTTCAGTTGTCCAGTTTGTCGTTGACGTGGAGGTTCAGGGCGAGCTGTTCAAGATGATCTGCAAAGGCGAGGTTGTTCGTGTGGAGCAGAAAGACGGTGTCGTTGGCGTCGCTGTCAAGCTGGCCCATTCATTTTTTACTGATCCTCAATGAGTCGTCTTCGGAGTTGGTGATTCCTTCGGGGGTTAGGGCAATCTAAAGTGGCACCAACTGTCACGAAAATTTTCAGTTGGTTTAGGCGGTCCCCCTTTCAGATGAAGTTCGGGGGTGCCCGAATTGATTCGAACCAGGCCCCAACGGCACTGACTTAAGCTCATTGCCAAAAAATGCAGCAACAGCGCTCTGTAAACTAGAGCAAAAGTCACCGACTACAGAGGTAATCTTCCGGTCGGCATCGGAGATGTACTTTGATGCCAGTGTGTAGATCTTCTTGGTACCGGTTTCCGGGTGGCGCAATTCTTCAGAGGACAGGTCTGCCAGCAGTGCGGCGATGGCTTTGTCATGTGCAGGCGTTGCTATTCTGTGGATTTTGATGCATAGGCTCAGGGTCGTAGTCGCATCGCTGGGTTCAATTTCGCCACTTGAGACCAGCAACTGACGCACCAGCATTCAGGCCTCCTCTTGCTTGTTCAAGTGGCGGCGCAGCATGACCACCATCGCTGTGTCGCTGCGGCAGGCAATCATTTTGACTGCGGTGTCTTTGGCCGACTTCGATTGGTGCTGTCTTTGTATCACACGGGTCTTGGCGATGGTCTTTTCGAGTTCTTCGCGATGGGGGTTGAGGACCAAAGTGGCTTTGCTCAATTTCAAGTGGATTTCCACAGGGAGATTGACGTTTTCAGTCAGGCACTGAATAAAAACTGCGCATTATCAAAAGCGACGATAGACCACTGAAATCAGGGGGTGTGCGAGGTTTTGAGTTCTCGTTCAGGAAGTCCAATCACAATCGTGAAACAATGATTTGACAGCAATAATTCAGATAGGTAACTGAAATGACTACTTCCAATTGGATCAGCCGCAAGGTCAGCAAACTGATGCCCGGCAAAACCGTTCGCAAAAATGCGACTGAAAAGGCCGTTCGGACTGTGCAGGCCACTGTTGAACCATCGTCAGTGACCGAGTTGAACTCTCGGCCAGCCGGGGCGCAGCCCGTCGCGCCAGGCCTCGCCGACACGCCCGCGAGCAGCGGCACGCGTCGCACCCCACGCTCGACCACTGAACGTCTCAAGGCAACCTTTCGTCAGGATGACGAGGCCTTGTCGCCGCGCGAACTGCGCCACAAGCTGTCTGAACTGCTGGCGGTGGTTGACATCCAGGTCAGTGAAGTCGAAGGTGGTCGCCGCGCCCGGTTGCTGGCTCAGTGGTACGCTGCGGCCAAGCCCGAACAACGGCATGATTTGTGGCTCTTGATGAGCGAGCAGTTTGTGGCCGACCCGCAAGTCATCCAGCAGGCGCAGGCCGAGCTTGATGCCGCTCAGGGCACGCAAGACCAAGCTGTAGCGGAGGTTAATTTCCGTCGCGCCACGGTATCGCGGCGGCGGCGTTTGCTACAACGTTTCAGCGCCTTTGCCGAAGGGATCCGTTTTCTGGTCGATCTGCGTGCCGAGATGCTGCCCGCGCTCAAGTCCGACAAACGCTTGCAAGCGCTCGATGTCGAGATGGAGTACATGTTTTCAACCTGGTTTGACGTGGGTTTTCTGGACCTGCGCCGCATCTCATGGAACTCGCCGGCTTCGTTGATCGAAAAATTGATCAAGTACGAGTCGGTGCACGATATCAAAAGCTGGGCCGACATGAAGAATCGGCTCGACTCAGATCGCCGCTGCTACGGTTTTTTTCATCCCAGCCTACCCAATGAACCTTTGATCTTTGTCGAAGTGGCCCTCGTTGATGCCATTGCAAATAGCATCACACCCTTGCTCGATGAGTCGGCTGACGCAGTCAACCTCAACAAGGCCACAACGGCGATTTTTTACTCCATTAGCAACACGCAGGTCGGACTGCGCGGGGTGAGTTTTGGCGATTCGTTGATCAAGCATGTGGTCGATGTGCTGAAGGCAGAGTTTCCCCACCTCAAGACCTTTGCCACCTTGTCGCCGATTCCCGGCTTTCGCGCCTGGCTTGGCAAAAATGTCGCCAGCATGATGACCCGACTTGATGAAAGGACGCGCACAGAACTTAAGCAGGCGTTGCAATCGAATACCGAATTGACCGCGCAGTTGCTCACTGATGCTCAAAAATCGAAAACCCTTGATGCCAAGTCGCCGGTGGGCCGGTTCTTGCTGCAATGCGCCGCCCACTACCTGAGCCAGGAACTCGTGAATGGCAAGGCAATTGACCCGGTGGCGCGTTTTCACTTGGGCAACGGTGCTCGTATTGAGCGCCTGAACTGGGGTGCTGACCCGTCGATCAAGGGCGTGAAACAGTCATGCGGCATGATGGTCAATTACCTCTACGACCTTAAACGTCTCGACAAACACCGCGCCCAGTTGGCGCAAGGCAAGATTCCGGTCTCACGCGAGTTTGAAAGCCTGAAATTCTGAATTCGGTGGTGCATTGGCCACAATTCAATAGCGCCCAATAAGGCGTTGCTCAAAACAGGGGCACAAGCGTAGCGCAGAACAAGTACCACGCCTGTTACATCGGGTCATGCATCACGTGCAAACTATGCTGATCGACGGCAACACGGGCCTGCACCTCCACCGGGCAGAAAGCGCCTCAAGCCAATCTGCCGGGCGGCTGCACGAGGTGCTGGCATGATCCGCATTGATGGCGTATGGCTGGCGACCCAGCCCCCGGACATGCGCGCTGGCATCAACGCCGTCTTGGCCCGCGTTGCCAATGTCTTCGGTGCCGCCCACACCGCCTCCCTGTTTGTCAACCAACCCGCCAATCGCCTGGAAGTGCTGGGGCAGGCCCTCCACGCGCCGCTGATGTCGGCCGCATTTGAAATTGGTATCGGCCCAAGTACCGCAAGGCACCCGTGGCGCAAATGGATTGCTTCTGCCGCGCCGACTAACCAAGAAGGTGTTGGAGATTTCGGCTTAAACCTCCGCAGCCGCGTGGGAATAGCATTTCTTGGGGCATATTTTTGAACACGCAGTGCAGCCTATGCACAATTCCTGATGCGCGATGGTCATCACCTTCTTTTCGTATTCCTCATCATCATCGTCATCGTCAACAGCGACTGCGATGCGCTCGCCGTCTTCAGTTAGCCCGACAAGTTCAAGCACGCCGCGCGGGCAGACCTTGAAACAGCGGCCACAGCCGATGCATTTCTGATCGTCGAGCGCGGTGACAAAGGTGGGGGTCCAGCTTTCGCCGCTGGGCAAGGTGACGCTAAAGGTGTTGCTCATGGCAGGATATCCTTGTTGATCTGGTGTCAAATGCCTGCTGCTGCGGCCATTTGCCGGGCTTCCATCAGCAGCGCATGGGCTTCGTGGCACCGCTGGGCCACTGGCAGGATCTGTTCCCAATTGGTCGGCAATTCTTCGGATAAATCATGCAGGTCCATCTTGGCCTGGGTGGCGCGGGCGTTGAGTTTTCTCAGACGCAGCTTGAGTTCTTCGGCATCCGTGCTCATGTTCAGGCTCCGTACTGCGCAACAGCAGGGTAAGTGCGGATCATCGTCACCGCCTCGTCGAAAAACCGCGTGCCAGCCTCGGCCAGTTTGGCCAGCGACGTAAAGCCGAAGCGGTGCACGTCACGCAACTGTTTGTTTACCACCACCAGGCGCCCGGCCAGCAGCACCATACGGCCAAAACCCTCGTGGCTCATCTTCATCATGGGCGACACCATCTGGCCGGTTTCGCGCTCGATGGCGACGGCCACCGCGTTGTAGAAGATCTCCAGATGCCACAGGGTCTCGGGGTCCGGGTCGCCCAGGATCGGCAAGGCGCGCCGCTCTTCGGCAGTGTGAATATAGGGCTTGAGCAATTGCAGGTCGCTCTTGCTGTCCCAGGTGCCGTTGATGTCCTGTGCCCTCAGTTGCTTGATGAGCTGCTGCACAAAGGGTGTGGCGAGACAGGCCTCATCAGCCGTGGCAACTGTCACCGCAGCCGGGGTGTCGATTGCAGTCATGTGGTGACCTCGTCTTCTTCAAAATTGAAGGTGCGCACGCCATCCTTGGCCATGGCCTTGCGCAGCCAGGGCGGCGGCGTGCCCCCCAGAACCGCTTGCAGCTTGTCCAGAATGCCAGCAATGGGCTCGGGCACCGGCACCTTTACAGGATGGATTTTCAAAGCCACCACGCGTGCCGCCGCCGAGCCCCCGATGGCTGCCACATACACAATTGCGCAGTCCTTGATGGCTTCGAGCTTTGGGCTGAGCTTGTCTTCGTCGCCGTCTTCTTCGAGCAGGTCACCAAACTCGAAGGTCTCAACCAAATGATGCCCTGCTGGCGACACGTCATACACAACGATGCTTTTGGCCCAGCCAAAGTGGGCATCGACGTGCTCTTTGTCCTGGGTGGTAAAGGCGACTTTCATAAAACTCTCCTGGTGTGGGGATGGGTTGAACCAACAAATGAGTGACGGTCAGCGGATACCTGCCGCCGATCAGCAAGCACAAGGCTGCGCCGCCGGGACGGTGGTGGCGGCGCGCAGGGCTTCGGGTGTCAGCGGCCAGTCGCTGGCATGGTGATGTTCGATCTGGTCAATCATCAGGTTGGCGATGTCAAAGATCAGGTTCATGCTGCCCCGATAGCCAACCTGGCAACGGTGCGCGTTGCCAACGCGGTCAAACACCGGAAAACCAATGCGCAGCAGCGGTTTATGCAAACGCTCTGCAGCCTGGCGACCGTGAGAATGGGTAACCAGCAAGTCGCAATCTACCGCGCCGCGCTCCAGGTCTTCCAGGTCACCCAAAATTACCTGCGCGGCGGGCAGCAGTGCGTGTGATGCCGACTTGGTGGTGCTGACGCAGCAGCGCAACTCAGCACCCATCTCGTGCAAAAGGCAGCCAACGGCCAGCAGCAGGTCGGGCTCGGCAGCAATCGCCACCTTCATGCCACCGGTGTAAAAGTGGCCATCCAGCATGGCATCGAGCAACTGGCTGCGCTGGCGGCGGTACTTGGCTGGCACCGGTCGACCTGAGACCTGCGCCAGCCGTTGCAAAAAGCGGTCATTGACTTCCAGTCCGGTCAAACGGTCAAAAATCTCCAGTGCCGTACCGGCAATGCCATTGAGCGCCTCGGCGGCTTCGCGGGTCTGTTCGCCCACGCCCAATGTCAGGGCCGAGGCCCCGGCGGCACGAATCTGTTCCAGCGTTGTGCCGCCCAGCGTGGTGCCGCGCCAGTCCGGCGCAATGTGGCCGTCCAGCGAGCCGGAAATATCAGGCAACACAATGCACGATAGGCCAAAGGCTTCAATGATCTCGCGCAGTTCGTCAATGTCACCCGGTGACAGGTGGCTGCCGGGCAGCAGCGTGACTTGCTTCGGGTTGACCGGTAACGGCTTGACCAGCGCCCGGGCGATGGCGGTCACCGCATGTTTGTAGCCGTCTTCAAAGCCGCCCACATAGTCGGGAGTCGAGGCGTAGATGATTTCGGTGTCGGCCAGTTCCGGCTTGCGCTTGCGCACCGTGACGATGTAGCCATCGACATCGTCCCCCTTGGTCTCGGTCAAGCCAGTGGAACAGATGGCGATGATCTTGGGGGCTGCGCGTTTGCGGATGTTCAACAAGGCGGCTTCGATGTTGTCATAGCCCCCCAGAATGGAACTCACCTCGTTCATCGCCGTGGTTTGCAGCGGAATTGCCTCTTTGAAATGGCGCACCAGCAGCACCAGGCCAAACGAGGTGCAGCCCTGCGAGCCGTGCATCACCGGCATGCAGGCGTCAAGCCCGAGAAATGCCAGACTCGCCCCGAGTGGCTGGCTCATCTTGAGCGGATTCACCGTGCAGGCTTTTTTGGATTCAACGACGCTGGCCATATTGCATTGCTTTCAGTAGGGGTGGTTCAGACCGGTAGCTCTTCAGCCGAATGGTCCATTGACCTGGCGGCGACTCCCGTCAATAAGTCCATCGGACGCGCGCTGGGCAGCACCGCGCCCAGGGTTTCACCGTCATCACCCCAAGGGGCCGGAATGCGCACCTGCTGCCAGACCGGGTTGTAAATGGCACGGTCAATCTCACGCACCAGCTCGACCATGCCTTCATATCCGCCGTAGGGGTGGTGACGCTCCTGGTTGATGTCGAGCCAGGGCATGCGCGCTTTCAGCGCGACAAACTGGCTGCGTCCGCCCGAGAGCATGATGTCAGCCCGCGCATCGCGCAGCATGTCGTACATCTCGCGCGGGGTCATGTTGTCGATCATGTGGGCATCGTCACCCATGATCTCCTTGATTTTTTCCTTGTCTTGCCTGGTAGATTTTTTGACGCTGGTGCCAACTATCTCCATGCCTGCCTCTTGCAGCGCCGCCACCACCGACCAGGACTTGACGCCGCCGGTGATCAGCAGCACGCGTTTTCCGGCCAGGCGCTGCTTGAAGTGTTCGATGCGCTGCCAGGCACGCGCCTCTTCAACTTCAATCAGCCGCTCGGTGCGGCCCAGCAAATCATCCGGTGCCCCCTGCTGCACCAGCACCTTGGCAATCTGGCGCAGCGTGTCGCTCATGTCGCCAATGCCGTAGAAGGAACCTTCAAAGTAGGGAATGCCCCAGCGCTGCTCCATTTTGGTGGCGATGTTGATCATCGACTTGGAGCACACCATCATGTTGACCCTGGCCCGGTGGGCACTGGCAATGTCGTTGTAACGCCCATCACCCGCTATGCAAGACAGAATGCGGATGCCCAAGCCGTCCAGCAATGGCTTGACCTGCCACAGCTCGCCTACCAGGTTGTACTCGCCAATGATGTTGATGTCATACGGCGTGGTGAACTCAGGCTCCACCGTGCCGATCACGTAGTCCAGCAGGGCTTCGGCCCCGAGCTTGTTGCCCAGGTTCTTGATGCCGGCAAAACCGGGGGCATTGACCGCAATAATGGGCTTGCCAAACTTCTCGGTGGCACGTTGACACACCGCTTCAATGTCATCGCCCACCAGCGCCGTGACGCAGGTCTGGTACACAAACACGGCAGGCGGGTTGTACTTTTCCAGAATCTCGCGGATCGATTTGAACAGGCGCTTTTCCCCGCCATAAATCACATCGAGTTCATTGGTGTCGGTGGTGAAGCCACTGCGGTAGATTTGCGGGCC
>Ga0116159_1001815_pt1 | contig 22051 bp, 20 predicted proteins | sample AD_JPNAS1_MetaG_FD_89878 | JGI IMG/M metagenome (GOLD analysis project Ga0116159, IMG submission 89878) | Active sludge microbial communities of municipal wastewater-treating anaerobic digesters from Japan - AD_JPNAS1_MetaG | ecosystem: Engineered > Bioreactor > Anaerobic > Digestate | place...
ACGACTATGAGAAAGAACTGAAATCACCAGCGTCGCTTCGCTCCGAGGGGGTGGCGGCTTCACCCGGAACAGGGTGGCGGCTTCCCTCGGAATCGCATGGCGGAATCAGCGGAATAGGCACCTGGCGATATAGTCGATCGTTTTGGGATGTATAGTACAACTTTCAATGCCGTGCGTAGAGCATTTCATGCGATGTTCGCAATGGTCGAGAATGATAGTGCTGTTGCTGTAAAATTTCGTGAATGGAATGGGCTTCTGTCAAAAGTCTACGGCAGCGAGATCGGTGATAAATCCCTCTTCATTACGCACACCTACCTTGCCATGCTTTCACGTGCTATTGTTACTATGACGCTTTTTCCGAAAGCCAAACGAAATAACACCATGTATCGCGGCATCGTGAATGGAATATTCTTCCGTCAGAATCGACTGGTCAATCTGGCAGAACCAGATTTTTTCTCATGGGCATTAGATACACCCATCGAGAAATCCTTTCTGGAAGACATCGGACGTATTTTTGCGTGTCTGGATATTTATAACTTTGATCATTTGGAAGGTGATGTACTGAAGGGTCTTTATCAGGGATTGGTGGATCCTCAATCACGACACGACTTAGGCGAATACTATACTCCGGATTGGCTCGCTGAACTTACTCTAATGAAAATCGAATATACGGGTGGACGTTTACTCGACCCCTCGTGCGGTTCTGGAAGCTTTCTTTTCGCGGCTGCCCGAAGACTCCGTAATATTGCCAAGCTCTCGAAATCGAAATTGGTTCGCGCAGTCATCGAGAATATCATCGGGATTGATGTTCACCCGGTAGCAGTTCTTATGGCAAAAGCCAATCTTATATTGAGTCTAAAAGAAGAAATTGCGAATTATCCAGAGGAAATCAATCTGCAAATTTATATGGCAGATACGCTGATGACTGGAGAAGATAAAAGCAAAAGTGCCCTCATGATATCGATTTCTGAGAAGGATGAGGCTTTTCACATACCTTTCGAAACCGTTGATCGAGGTGCTGTCACCCTTGATACCTTGATCGATAGGTTGTGTGACTTTGCCAAGCGCGGGGTTGAATCACCGGAAAAAGAAGAAAAAGCTTATACAGGATTAAGAAACTATCTGGAGAGCAATAATTATTCTAATGATGAGATCTTTTACTGGCAGCATAACTTCAGACTCCTTGTGAAGTTAGAAAAGCAGAAAAGAAATACAGTGTGGGCGTATATTCTCAAGAATGCTTATCGTCCAGCGTTTATTCGCCACAATAAAGTAGATTATATTGTCGGCAATCCGCCATGGCTTTCCTATCGCTATATAAATAATGCAGCATATAAGAAGCGTGTCAAAGAGCTTACGTTTGACTATGGACTTTTGGAAAAAACGAATCGTAATTTATTTACGCAGATGGACACTTCAACTGTATTTTTTGCTCATTGCCAACAAGATTTTCTCAAGCCTGGTGGAATCATTGCCCTTGTAATGCCAAAGACAACTGTATTGCCTGCCAAACAGCATCTCCGTTTTCAACACAGGGGATTTTCGCAAATCCTGGATTTGAGCAATGTATCTCCTCTATTCAATGTTCCAAGTTGTGTTCTCATACGTGGAGAAGATCCGACAACATCTGAAATTAGATCTATAGAATATTACGGCGACCTGAAATCCGAAAGGAACTTGGCACTAGCGCAAGCAAGCAGGATCTTGAGAAAGGAAGAGACTGTAACTCAGTTAATACTCGAAGAAGCGGAGTATTCCCCTTATCATGCTCGCTTCTTTCAGGGCGCAACATTGGTGCCTCGATGCCTCTGGTTCGTAGAGCCTGTCGATCCTTCAATGGTTAACCCAGAGCAGCCATATTTGCGAACATCGAGAGACGCTTATGCTAGCGCCAAGAAGCCTTGGGTAATTGAGGTTGACGGGCAAATAGAAAAAGAATATCTATATGGGACTGTTCTTGCAAAACATCTCCTGCCCTTCGCGATTAAGCAACTCAGTCTAATAATACTTCCTGTTGCCATACGAAATGAGAATATACTTTATATGGTCAATTCGGAACAGGCGCTGTCAGATGGATATGTGCATGCACATGACTGGTTTAAGAAAGCAGAGGCTGTATGGGAGGAAAACAGGAAAAGTGATTCCTTTACAATTTATCAATGGCTAAATTACGACAACAAATTAACAAACCAGCCGTTCGATACACCATACTATGTTCTCTATAATAAGTCTGGAACGAATATATCTGCCGCTCTGATAACTCCGGATGAATCAAAAATGATCTTCACTCTCAAGATAAATGGGTTTGTTGCGGACATGGTGTGCTACTGGTATGCCACAAAATCCGAAGAGGAGGCGCATTATCTGGTCGGCATTCTTAATTCGGAATTTGTTAATGATGCAATCAAGCCATTGCAGACTAAGGGACTACAAGGAGAAAGGGATATTCATAGAAGGCCATTTGAGGCACTAAATATTCCCGTGTACGACCCTGACGATCTTCATCATCGAAGCATAGTTGAGCTAGCCAAAGAATGTCGGTTAAGACTTAAGCCAATGGTATCAGACATGAATGCTTCCGTTGGAATGATGAGGCGTGAGGCACGTTTAAGAGTAAGAGACCTATTAGCAAAGATTGACTCGGAAGTATCGCAACTCTTTAAAACCCATAAACTAATAAAGAGGAAAAAGAAAAAAGATACAGATCAGGGCGGTCTATTTGAATAAAGCCTTCTTTTTCACATGAGGTATAGTGTCTCAATGGACAAAGATAGAGATTGCCGCTGCTGTGAGAAGAAAGTCCCTATTCTAGACAGGAAGACATGCCCAGAATGCGGTCATGTATTTCAAGGTAATGGCTGGGATGGCATTGATGCGCATTGGCGCTCGAAACATGAGCACATCATGCCGTACGAGGAATTTTGGCAGTCATTATGCGCTGAGCACAGGCAAACAAGAGGGAAATAGCATTACAAATGGATAGAATCATAACGGGTTCAATTTTATATAATCTCGTTCAATGTCCGCATCGAGTAGTAATGGACCTCTTTGGTGATGTGGATCTGAGAGACCGAGTTAATCCATTTGTAAGACTTCTCTGGGATAGGGGTAATGATTACGAGCAGGAGGTTATAGAGAAACTCGATATACCTTTCACGAATTTAAAGCACTTACCGCCTGAAGAAAAAGAAACCCAGACATATGAAGCAATGAATCGTGGCGATGATGTAATATACGGCGGACGTATAAGTGCAGACGATCTTGTTGGAGAGCCTGATATCCTCAGGCGTATCGGAACGAAATATGTCGCTGGGGATATAAAGAGTGGAGCAGGAGAAGAAGGTGGGAACGAGGACACCGACGGCAAACCCAAGAAACACTATGCCGTTCAGCTTGCCTTATATACTGATATACTTGAGCGCAGAGGTTATTCGGGTGGTCGCAGACCCTTCGTGTGGGATGTTAACGGACAAGAAGTGGTCTATGATTTAGGCGCGCCGCAGGGTGTTAAGAAAACAGCGACACTATGGGATGAGTATCTGGAAGTTCTCGAACTAGCACAACGCATAATGACTGGAAATGAATCCTCTCTTCCTGCCTATAGTAGTACCTGCAAGCTCTGTCACTGGTATACCGCATGCAGAAAATCGGCTGAACAACATGATGATTTGACACTGATTCCTGAACTTGGACGCACTAAACGCGATGATATGCTGCCACATGTGCAGACAAGAGGGGAATTGGCCAAGGCAGATATCTCCGAGTTCATCACCGGTAAGAAAACGAAGTTCCATGGGATTGGGGTTGATACCTTAATAAAATTACAGAATCGAGCCAGATTGCAAAAGACACCGGGGGCAAGTCCTTATCTTAAAGAATTGGTCGTATTTCCGACATATGAGAGGGAACTATTTTTCGACGTTGAGACAGATCCCATGAGAGACATTTGTTATCTGCACGGTTTCGTGGAGAGGCACAACAGAGAAACAAGTAAAGAGATTTATCGTTATTTCTTTGCTGAGGAACCCACGGATGCATTCGAGATGAAGGCATTTGAAGATGCGTGGGAATACATTCGCGGAATGTTGCCATGTTCCATATACTATTACTCGGCTTATGAGAAAACGGTCTGGACTAAGCTGCAGAAGAAGTATCCTTCGGTCATGTCACCAGAGGAGGTAGAAGCCCTTTTTGCCTCTCCCAATGCGGTGGATCTTTATTTTCAAGTTGTGAAGTCGAAGACAGAATGGCCAACCTATGACCACTCTATCAAGACCCTCGCTTCTCACTTGGGTTTTTCATGGAGAGATCCCAATCCTTCTGGTGCAGCCTCCATTGAATGGTACCATCGGTGGACTGAGAGCCGTGACCCATCAATTCGTCAGCGCATATTCGACTACAATGAAGATGATTGTCGAGCGATGAGAGTTCTTCTAGACGGGATCCAGGGGTTTTCTATTAAATGAAAGATTAAGGAAAATACGAGGAGTCATAAGGATGGAAAAAGGCAAAGTTCTACACAGAGAAAAATTGACAAAGAAATTCTATATGCAACATCCTGAAGGACTGTATTTGGTCAGTAACATTCATGACAATCGATTTCAGTCCATATTTGAAGAAGTAATAACCTCGCTCAATCAAAGGGAAGAGCAGTGGAAAAGGATAGTATCAGCGGGAGCCAGTCAGAAGCTCTGCTGTGTATTTAAGACAAAGGAGAATTATGACACCTGGTTGGGCGATGCGAAATATAAGCCTGATAAAAAAAGAAAGATGACCTTACATTGACAATACTGGAGTTCTGTTATGTGGCTCTACACCAAACTGGTTTCTTCTCCATCGTCCACAAACCACCCTGCAAGAAGGATGAACTTCTCGTCAGAGCTATGTGCAGGACGGATCTCCAATCACTGTCCAAGAAGCTTTCCCAGACCAGTGACTTCAAGGGGGAGATAATCGAATCCGAGGACTCGGACAATGCTTACAGGATGGTGGTCCCAAGATCGATCCTGGCGCCTTTTATGGCCAGTCTGGTGAAGGCGCTTCGACTATGGCAACTCGTGCTCCCCTCTGCTTTAAGGCGAGGAAAGATTTGCAATAGTGCATGCAAAACTAAAATGTAAGATATAATTAATGAAAAATCGGGTAAGCAGCAGGGACAAGTATGAAGATCCCAATCTTCAGTAAGCGCCTTAGTAAGTCTATTAAAGATGGAATACTTCCTCTGAGTGTTGATTCATCAACAAAGCTACGAATATTATATGCGACAGAAGCATGTAATTGCCGGACGTGGCATACTGATCTCACAGGTTTTAATTCGGATAGTGACCTCATCGAAGATACCGGTCACACACTATGCACTGAACATGGATGGGCGAGTCTCAAAGCATTTGTTCCTGGCAAAGAAAGAATGCAAGAGGTAAGCGCGGGAGGGTTTGTCAAATATGGAGCACCTCATTATATTTTTGATTTTATAGAATTATATTCGCGAAATCTAACTCCGGATAAATATGAATATCAACAAAGAATCAATGAAATATTCCGAGACTCTCGTTTGCCATGGATCCTGGTAGATGATCAAATTTTCAAAATTGACTCTGAATATATGGCAGAAGTTCTAGCAAATGCCTCCTTCTTGCTCTCAAGTCAGGGATTTGAAGGTGCATTGGAGGAATTCCAAGTCTCTCGTACTCACTTCGAATCGAAAGATTATAAAGGTGCCATTCATCATGCCAATCAATCTCTTGAGAGTACTATTAAATCAATTCTAAATCTTAAAAAGGAGAAACCGGGGAAGCTCATCCGACTGATGATTGATAGTGCCGTGATACCTGCATATTATGAAGATTTTCTGCTGAATTTTGAGCAGGTCCTGAGAGCAGTTAACGTTGCGCGAAATGAAGAAGCTGGTCATGGTCAAGGTGCAAAGATTAAGGAGGTGGAACCAGAGCTAGCCGAGTTGGTCATAAATATTTGTGCGTCATTAATTATATTTTTAATGAATCATTATATTCGAGAATCAAAGACTTCTAATGTTGAAAGTGACATTCCTGATGAAGATATACCGTATTGAATGACTTACAAAAGCCGAGGCTAAATGTAAGGGGATAAAAGAATGGTAAAAGCCTCAATGATACGTTTTTTCGGCACGATCTTTATCTTTATTATTTTGCTATTTCTTTATCCTAACGATTCGCAATCCTATCGCGACCTTCCTGATAATAATCTGTCATACCCAGTACTATTAGTCGGCAAAGATGGTTCGACGGGAAGTGGATTCTTCTACAATAAAGAGAATGCCATCTACCTCATTACAGCAAGGCATGTTCTTTTCAAGGAAACCTCTTTAAGCGTTCCAAAAGAGTTTGCAGTTCCACCAGCATTAAAACATAAATTCGATATTAGGGAAGGTGAGACAAATCAACACCGCATAGTGTGTTTTCACGGTGTCATGTCGACGAGGGAAAAAACGGAACTTCTAAATGCCGCTCCAAAAGCTTATAAATTCAGCTTCAATAAAGCTATCGAACAACTTTACCGGGAGTCCCAAAAGTTAAAATTGAAAAGTGATGGGATAAAACTATTTTCTCATGGTCAACAAGATGAAGGCGATGTTGGATTAACCGAAATAGAGGTAAAGCTGCCGTTGCTTTATGAGAGAGGTCAAGTTAAATACCACCCCTCACATGACGTTGCCTTTATAAAGATCGGTATTCCTGAGATAGTATCTGATCATGGCCGAATGAAATTCTTGGAAGGAATAACCATGAGGCACGGGAAAAGTGTTATTGGTTTAGGAAAAGAGAATTTCAAACTGCTCAAGGATGTAATTGTGGGCAATCAAGTATTTGTATTCGGATACCCCACATCTATAACAAAGGTCAATCCATGGTTGAATATTAAACTACCTCTACTGAGAAAAGGTGTTGTCGCTGGGATAAATGAAGATCTCAAAACGATTATTCTGGATTGCCCCTCCTATGGCGGTAATAGTGGAGGTCTTGTAATAGAAGCAGAAAGAAGCTCTCTTACCGAAATAAAATATCGGGCAATTGGTTTGATTACCAATTTTGTACCCTATCAGAAAGATTGGTTTCAAAATTCGGGTTATTCCATTGTTGTTCCCATGGATTTCGTTGAAGAATTGATTGCAGGCTCTACCCTACAATAACAAACTACAGAAGCTCGTAGCCACTACGCCCGGTATCGGTCGAGGAGAATGTCTTAATAATCAAGGTCGATCTCACGAAGGAATATGGCCCCTCTGCTTCAGGGAAGAATATCATCATCGCTTCCACGGAGGGGAATGTCGCTGTTCCTGGTCGTGATGATGCCAAAGTGGGGCTGAACGTATATCGCAGGAAGTGAGGATCGTAGCCCCCTCATCGCTCAATGACTTTTCCATTCAACATCTTCTTAAGAACCTGACTCGACTTGAACGTCAGAACCCTTCTGGCAGCTATTTCCATCTCACTGCCCGTCTGAGGATTCCTCCCCTTTCTGGCTTTCTTATTTCTCACGACGAAATTACCAAACCCCGATATCTTGACCGTATCCCCTTTGGAAAGCTGCTCCTTCATGATCTCTAATACGGATTCCACAATTCGAGTGGAGTCTCTCTTCGGAAGTCCCAGCTTGTCGGTGACGTTTTGAATGATGTCTATCTTGGTCATGGCCATGGGATCCCTCCTTTGATGGCTAGGCAAGAAACGTGAGTGCATGGGGTGTAATGGGCTAGATATTTGAATTCATTGGATATGTCAATATTTATCGAGGTGACGAGGCCATGGCGATCTCAGAATGATGTTCGAGAACTTCGACCAGACAGTCTTATAGATGAGCTCAACTATAAATATATTCAAGGCGATCATACCCAACAGTGACCGTTTGAGACACGAGGCATTTATAAAGGCTGCGGGGTGATGCTGGAGTGGTAGGAAAATATGAAGAGGCAGTTGGATTAAAACTCCAACAGTCCTCGGTTAGAGCCCCAGAGGATGCGCTTAATAAATCAAGCAGATAGAAGCCAAAGTTGGGGGTTATTTAGGCGATTGTGCTAAATTTGTGATAATTTTCTGGTTCCCCTGAGTGAATCACTTGCTCAGAAAAACAATAAGCACTCTCTTTGTGCAAGGGTACGCACTTCATTTATGAGTCCTCATATCATCAAACAAGGCGGAATAACGATTTATGCTTGAAATAAGGCAGGGTTATTTCTGATCCCCCGAACTTCCATTAGTATTTTTCCATAAAGGCAGTGATTGATTGGCCCATCATTGCCGGACTAATAAAACATCCCGTTCTGCCTGAGGTTACAGACTCTTGGGATTGATTGCTTCTGCTCTAATACGATCTTCTTCAGTCTGATATTGTGGCGTATCATGGCGTGGCGCACGCGAATCACCTTCAAGAATTGCACTTTGCTTCCATTCATCTGTTTTGGACCAGCAAATATTAAGCGTTGTTATCGATCCTGGCTCTGTCATTCTGTTAAATGCATCAAGTGCCCTTATCAAAATCTCACGTTGTAGTTCCTGATCGTGTGGTTTTCTGTCAACCGACATCTAATTTTGACCCCTTTTGGTCATCGAAAAATGACCCCCACCTGTTCATGACGGTTCGATTTCGGGCTCCCGGATGAGCCCGGCCTTGACCTTCTCCTTGAGCCGGTAGGAGTTGCCCTTGATGTTGATCGTCGTCGAGTGGTGAAGGATCCGATCCAGGATGGCCGTGGCGATCACCGGGTCGCCGAAGATTTCGTTCCACTGGCTGAAGCTGCGGTTGGAGGTCAGGATCAGCGCCCCCTTCTCGTAGCGGCGCGAGATGAGCTGGAAGAACAGATGGGCGCCGTGACGGTCGATGGGGATGTAGCCGATCTCGTCGATGATCAAGAGCTTGGCCTGGCAGTAAAACTTGAGCCGCTCCTCGATGCGGTTCTCGGCATAGGCCTTGGTCAGCGAGGCGATCAGCGGCATGGCTTGGGTGAAGCAGGTCCTATAGCCCTCGGTGACGGCCTTGACCCCCAGGGCCACGGCCAGGTGGGTCTTGCCGACCCCCGGGGGTCCCAACAGGATGACGTTCTCCCCGTTGGCGATGTAGCGGCAGCCTGCCAGTTCCTTGATCTTCTTCTTGTCGATGGAGGGCTGGAAGCCGAAGTCGAAGCTCTCCAGGGTCTTGACGAAGGGGAAGCGGGCCATGGCGGTGCGCATGGCGACGTTCTTTTCGGTCTTGGAGGCCACCTCCTGGGTCAGCAGCTCATCGAGGAAGTCGCTGTAGGAGAGGTTGTTTTTGGCGGCCTCCTCGAGGCTCGACTCCAGCAGGCTTCCGATCCGGTGCAGCCTCAGGTGCCTGAGGTGCTCCTGCATGCGTTCGATCTGGGCGCTGCTCATCGGGCACCTCCTTCCACCAGGCGCTCGTAGACGCCGAGGTCGCGGACCTGGACCTCCATGTCGAAGCCGGGATGGGGATGCCGCCAGGCGGCGACCTCCAAGGGTGTGCGATGATGGATCCCCGCATAGTGGGCCCGGTCGGTGATGCAGCGGTTCCGCCCCTCGCAGCGGGGATGGGTCGCGATCAGCTCGCCGCGATGATAGAGCATCACGTGCTCCCCCTCACGCATCACCTCCACGGGCTGCCCCACGAAGCGGAAGGGTACGGAGTAGCGGTTGGTCTGGAAACTCACCAGGCAGTCCTTGGCCACGTGCCGCAGGGCGCGGTCCTGCAGGACGTAGGGCGGTCTGTTCCGGTGATCCAGCAGCAGCCCCTTCTCCTTGAGGAACATCTCGGAGGGTTTCCGATGGGTCGTTCCGTGGATGCGCTCATCGGCAACGGTCATAATCCAGTTCATCAGGCACTCATTGAGATGATCCAACGAGTCGAAGGCCTTGCCCCGCAGGAAGCGCTTGACGTACTTCACGCCCGATTCGACCTTGCCCTTGGTCTGGGCCCGGTAGGGCCGGCACAGCCTCGGCTTGAAGCCCCGGTAGGTGCTGAAGTCCCAGAAGATGGGGTTCCACTCGATCCGGCTCCCTTCGAAGTTACGGGAGAGCACCACCGTCTTGGGGTTGTCGTAGAGGTTCTCATGGGCGATGCCCCCGAAGTGCTCGAAGGCCGCCTCGTGACAGCCGATGAAGGTCGGCAACTTCTCGTCCAGGGTGGCCCGGGCAAAAAGCCTGCGGCTGTAGCCCAGGGTCATCACGAAGAGCCGAACGTGGACGCTGCGAGCGGCGATCGTCGTCCAGCACTTACCCCAGTCGACCTGGCCCTGCCGGCCGGGTTCCGTCTCGAAGCGAACCGTGGCCTCCCGATGAGCCTCCTGCCGCAGGGGCTGAACGAAGCGTCGAACCGTGGCATAACCGCCGCTATATCCCATCGGTCTCAGTTCCTCGAAGATCGACTGGGCGCACCACCCCACAGCGGGCAGGCGCTGACGGATGTGGTCTTCATAAGGCGTCAGCAGGGTCACCTCCGGACCTTCCCGACGATAGGGTGCAGGCTCTCGCTGACGGAGGATCTTCCGCACCGTACGGACATCCAACCCCAGCGAGCGGGCAATCGACTTCTTCGTCTCCTTGAGTTTAAATCGGCTGTGGATCTCATGCCACAGAGTCCCGTTGATCATCTCGTTGCCTCCCGATGTGCTCATCGGGAGCAAGCATACCTCGTGTTGCATCGTGACGTACCCCCTTTCGGTGTTACAGGGGGGTCATTTTTCAATGTTCGCAGGGGGTCATTTTTGCATGTCTGTTGACAGTTTTCCCGTTGTGTGCCCCAAAGGAAAATCTAAAAAAGCAGCACGTGGTGGCTTCACCGCCTTGATAACATCGAGGGCACTAGCCATGCATAACGTCGGAAGACCTGCCTGTTCTGCATGACGAGCAATCAGTCCTACGGACTGATGGCAAACAGGTCAGGCAGGAACTAGCAAGGCCAGATCCGCCTGTTCAGCCAAAAGGCATTCAGTTAAAAGCGGCGCTAATTCATCACGAACCCTACGCGAAGAGTAAATTCCGCCCATGAAGGTAAATGCATGCTCAGTAAGCGAACCGATCATGCCTTCTTTAACCAATCTACGCAAGGTGTCGATCGGAAATACGACATTTGGATCAAGTCGAGCATCCTTTTGGTCATAAGCAAAATGCGCTGTTCTGAGGTTGGCGATATTTACATCTGTTGGGATTAATCGGAAGGAGATGTCATCCTTAAAGTGGAAGGCGACTTGACCAGTCACATAGATTCCACCCGAAGCGATCAATCCGACGCGACAATTCGATAACGACTTTCGCAAAGACTGCCAAGGTGGTGCATCATAATTAAATACCCATTGATACGGCTCGTAGCCGAGCTTGGCATAATTATTTCTAATGAGCGTGATATACTCAATGGCTTCCATGTGTCCTCTCATGATTAGCCTTTTAGTGATCACAGTATAGAGCGAGATCAGGGTCACTAACATTTCAAAATAATTGTCCGAAAGCCCGATACTGTGAGTCTCCTTAGTTCATGTCCATTGTTAACGGTGCTCACTTTGTCATAATTTGAATACCTGCGACAACGGCAGATTCAATACCGGTAAGCACACCCCCCAACATTTGGGCCATTCCTACTTTAGCTCCAATTACCTGATTTGCACCCGCCTCTCCCCAGAGCTGTCTTGTAATATCGTTGACTACGCGAACACCAGAAGCACCCAAAGGATGACCCATAGAGAGCAGTCCGCCGCTGGGATTTACCGGGCAGCGGCCTCCCAATTCTACAGCGCGTGAGCGCGCTAAAGCTACTCCGTCACCAGGTTTGCAAAGGCCCAGCATTTCATAAGCTGCCAGCTCTTCGCCGGAAAAAGCATCGTGCATCTCAACCACATCAAGGTCTCTTTGTGCATCTATGCCGGCCATTTCGCAGGCATCCTTGGCACCTTTAATCATTGCCTGCAAAGCCAGGGGGTCATATGAAGCGTCCTCAGCACCGCTAACCGAGATAACCGAACCCGCGATCTTAACCGGAGCACGATACCCTTTCTTATTATGCTTTTTGTAATACTCACCACAGCAAAGTATAATAGCGGCAGCACCATCACTTTGCGGACAACACTGCAATACAGTAATCGGGTCTGCAATCATAGGCGAAGCCATGATTTCTTCGACTGTCACTTCCTTTTTGTACTGCGAGTAAGGATTTGTCATGCCCGCCTTGTGGTTTTTGACAGAAGGATAACAAATGTCCTCTATGGTAGCACCGCGCTGTTCCATCAGCCGATTACACAACATTGCAAAAAAAGAGGGCATGGTGAGTGCTAACTTGCCCTGAAGGTCACCCTCAATGGTAAGCAGTCCCTTGCCATACTTCTTATTAAAGGCTGATAGCGATTCAACTCCCAATGCAATTCCCACATCGCAGGCACCTAGTGCTATGTCGCGATGCAACAGATGTACGGCACTAGATCCGCTGGCACAAGCGTTTTCGACGTTACACATCGGAATTCGAGCTACACCCAAACGAATGAGTATGGATTGGATGGGCGTGGGCGGGCTATATAACGTTCCGCAATAAGCGGTTTGGAACTCCTTGGGAGAGATTTCAGCATCTTTAACGGCAGCTAGAGCAGCCGCAGCACCCAAATCATTTATGGTGAGACTGCCATGCTTACCGAAAATAGTTTGACCAATACCGAGCACATATACGTCTCTCATTATTTTGAACCTCCAGATTCTGCTTGACCGGGCACATAATAATAGCCAAGGACCTCTGTGCCATCTTTCTCAGTCCAAATAACACCAGTCTGAACCTTTACCTTCATACCGGTTTTCACATCCTCAACCTTTGCATGAATCTGCCCGAATACACGAGTTCCTTCAGGCAGGTCAACATAGCCGCCGATGATGGGGGGCTTATAGGGGCCTACGGGAACTCGAGTTACACTGAATGAAAACAATGTTCCCACTGTGCTGAGAGCCACCTTTTCTACATTTTCAGAGGAACAGAATGGACAGAGTTCCACTGCGGGATAAGAGGTCTTTCCGCAAATCTTGCATTTATTGCCCATTTGAATAAATGAGCCATCCTTCTCATCCAAAGCACCCGAGTGAAAAATGACTTGCTTGCCCATTTTATTTTCTCACACCTTTCTTCTTATAGTATTGATATCGGCATTAACTGAAGAGCCCTGTTTGCAAAAACTCCTCGAAATCGATCTCAGTATAGCCAAGGCTTCTCATTATATCTTTTGTATTGGCTTTAGCATCTGAGAGCCCAACATGGCGGTATTCAGGAGGAGACTCGGAAAACTTAATAGGATTGGCGATTTGTTTCACAATTTTCCCATTGGGTCCGGGTACCTCCACAATCATACCTCGCTCTAGTGCATGTGGGCTCCCTAAGGCCTCTGAAAGAGTCAGTACTGGTTCAACGCATGCATCGGTAGCATTGAATAGGGCCCTCCATTCGTCTCTGCTTTTTGTCTTAATAATCTCTTTGACAATCGCCTTGATCTTCGCACAGTCTTTCGGAGCCAATCCGCCGGCAATGAGATCTGGCCTTCCGATCGTGTGACAAAATGTGGTAAAAAATTTGGGTTCGAATCCGCCAAAACTTATATATCTGCCGTCTTTTGTCTCGTAATAATCGTAAAGACTACCTCCATTTAAGAGTGTTCCCTCCCTCATCGGCTCTTTCCCATGCACAAGAATCGCTGCCCCTTCTATATTCGCATTGAAAGCCATCATCCCATCAGTCATTGAAATGTCTATATGTTGGCCTTTCCCTGTATTCTGACGATAGATAACAGCCGCCAGGATACCGATCACGGAATTGTTTGAGCCTGAGGCAACATCAGCAATCTGTATTCCATTGAGTGCCGGACCGGATTCCTTCTTCCCCGAGTATGAGGCAATGCCAGAGAGGGCGATGTAATTGATATCATGGCCGGCGCGATCTCTCATTGGTCCTGTCTGCCCATAGCCAGTAATAGAGCAATATATAACTTTGGGATTTATGACCTTGAGGCTTTCATAATCAAGTTTGAGATTAGCCATAACACCTGGACGAAACTGCTCGATTACAATATCGTACTCGGCTAGAAGTTGATGAATGATTTTTAAAGCTCGAGGATCTTTAAGATTTAGGTTCATGCGCTTCTTATTTCTTCCCAATTGAGCAGATAGGGCTGATAAGTTAGTGCCGGGGATGAGGGGCGGCAGAGAATCAACGGGATCAGGTCTGGATCCTCCTGATACGATCCTGATTACATCAGCGCCCATGTCCGCCAGAACCATCGTGGCGTATGGCCCCGGGAGTAACGTAGTAAAATCCAGAATTTTTAAGTCCTTAATCGCTCCAGACATTATTACTCTCCCTGTCTATTTCAGGTTCCGAGAGATGACAAGGCGCTGAATCTCAGAGGTTCCCTCGACGATCTGCAGGATTTTGGTATGCCGGTAGTATCTTGATACAGCGTACTCGTTCATGAAACCGTAGCCCCCGTGTATCTGGTAGGCATCACTTGCCACCTTCTCGCACATTTCCGAGGCATATAGCTTCGCGTAAGCTGCCTCCAAGGTGTGAGGGAGGCGATTGTCCTTCAACCAAGCGGCCTTGAGGTACATATTCCGCGCAAGCTCAGTGGCCATTGCCATGTCAGCAAGTTTGAAGGAAATCGCCTGGAAATTGATTATCGGCTTGCCGAACTGAACCCGTTCCTTAGCGTACTTCAGGGATGTTTCGAGACAAGCCTGCATGAGCCCAACCGCTATGGCGGCAATGCTGATCCGGCCCGTTTCAAGTACCGCGAGGTGCTGGGCGAAGCCTTTGCCTTCTTTTCCAAGAAAGTTTGAGTCCGGGATCCGGCAGTCTTCGAAGATGCACTCGTGTGTGGCTGAATGCCGCCAAGCCATCTTGTCGTACTTCTTTCCCAAGGTAAACCCCGCAGTCCCCTTCGGAACGATGAAGGTATTGATCTGTTCCTTCTCTCCCGGCTTCAATGCCTTCGTTCGGGCCGTGATGATTATGATGGATGCATTGGCGAGGCCGATGTTTGTGATGAACTGCTTTGTCCCGTTGATGACCCAAGAATCTCCGTCTCGGACCGCCGTTGTTCTCGTTGCGCCCGCATCTGAACCCGCTCCCGGTTCGGTCAGTCCGAAAGCGCCGATCTCCTTTCCCTGCGCCATGGAGATGAGCCATTTCTTTTTCTGCGTCTCTGTGCCGAACACAAAAAGCTCCTGTCCAACCACGCTCGTCGTGACATCGAGGAGTCCTCCTAAAGCTGTATCTCCCCGGGCGATCTCTTCAATGCACAAGTGCATACCCACCCAATCCCCGCCGCTTCCACCGTATTCCACGGGGAAGGGAATGCCCATCATTCCGAGCTCTGCCATGCGTGCCATGATGTCATAGGGATATTCACCTGTGGCTTCCATCTCCTCAGCCTTGGGTGCGATGACCTCATCCGCAAACTTCCGTGCCATATCCCGAATCATCTGCTGTTCTTCTGAGAGTCTAAAATCCATCTGACTTCTCCTTTTCAGTCAATTAGCGATCTTTGAACATAGGCTTGCGCTTCTCCACAAATGCACTCATCCCTTCTTTACGGTCCTCTGTGGAAAAGAGATACTCAAAGCATTTGGCTTCATAAGCGAGAGCCGAATTGAGTTCCATTTTCATCCCACCGTTGACAACCATCTTGGTAACACTCAAGGCCTCGCCGGGTCTTTTCGCGATAGTCAGCGCCAGTTTTCGCGTCTCCTCCAGAAGCGATGCAGGAGGGACAATGCGGTTGACAAGCCCAATCCTAAGGGCCTCGGAAGCATCGATCGATTCTCCAGTGAAGAGGAGCTCTTTTGCTTTCGTTACGCCGACGATTCGAGGCAGCCGCTGTGTGCCCCCTGCTCCCGGGATGACGCCAATCCGGATCTCCGGCTGTCCGAAAATGGCGGTTTCTGCTGCCATCCGGAGGTCACAGGCGAGACATAGCTCGCATCCTCCGCCCAAGGCGAGTCCGCTCACCGCTGCAATGACTGGTTTTTCTATTTCCTCTATGGCATCAAACGCCTTTCGGGCCCTCTTGATGTACTGATGGGCCTCCATAGGATTCGTTATGGCACTCACTTCAGCCAAGTCTGCCCCGGCGGCAAAGAATTTTTCATGACCCGTGATTATGACGACTTTGATCCTGCTGTCCTCACCGATATCGCCGAACACGCTGGCAAGTTCTTCGAGCATGCGGTTGTTTAAGGCATTCATGCTCTTCGGGCGATTCAGCGTTATTGTCGCAACCCCCTCTCCACTCTCAACAAGAATCGTTTCGTATTTCATGCGGCCTCCTCAAGCTTTCAGCCTTTCCTGCGGGGCTTATATGCCATGGTTATCGTAATCCTGCTTGCGCTCACCCCCAATTTCATCTTTATCGTGCGAAAGAACGACTTCGCCTTCACAACTTCTCAACTTTTAAGTATCACCTTTACTTTGCCGTCATGCGGATAGCGCCATCCAGGCGGATTACCTCGCCGTTGAGCATAGGGTTCTCGATGATGTGCTGGCAGAGTTCTGCATATTCAGAAGGCTCCCCCAATCGCGCCGGGAAAGGGACCATTTTCCCTAAAGCCAAGCGTGCGGCTTCGGGCAGTATTGCAAGCATTGGCGTGTTAAAAAGCCCAGGCGCAATCGTCATTACGCGGATTCCATAGTCCGCACATTCGCGCGCAAGCGGTAAAGTCATTCCGACTACTCCGGCCTTCGAGGCACTGTACGCGGGCTGCCCTACTTGTCCGTCAAAAGCAGCCGCTGAGGCTGTGTTGATGACAACGCCTTTCTCACCATCCTTCCCGGGAGCGTTCTTCACCATCTGCTCTACAGCTAGACGGATTACATTAAAGGTGCCGACCAGGTTGATCTGGACAACACGGTTAAAAAATGAAAGCGGCATGGGACCCTTCTTGGAAAGCAGCTTCGCGGGATCACCCACGCCTGCGCAATTAATAACAACGTTAATCCCGCCGAAGGCATCAATAGTTTTCTTGACTGCGTTCTGAACGCTTTCTTCATTTGTCACGTCTGTCTTCGCGAAGACGACATTCGACCCCAGTTCAGAAATCAGTTTTTCTGCTCGATCTTCCTGAAGATCAAGAATCGTCGCCTTTCCTCCCTTGGAAACCAGCATTCGAACACATGCCTCACCAAGACCGGACGCCCCGCCGGTAACCATTGCAATACTGTCTTGTACTTTCACCTGATCCTCCCTTATTTTCCTCTAATATTGCATATAGAAATTCTTCTTAAGACTGTTTCTCAGTTCGCCTCGAAGATCTGGATGTGCAATGTTTATCAAGGCTTCTGCTCGTTGCCGCCGCGACTTATAACGGATGTCTGCAATCCCGTACTCCGTGACCACGTACTGGGCGAAAGTCCTGGGTACGGTTACAGGGGTCCCTTGGGGCAACTCTGGTAGAATCGAAGAAACCATACTGCCGTCCTTCATCTTTCGAGCAGAATACATCAGCGTGATTCCTTTTCCGCCTTTTGAATAGAAGGATCCGATCATAAAGTCTAATTGCCCCCCTGAACCGCTGATCATCCGATGGCCAATCCCTTCAGAGGCAATTTGGCCGCTGAAATCCATCATGACGGCCATATTCATGGCAACCATGTTGGGATGGCTGGCTATAAATGACGGATCATTAGTGTGCGATGCGGGGAAGAATTCACATTCAGGGTTTTCTGCAGCAAAATCATATAAATCCTGATCACCTATGCAGAACGTAGCAATTGTTTTCCCTTTGTGATACGGTTTCCTAGCATTTGTAATGATTCCCTTCGGGACAAGCTCATTCAGTCCTGCAGGAAACAACTCGGTAAGAACTCCGAGATCATGTTTTCCTTCAAGCCCCGCAACAACCGCTTCTGGAATAGTACCAAAGCCCATCTGTATCGTATCGCCGTCATTGATCAAATCAAGGACATGCTGACCGATTATTTTTTCTTTCTCCCCAGGCTCCGGTCTCTTTACTGCAGGAATTTTCGCCGAATTTTCCACAAACAGATCAAACTCGGAAGCATGCATCCAGTTGTCACCGAAAATAACTGGCATCTGATCGTTGACTTCGCCAATGGCCAACCGAAGTTTTCCGGACGCTTTTCCAAGCCTGATGGCGTCCATTTGATAAAAGTTCGTGAGCCCCAGATTCACAAAGCCCTTGGCATTGGGTGGCGTGACCTGGCATATGAACACATCTGACCATTTTGCGTACCTATCCCCTCCATCGGAACTCATGAGGGGGAAGAAATCAGGGAGACGACTCTCGTTGATTTTTCGCGAGGCCATCATGCCAAAGCAGGGTCGATAGTTGACGTGCCCGTCAATGGAGGCCATGAATTTGAGATCATATAGCTTGCAAGGCCTTACTGGAACTGAATCGCAGATTGTAACATCTGTCAGTTCTTTCCAGCGGTTCAGGATCGCATCGAGCATTGCCGGAGATGCGGATCCCAAGGCCAGTCCAACCCCGATAAAATCACCGGACTTGATCTGACGGGCAGCTTCTTCCATGCTCACTATTTTATTCGTATGCTTCTCTTGCCAAGTCATTGTCATTCCCTCCCTTTGTCTTAATCTCGTTTTTTACTCCTGCCATCTCTTCGAGCAGGAAGAGTTGCCTCGGCTGGCTTTTTATGATCGCCCTCAGAGTCTTTCTTGCTGACCTTCCCGTCCCCTGCAATGCCCTGAGATAAGATGCAGCAAAGATCTTCCGTAAATTGGTCAACTGAGAAATCACGGTCGAATATAATTTCCGGCAAGCATAGATGCTCGATTCCCCCGATCACCACCTGTCGTAACGATCGGATGGAGATATCATCTCGGATCTCACCGCTCTTTATACCATCCTCCAAGATGCGAAGGAGGATGTTGCTGTACCGCTTTACTTGATCGTAGCAGTGGCCTCCGAAGTAACCGGGGAAGCTTCGCACTTCCATAAGAAACAGTTTTGCATAAACACGGTTGGCTTCGAACATTCGGATGTGACACCAGATCAGTTTTCTTAACTGGTTTAATGAACCCTTTATCCCCCCAAGATCCGACTCTATTTGGCCTATATAGTCGTCCAGGAACTCGCTAAGGATCTGATGGAGGAGGCCTCGTTTATCTCCGAAATATCGGTAGATTAAAGCTTCGTTTACGCCTGCCGTCCTCGCGATCTCAGAAGTGGTAATGGCGTCAAACTCCTTGTCATTCAGCAGGATGCGGAGTGCATTGGCAAGTTTCATCCGGCCTGGCGGTTGGGAGGCATTGCGGTGAGAGATGTTTTCATTATTGCTCATTTTCACCTCCTCTTAGGTAAGTATGACTTACTCATAATATAGAATGAATTATTCATATTTACATGATGTAAGTAAGGTATACTTACATACTTGTCAAGCACTATTTTGTGACATTGTGAAATTCTGCATCCATCTCCATAAACTTACAGACTGCTAGGTTGATAATATGATGAATACATTCTTTAAGTTGTGTGATTGAGCCATCTTAGTCGGATCTAAGCGCTCATTGTGTCACTTCCATCCTCCATGAGGACCGCAATTTTGACAGGAAGCAAAATATCACCCATTACGTCTAAAATAATTCTTATTCACATTTATGGTTTCGAAATCCAGAGAGTTGAACATGAGAGAATTCACTTCATATAGTTTATAAATGCGATTAAAGTAGATGGGCTGGCATGAAGGTTAAAGATGCGATTGTGCATGTTGTGGTTATGATGTTAATCAATCAGGAGGCATTCGTGATGTTCAATCTCTTATTCACTCCCTTCAAAGTCGGAAATATGGATGTCAGAAACCGGATTGTCATGCTTCCACTAACCACGGGGTACACCGAGGCGGATGAAACCATTGGCGACCGGTTCATCAACTTTTTTACTGAACGGGCAAAAGGCGGCGTCGGCCTGATCATCATTCCCTTTGCCCCGGTTCCGGGAGGCTCGCCAGTGGAACCCGGCCTCTTTGATGACCGCTTCATTTCCGGCGCTCAGAGACTGACAACTGCCATACACTCACAAGGTGCAAAAGTGGCAGCTCAGCTCATTGTCTCCTATCATGTAGTTTTTAGTAATGGCATTCCCGAAGTTGTAGGACCGTCGCCGATAATGAACCAAATGATGCGAGTCATTCCAAGGGAGCTGGCCGTTGATGAAATACATTATCTTGTAGAGCAATTCGGCCAATCGGCCAGACGAGCTCGTGAGGCTGGCTTCGATACTGTCGAGATTCTCGTGGGGGGAGGATATCTTCTCAATCGTTTTCTTTCACCTATCAGCAATCATCGCGAAGACGAATATGGCGGGAGCCTGGAAAAGAGAATGCGGATCATCCTGGAGGTAATCCAAAGTGTAAAAGTCAAGGCCGGCAACGATTTTCCTATAAGTGTCCGTTTGAATACCGACGAGCAGATGGCAGGGGGGCACACCGTCGAGGACTCAATATTGGTCGCACAGGCACTGGAAAAGGCCGGTATCAATCTAATCAATGTGTATACCGGCTGGCATGAATCGCCGGTGCCCACAATAGCCCCCTCACTTCCGCCAGGAGCTTTCGCCCATTTAGCTGAGAAAATTAAGAGCTGCGTCAGCATTCCAGTGATTGCTGCAAACAGGATCAATAGCCCGCTCGTCGCCGAAAGAATACTGAACGAAAGGAAAGCAGACCTTGTTGGAATGGCTCGGGCATTGCTCGCCGATCCGGAACTTCCAAACAAGGCAAAGGAAGGACGACTAAATGAAATCATTCCCTGCATCGCCTGTTCAAATTGCCTGTCTGAAATTGTGTCCCAATATAAGTTCTGGGGAAAAAGAGCCGCCACTTTCTGCACGGTAAATCCGATCGCGGGCATGGAAGGCGAATACATCCTGAGACCGGCAGAAAAAAAGAAAAAAGTCGTCGTGGTAGGCGGCGGCCCCGCGGGCATGGAAGCGGCCATTACGGCCGCAAGCAGAGGCCATGACGTCACGCTCTACGAAAAGAGTCAGGAAGCGGGTGGATGGCTTCTGGTTGGCTGCTTACCGCCACACAAAGTTGAAATCAAGACGCTTTACGAATCGCTGACCGTGCGGATGAAAAAGGCAGGGGTTCAGACCCGGCTCGGTACGGAGGCTGTGCCAGAAATGGTAGCAAATAAAAGACCCGATGTCCTGATCCTGGCTGTGGGAGCTAACCCCCTGATTCCTAACATTCCCGGCTCGAAAGGTCCAAACGTAGTGATAGCTGAGGATGTATTAACCGGTCGAAAGAAAATAAGTGGTTCCGTCATTATCATAGGTGGAGGATTGGTGGGTTGCGAGACAGCAGAGTATCTCATGGAACAAGGGCAAAACGTGACAAGTCTCGTTGTAATTGAAATGCTGAAGCGTATGGCCGAGAACATTTCCCCCACATACCGACCATTCTTCCTGGCGAGATTGAGCAAAATAGGCATCCAGATGAAGACCGGTACCATCGTGGAGGAGATAACCAAGGAAGGCGTTAAAGTGAACCAGCAGGGTACCTCTGACTTCATCAACGGGGATGCTGTGGTATTGGCGGTGGGGCTTAAATCGGAAAAGGCACTTTTAGATAGCTTCTTGGGTAAGGCACCGGAAATCCATTATGTGGGCGATTGCGTCAAGCCTCGCACGATTAAGGAGGCGATCGAAGAGGGATTTAAAATTGGTATGAAAATCTGAAATTTTCGATCGATAATTTTTGGAAAAGTAATGAGGCCACTAGATCACAAAATCCAAAGGTCATCATTGTGATAAATTTGTGATAGGAACACATGGAAAAGAGATATTTATCACAGAATAGACGGGAACAAATGGAATTGGATCGTTTGCCCTAAATAGTTGATATAACGGGAAATCAGACCAAATATTAAGGGCTTCCGTTCAGCTAGTTTTTTTGAAAATTCGACCTCCGGAACCAAAGGTCCTGGGTTCGAGCCCCAGATCGCCCGCCAATAAAATCAAGGGGTTAGGCATTTTTGCCTAGCCCTCTTTTTTGGGCCGTGCTACCCTGTATGCTACCCGGCCGGCCC
>Ga0116159_1001869_pt1 | contig 21666 bp, 18 predicted proteins | sample AD_JPNAS1_MetaG_FD_89878 | JGI IMG/M metagenome (GOLD analysis project Ga0116159, IMG submission 89878) | Active sludge microbial communities of municipal wastewater-treating anaerobic digesters from Japan - AD_JPNAS1_MetaG | ecosystem: Engineered > Bioreactor > Anaerobic > Digestate | place...
GCAGCGGCCCGTCCGGGCCAAAAGGATGAACGTACACGTTAGCAATCGTATATCTCGCCCGGACGATGTCACTAAGAGACAGTCGGGGTGGCTACGGGAGATTTTGGGCCCGGAAGGATGCCCACGGACATGTTTTAAAACTGTAACGAAGAGATCAAACGCCAAGCCCAATAAACAATCAGGAGCCAGAACGTGCTAATTAGCACGATCTGTAGCAGGAACAGGGGCAGGGACAGGAGTCAGGATCAGGAACAGGGGCAGGGACGGGATCTGCCACAGGGGACAGGATCAGGGGGTGGTGGCTCAGGCGCCTGCTTTTCTTGCTCGAACTCCGAGGATCGAGTTGATGAGCACCTCCACACCCACATCGTTGTACTCAGCCCATGGAATGATAACGTCGGCAAAGCGCCTGCTCGTCTCCACAAACGCCAGATGCATCGGCCGCACAGTCTTTTCATACTGCTCGATCACCGACTCAACAGTACGCCCACGCTCATTAATATCTCGCTTCAGCCGCCTGATTAGCCGCAGATCATCATCTGTCTCCACGTACAGTTTCACATCCATCTGACTTCTAAGCGCCTTAATCGCAAGCACCAGGATCCCCTCAACAATAATCGTAGGCTTGGGCTCCACCCTGATCGTCTGATCAGGCAACCTGGTGTGGGTCTTAAAATCGTACACAGGCATATCAATGGCCCGACCAGCCTTCAACTCAGCTATGTGCTTGGCCATCAACTTCGCATCAACAGCATCAGGATGGTCAAAGTTCCACTGCGCCCGCTCCTCAATCGACAAGTGTGTCAGGTCCAAGTAGTAGTTGTCCTGGTAGATGATCACAACACTATCAGCCCCAAGATGCGACACTATCCTGTCAGCAACCGTCGACTTACCAGAACCAGTCCCACCAGCAATCCCTATGACCTGACTTTTGTTCATCGCCCCACCTGATTCAGCCTATAAGCCATGTACTTCTGCAAAGCAGCCATCGCGCCATCAACCGTCCGATATGTAGGGATACCATTTCGTTCAAAGGCCTCCACCAAAGGATCATACAACGGCCCAGCATCCACCGAAACAATCACCGGTTTATCAGTCTTCGCAATCACAGGTGGGAACAAGGTCGGCAACGCCTCAGGCGCGTCAACACTATCCAGTCCTGAAGGATCAGCCCCAACTGGCATCGTTTTCATTACTGGAGACAAAGGAACCACCCCAACAACCACTGCATCAACAGCCGGGTCCTGCACAACCGCCTCAAGCGCTCGACAGTAAACAATATCAGGCGCCATTGGCGTGATATCCAGCGGATTGTGCACCGTCACCAAAGATGCAAGCTTGTACTCAGCCATCAATTTTTCCAGCGAATCTTGGGTCTTTTGACTAAACTCGACCAACTGAAACTTAGGCTTCTGGGACAGATTATCCGCCATTCCAACCGTCTCATAGCCAGCGTTCGAAATAGCACCTATGCCGTTGCCAGCAATTTTCTTGTCATGCAGCCTAACAGCCAGATCCAACAAAAGATTAAACTCGGCGAACGAGTCGGTTAAAAGCGCACCAGCGTCTTTAAGCACCTGCACTGCCGAGGCATAATCCCCGCTAATCGACGCTGTATGGCTAGACGTAGCTGTCGACCCCTCTGGGGTGCGCCCAGCCTTGTAGACAATCACATCCTTGCCACTTGCACGCGCCTTTTGCACCAAACCAGCCAGTTTCAGCCCATCCAACGGCCCAAAGCCTTCGATATACAGCCCAAACACATCAACCGAGTCTTGCGCCAAAATGGCCTCCACAAAATCAACCAGACTCAGGTCCATCTGGTTGCCTGTGGAAATCGAGTATTTGGCATTCAAACGCGTTAAGTTATTAATTCGGGTGATCAAAAAGGCGCCACTTTGAGAAATCAACGCGCACCTGCTTTCAGGCGCGTTGCTTAGCGGCAGCTTCATAGTTGGAATAAACAAGGTGTCGTAACGCCCAGGATTTGAACGAATCCCAAGGCAGTTGGGGCCAACCAAAACTGGCGTTGGCAGGCCCTTGGCCCTGGCGTTGGCCATCTGGTCCAAGATGCGCTTGGCGTCAGCCTTACCTGCCTCTGTTTCACCCAGGCCACCAGGGATCAAGATCATAGAAGCCGCTTTATCGCCAGCCAAAGCCTCTTCAATGATTGGCAAAACAGCCGAGGCCGCAACCGAAACGACCACCAAGTCGGCCTTCCAAGGCAAATCACTTAGGGATGCACAGGCGTCAACCCCATCAATAGCCTCACCATCAGGACGAATTACCCGAATATTTTCAGTGGGAAATTCCCTACTTAGCAGATTTCGCAAGATAATCCGCCCTGGGTTCATTCCCTTCCCAGAAGCCCCAATGATTGCAACAGTCCTTGGGTTTAGCAGAGTCTGGATCTGGTCCAGCGGGGCCTGCTTTTGCGCAAAAACGCCCTTTGAAAAGCGCATGAAGGCGTCAACAGCCACCAAACGCCCACCGACCGTAAAGAAAGGATTAACCTCAAAATCCTGGATAATAAAACCTAATTCAGGCGACCCAGATAAAGCGGCCAAATTGTTAAAAAACCGCAAGACGGCCAAGATGGCGCTGTCATCAACCAGCTTTTTGCCTTCCCTCGTTTTACCTGTGATTCGTCGATACAGATAAGAACCACGCAGTTTTTCAAGCATCTGTTCTGGGGTCAACAAGATTAAAGAGCCAAGAACCAAGCCTTGGTCCGTCTTGAAACTTGCGGCCATTTCTTCGGCATCCAAGCCGCCAAAACCAAGTGCCAAAACTGGCCCCATGTCAGGGGAATGGCGCATCCCAGCAAAGACCTGTCCACCAAAGGCGTTAGTGCCTTCCACAAACTCGGAAACCAGGATCTGGCGCACTGTAGCCGCAAGCTTTTCGCCACCTCTGGTGCGTACGTTTTCCATTATCTGCTGGGTCGCAGCTTTGATCGCGTCGTAGCTGTTTTCACAGATGGTGACGCCACCCATCTCGGTCTTGTGGGTTATTTCAGGGGAAACTACTTTAACAACGGCTCTGCTTCCAGGAAGTTTTACAGGCAGTTCCTTTGGAAAATCCGCAGGATTCACAGTGTAAAAAACAGGTGTAGACACCCCACTAGCTGCCAACAAGGTGTAAAGCTCTGGCTCTAAAAGTGTATTGCGCCCTTCACCATGGGCCTTTGCAATCAGGTCCAGTGCAGACTGTCTCATGATTCCCCCTTTTTAAGTGGCTGTTACTATTGGATCTTTGCGATCAGCTCTTCAACGTTGATCTGCTCGATTTCCAACGGATCCAAATCCTTGGTCAATCCATTGGCTTGCTCGGAAGTCAGCCCCTTTTCCAGGAGCTTGGCTGTAAGTGTCCCTACCGCGTAACCGGCCTTTATGACTTCCATATTGCCGCTAACTACGCGCTCGCCCTTGCGCCCAAACATCTCGCTGATGATCGGCTCAAAATCATCCATGGTGAAAGGCAAGAAAGGAAGCGCTGCCCCAACCATTGCCATATTTTCCGCCCTTGGAAGCTTGGCGGATGTTGCAATCCCCTTGGCATTAACAAGCACGGACTTGGGCAATTTCACCAGCGCCCCAAGCACATCTTCGATGGCTGGATAATTGGGGATGTTCAAATATGGCTCGACGTTGCTTACGACGACACCCTTAGGATTCAGATACGACAAGTAACGCTGAACCTCCAAAGGCTCAACCGCCAAAATCATGTCGGCCTGCCCTTTTGGCACCAAGTCAGACAGGATCTCCTTATCGGATATCCGCAGGTGGGAATACACAGCACCACCACGCTGGGACATCCCGTGAACCTCGGCCTGTTTAAAGCACAGCCCCTTATTTACTGCTGCATTATCAAGCAGATACGCAATGGTCAAAATACCTTGGCCACCTACACCTGCCAAAACGATATCGCACTTCATAATAGCCCCCTTATCAGGATTTAGACTTTCGCATCCACTGAACACATGGTCGCCTGGCAATAATTACCGACAGTCCTTTGTACTCGATCTCTTCTTTAACGATTGCCAAGTTTTCCTCGTACTTACTCTTGACTGGATTGATGACCCTGACGTGGTCCTTGTCAACCCCAAGTCCGAGCACCATATCAACCAGGTCCTGCCCAGTGGCCAGCGTCTCTTGCGTGCCTGTCATTGCGACAGTGCCGTTATCGAGGATAACAACCACCATGTTGGCGTTTTGCCTGGAAGCGGTCAGCAAGCTGGTCATGCCAGAGTGAGCAAAGGTAGAGTCGCCAATGGCGCAAATAGCCGGGAATTGGCCTACATAAGAGGCGCCAGCACACATGCTGATGCTTGCGCCCATATCGACACATGTCTGGATTGCATCGTGTGGCTCGTAAAAGGCCAAGGCATAGCAACCAATGTCAGAATACAGGCGAATGCGCTTTCCTTGTTCCTTTTCGTATGGTTCCAAGGCATGGCGGAACAAGGCAAACGTGTCGGTGTGAGCGCAGCCATCGCAAAGGGCTGGCGGCCTGTTTGGTGTATCGTCAAGGGTCTTGGCCAAGCCTTCAGGCCACGAGCCGAGCAGCGCCTTGCCAACGATGCCAGGGGTCAGTTCGCCGGCTCTGGGCAAGCTGCCGTCCAGTTTACCATGGATGACCTTGCCGGCAGGCTCTATGACGCCTCGTACCAGGTCTTCGATCTCTGGGAAACCCTCTTCAACAATCCAAAGTTCGTCTACCATGGACAAAAGATTGCGAATCTTCTGCTTTGGAATTGGGGACTGGCTGATTCGAAGCACCGGGTGCGGGACTTTGCCTCCAAAGGCCTCACGGACATAGTTGTATGCTATGCCGTTTGTGATAATCCCGATGGAGCTTGGAGTTTCCGGCAGGTCGAGGTTGTTCCATTTGGATTCCTCGGCGCACTTGATGATGGTGGGCTGTTTTTCCAGCAGTCGCCTGTACAAAACCCGAGCGTTTGATGGGACCAAGGTGAACTGCATCGATTCCTCGACTGGGTTCATTTCGTTTTGGGGTACAGCTGGAGCGGTGACGACGCCCGAACGGCTGTGTGCCAGTCTTGTCACTAATCTGATCATGACTGGAAGCCTGATTTGCTCTGAAAGTTCAAAGGCATAGCGAGTCATATCGTAGGCTTCTTGCTGATTTGCAGGCTCTAGGCATGGAATCTGGGCAAATCTGGCCAAAACCCTTGAATCCTGTTCGTTTTGGGATGAATGCATCCCTGGGTCGTCGGCGACACAGACGACCAAACCGCCTTTGACCCCTGTGCTTGCTGAGTTGATAAAGGGGTCAGCGGCGACGTTCAGGCCAACGTGTTTCATACTTACAATGGCCCTTTTGCCGACGTATGAAGTGCCTAGGGCCTCTTCATAGGCGACTTTTTCGTTAGCGGACCAAAAAGCTTGAATACCGTGCTCTTTGGCTCTTGCCTGAATAAACTCAAAGATTTCAGTGGATGGGGTGCCTGGATAAGCATAGGCGCCGCTAATGCCAGAATGGATCGCGGCCAATGCTACAGCATCATCACCAAGCAACAATTCACGATTACTCATGGACTTACTCCTTTCAGCGGCCTTTGGATTCGAAAAAACCTCGCAGTCTTACCAAAGGGACCAAAACCGTTAAAGACGTTCTACCGTCAGGTTAAAAGCAATGCAAGGATAAAGTGCATAAAACAACAATATCCAGCAGATCCTGATCCCCGGACCATGTTGCAGGGAGCCCTCTCAACGTCCTTTTAGCTCCAAATCCTGCAGACCAGCACAAACGTCTTCCCGTCCCTGTCCCCGTCCCTGTCCCTCGCCCCCTGATCCTGCTAATCTGTCTGTTTTGGTTCCTAATTGTTTGTTCTTTTTGGCGTTTTATCTCTTCGTTGTAGTTTTATTACATGTCCGTGGGCATCCTTCCGGGCCCGAGATCTCCCGTTGCCACCCGACTGGTCTCATTGGCGACATCGTCCGGGCGTTAGCCGCCATGAATGGCGGCGGTGTTTATGCCCGGACGGGCCGCTGCGCGGCCTTCAAGTCGCCAATAAGACCGTCGGGTCCCGGCAACTCCCGATAGCGCCCTCCAGGATTGCCCCCGGACCATGTTGCATGGTGCCCTCTCGACCTCTTTTTAGCTCCAAAATCTGCTAAAAAGCACAATCGTCTCCCTGCCCCTGTCCCCGATCCTGTTCCTGCCCCTGCCCCTGCCCCTGCCCCTGCCTCCTGTTCCTGTCCCCGCCCCTGGCCCTGCCTCCTGCCTCCTGTCCCCGCCCCTGGCCCCGATCCTGTTCCTGCCCCTGCCCCTGCCCCTGCCTCCTGTCCCTGTCCCCGCCCCTGTCCCTGCCTCCTGCCTCCTGTCCCCGCCCCTGGCCCCGATCCTGTTCCTGCCCCTGCCCCTGTTCCTGCCCCTGCCCCTGTCCCTGCCCCCGCCCCTGTCCCCGCCTCAGTTAAAGACGACAATCCAGCCACAAATCACTCCAGCAAAATACCGCAAATCACTCCAGCAGAATACCACAAATCACTCCAGAATTTTCTTGACGAATGCCATATTATCTGATTAGAATCGGCAGAGTCGCATGTTTATAAACGACATTGGGAAGTGTGGCATGGGATACAAAAAACGAATCATAGATGGGTTACTGGATATCAATATGCAGGCTTTCGGTGCGACATGGATTAAAGGTCCAAAGGGATGTGGTAAGACGACATCAGCCAAGCAAAAGGCGAAAACCGTTGTTGAGTTTCAGGATGAAGAATATCGCGATAATCTATTGATGATTGGGGAAATCTCACCAAAAAAATTATTGCTGGGGGAAAAACCGATACTTTTTGATGAATGGCAAGATGTACCGAAACTTTGGGGTGCTATTCGTAAAGATGTTGATGATACTGGTAAAAAAGGCCAGTACATTCTAACCGGCTCTTCTTCAAAAAATATAGACACCCCCCATACAGGTACACTGCGTATTAGTCAGTTAAAGATGTATCCCATGAGTCTTTGGGAAAGTGAAGAGTCTAATGGTAGTGTTTCTTTAAAGGAGTTATTTGAGCGACCGAACTCTTTTGATGGCTGTAAATCAAATTTATCCATGGATGACATTATTTATTCTATCTGCCGAGGAGGATGGCCTGGAACTCTTTTTATAAAAAATAACGATACAAAATTGCAATTGGCACGGGATCTTTTTAAGCAAACATATTCTGTGGATATTTCTCATGTTGATGGAGTAAAGAGAAACGCAAGATGGGCTCAAGGCATATTGCAATCTTATGCACGAAACATTTGTACAACGGCTGCAACAAAAACGATTTATGGTGATGTGAAAGCAAATCACAATATTGGAGAAAGTACTTTTTTTGAATATATCGATGCACTAGAAAAACTTTTTATAATTGATGACATAGATGCTTGGTCTCCGGCAATTCGATCAAGAACTGCAATTCAATCATCCCCTAAAAGAAATTTTATCGATCCATCAATTGCGGTTGCGGCAATGGGACTTTCACCTGATTATTTTGACAAAGATTTTCAGACCTTGGGCTTTTTGTTTGAGTCCTTGTGTATCAGAGATTTAAAGATTTATGCATCCGCATTTGATGGAAGAATGTCTTATTATCGCGACCGTTATGGTTTGGAGGCCGATGGAGTTTTACATTTAAGTGACGGACGATACGCGCTCATAGAGTTTAAGTTAGGGGAATCAGGAATTGAAGAAGGGGCAAAACATCTTTGTGAAATCGAAAGTTTGGTGAGGGGGTATAATGAAAAAGAAAGACAAAATCATCTCCGCATGCCTGACTTGAAATTGGTAATTACCGCAACCCAATTTGGCTATCAAAGAGATGACGGTGTATTGGTTATTCCTATTGGCTGCTTAAAAGATTAATCTCGACGAACAATATGATTTACAGTCAAGAAGCCACACCACTACCACTTCTCTTTCCACACAAACATTCGGAAGTCGTTCTCAAAATGTATAAAGTCGCTGCTTGGGATCTCGGCGTTATTATTCAGTAAATCTACGATTGGACGTTGGACATCCTGATTCCCAATAAACGTTACCATCAGTGGCTCGATGCCATTGACTTCATCATAGGCCCTGTCATTGAAATCAGTAAAGTTTAAGAGATGCTGCCCAGCCTATGGTTCGGATTCAGGTTCCTTATCCATAACCGTGAAGGTACCCAGTAGTAGACGATGATCAGGTTGAGCACGGTTATCGTCAGCCGACTTCAGATGCACACGCGAGCCATCGCCGGAGGCGCGCCATAGCCCAGCCAAGACGCGATACTTTCCGGGCGGTGCGTTAGTTAGACTTATCGAAAATGCGTCCCTAGCAACGCTGCCTGGCGGAATGTCTTTAATAAACAGGCTGTTGCCAATCACCTCGTGGTCTGCCATAAGCAGCTTATTCGGCCCCAGGATGTGCACAAATATACCGACATTGCGATTGACAGGACCGGTGCGGCGCATGTAGATCTCGAAGTCAACTACAGATCCGACCTTGGCTGATTCGGGCAGCGTTACCCCAATCCATTCGACAGGTACCTCGAAATGTGCGGACAGTGGCGTCACATTTTCCGGTAGCTTATCCAGGATTAGCTCAGAACCGTTTGAGTTTCGCGGTGTTGCTGGTGGCATTGGTGGTTCTGAGATTAGGCAACCTACAAGCAATCCAGTTAACAAAGGAGCGGCCAGTATGGCAAGTGATATCCAAGGGGTACGCCGCAGCCCCGCGATCAAGTCTGGGTCTTGTCGTCGTCGCAACAGCAAGAAGGCCAAAACTCCAATAGATGCGATTGAGATCGCGATTCCTCCAACCCCGGAGCGTGGCAAGAAGTAAAGTGAAAGCTGATGGGTCCCGACTGGTAGGTCTACTGCGATGCGGCCGTTTTCTAAACGTACCAGGCCCGTGCTGGATCGCCATCCAGGGTGCCAGTTCTGGTTCACCACGAGCGTAGCATCTTTGTTCAAAGCGACGTCTAGTTCAATGCGGTTCGGAGTCCATTTCCGTCGTGTAACGGTGCCTGCAGAGGCATCCAACAGGAATTCTTCAGCAGGAAGATCCCCGCGTAAGTCAGGTGACATGGGGACCATATAGGCCTCTCCGCAACTAATGGAGCCGCGTGACATGGCCTCGTAGTATCCCAGGGCCCAGCGGTTGCCACGTGCTTGGGCGAATTCGCGTTCGATCCTTTCAGGAGGTGACCACAACGACATCCCTCTGGTTGCGACCTGGTAGTTCAGAGCCAGCGGTACCCACGTGGCTGCGATTCCTAAGATCAAGACCAGCAGTAGTGGCTGCCAGCGTGGTCCACGCATACTCAGTGATGCCAAGCGGTCAACGCCCGAGGCCGCAAGTTCCGCAATGAACAACGCGGCAAACACTAGGTAGCGCTCGGGGTAGCGCAAAGTGTCGAAAAATGGGAGCTGTCGTACCCACACGAACGGTGCTATCGCGAACTCGTATCCAGTGGCCATCCATACCAGGAAAAGAGTCAATAAAAACGGGGCAATTGATCGTATTCTAAATACTCCCACAGCAGCAAGTGCCACTGCCCCCATTGATATGAAGGTCGAGCCTTCCTTCGACAGCTTACCGGCTGTGACTACGTGCGGGGACAGCAGAATTTTAGCAATGTGCGAGAGGCTGTTGGCTGGAGCTCCTGCCATGATGCGGGGGGCAACTGCCAGTGTTTCAATTGCAGGCCACAGACGATAAGCAGCAAGCCCTAAGGTCAACAGTGCCGTTATTAAAAGCGGCAAAAGCATACCTGTAAGTTCGCCGGGACTAGTTGCATGCTCGGCTGCAATCCGCAGGCATTCCAGAGCGCAAGCTAGGGCTGTCATGACTATCGTGTAAGGGCTGCCCATGGCGAGCATTAGGGTGATCGAAACGGCAAAGATTGCCACCCCACGAGCATCACGACGAGCTACGAGGTTTAAGCCAAAGAGGCACCACGGCAAGGCCTGAACTGCAAAAAACTGCGTCCAGCCCAAAAAGTACGCGCCAGCGAAGAAGCCTGACAAGCTAAAGATGGGCGCAGCAACTGCGGCTCCTAGGTCGTGTTCCGAGCGCAAACGGATATAGCGGAAAACGCCTTCCATACCTAGAACCGACATTAGGAACACAAAGACAACGTGTACGCGGATGGGCCCAAAGATCAGCGCAAGAAGGACTGACGGCGAAAAATGGTGCGCCTGCGGACTGCCAAGGGCATAAATGCCACCGTAGGAATAGGGGTCCCACCACGGCAACTGCCAAAAACGGGCCATGATAGACGCCGCATGGCGATCATAGGCAAGCAGGAACTGTGAGTCCCTAAACGCGTTCATTGCGCCAGCGTGTTCAAGCGCCACCCACAAAGCCGCGATGGCCAACAACCCAAACAGGCCCAAGCGCATCCATAGCGAGGCCATACTTGTTCGGGCGATCATCACGAGTCGATCAGTCAATCTCATCGCGGCACCTTAATCATAGAAGGCTCGTGGCTTACAGGGCCTTGCCGAAGGCCTCCGAAATGGCTTACCTGGATACTCTTGTCGTAGTCCTTCATCAATGGCCATAAATACGTCTGACAGTCGGATATTTCGATTAGCCGCTACTCGACGAGCGTGAGTCATCTCTTGGCAGTGGAAGTCGTCGTCTTGGGACCAGTGATCCCCTGGGAACTTGTGCTCGGCGTTATTCCGCCATACAGGTTCGAGCCGTGCGAATTCCTTGGCGATCTCGGCCCTTTCTTCAGGGGTGGCAGGTCGTCCAGCAGGCGGAGACGGCACGGTCAAGGCGCGTACCCCCACGAAGGCAAGGCAAGCGATGGAGATCGCGATTCCAATCCGGTGAATCCAGCGGGTCATCAAAGGAGATGGGGCATTGTTGTGCATATAGCGTCCTAGTTGACGTCCAGCAATGAGGGCCTGATTCTAAATAATTCATAATGCTATATCCACCAATACTACCAAAATAATCCGCGCCTAATTTTAGCTGGAGGCCCAAAAAGTTTGACGGGAAATCATAGTAGGCCTACGAATTACCTTCAAACAACAAACTTTGTTATTGAGTTCACTTGGGCTTTGGCCCTGAGTCACGCTGCTTGAGCTCCATGGCTCGGCGAATGATGGGTATGTGCGAAGGGTCGACTTTGAGCCCGTCAACTTGCCTCAAACGTAATGGTTGCTTGGGCTCAGGTGTCGGGGCGGATTCCTGCTGTACCGCTGGAGCGGCTTGCGCCCCTGCAATCGAAAGTACAGCGTGATGAGAGGCCTGATTTGACGCGTCAATGGCCTTGCCTGGGAAAACACCAAGTAACAAAACCAACACTGCCATAGTCGAAACTGCGAACAGACCAGCGTTGCTCTTGATGATTGGAGCTGCCTCGCCCTCTGGCTCGCGAAAATAGACGTACAAAACGATGCGTAGATAGTAATAAAGCGCAACCAAGCTGTTTAGCACTGCCACAACAACCCACACCCAATTGCGGTCAGGGTCGGCAAGCAAAACCTGCTTGAACAACACGAATTTACCCATAAATCCAAGCAGTGGTGGGATACCAGCCAGTGACAAGACGCTGATGGTCAAGATAAGGGCCAAAATTGGGCTGCGTTTGCCAAGGCCTGCTATGGAATCTAGGCTCATATCTTCGTGCCCCTGGCCGCCCATAAGTGCCAACACTCCAAAGGCGCCAACGGTTGCGAGCACGTATGTCAGCAGGTAAAACGGGACACCGCTGTTCAAGGAAATGCCAACGGCTCCAGGCTCGCCTAAACCTATGGCGTAGACACCAAGCAGGATGTATCCAGCGTGCGAAATCGACGAATACGCCAAGATGCGCTTCACGTTGTCCTGAACAATACCCATGATGTTACCAACGACCATCGAAATTACGGCCAGGATCAACAAAATACCGCCAGGAGACTGCCATCCGCTGGAAAACTCAGCAGTTCCCCAGATGGTCAGCATCATTCTGGCTAGGACGGCGAAACCAGCGGCCTTAACGACCCCGGCCATGAAGGCGCTGATTGGGGTTGGCGAACCTTCGTAAACATCTGGGGTCCAAAAGTGAAATGGAACCGCCGCGATTTTAAAGCCCAAAGCCGCGATAATCATGACCAGGGCCACTTTTGAAAGGCCGCTACCATGGGCAGCGGCATCCTGAATCGTCCGACCAACTGTGACAAAATCTAGGCTGCCAGTCGCACCGTATAAAAATGCGGCGCCAAACAGGAAAAAGCCAGAAGCAAGCGCCCCCAAAAGGAAGTACTTGACGCCGGCCTCCATTGAAAATGGGGATGTCTGTTTGCTGGCGGCCAAGACGTACAAAGCCAAGCTCATGATCTCAAGGCCCAAGAACAGCAAGATCATGTCGGTGGCGACAACGAACAACATCGCGCCAAAAGTGGCAAAGGCCACTAGCGGATAAGTTGCCCCGTCGTGGATGCCTTGCTCTGGATTGTGGTCCACGATCAGCAGTGACGATGCTGCGCCGGCAATGGCGATAAGGGTCACAAAAAAGGCGCCATAGGTGTCAAATTGGACCATGCCGACCATGAATGGAAGGGTGATCTCACGTCCACCAACCCACAGCAGGCATGCGGCTGTGCCAGATGCCAGCAGCCCCACAGCGGTGACCCAACCCAAAAAGCCTTTGTGGGTGTTTTTGCCTGAAAGCAGGTCCAAAACCATCACAATTAGACCGGTTATTGCCGCCAGCAAAACTGGGGAAAATGCGATTATGTCGCTCATTGCAGCACCTCCCGGCCAGCGGCTTTGTCATCAACAGCTTTATCCAACACCGCCTGCAGATCGTTTGAACTGGCGGATTTGACGCGCTGTTGAACGACTTGAGCCTTGTAGTTATCAATCAGATGCTTCACAGAAGCCTCAGATTTTGAAAGGAAGGTATTCGGGAAAATACCAATCCAAAAAATCATGACAATAAGAACGCCCAGCACTACGAACTCGCGCAGGCTGACGTCTTTTAAGTCGCGGTTTTCTTCGTGAACGATTGGGCCAAACATCACCTTGCGGTACATGTTAAGCATGTAAACGGCTCCCAGCACCACGCCTGTGGCCGCTATGACGCCTAAAGTGATGCCAAGCGTCTTCAGGCTGGCGGGGCCTGACAGTGCATCTCTAAAAAAGCCTGCCAAAATCAGGAATTCGCCGACGAAACCGTTGGTGCCTGGCAAGCCAATGGATGACAGGACGATTATCAGGTACATCGCCGCAAATACCTTCATCTGCCTGGCAAGACCTCCGTAATCGGCCATTTCCCTGGTGTGGCGTCTCTCATAAAGGATGCCAACCCCAAGGAACAAGGCGCCAGTCGAGATTCCGTGGTTTACCATCTGCAGAATGGCGCCGTTTACGGCCTCTTGAGTCAGGGCAAACATACCCAAAACGACAAAGCCAAGGTGGGCGACCGACGAATAGGCGACCAGCTTTTTAATGTCTGATTGGGCAAAGGCGGTCAGCGAGCCGTAGACGATGCCAATGACGGCCAAAACCATGATGGGCGTGGTGAAAGCACCTGCCGCTTGCGGGAAAAATGGGATTGCAAATCGCAAGAAGCCGTATGTCCCCATCTTCAGCAAGACACCTGCCAGGATGACTGAACCTGCGGTTGGGGCCTCGACGTGGGCATCTGGCAACCATGTGTGGAACGGGAAGATTGGCACCTTGATCGCAAAGGCCAATCCAAAGGCTGCAAACAGCCACATCTGCTCTTTTATGCCCATGCCGTTTTTCAGGAAGTCCAGGTACGCAAATGACTGTAGGCCCCCTTTTGTGTACATGTACAAGATGGCAACTAGCATCAGGACAGAGCCAGCAAACGTGTAGATAAAGAACTTGAGGGAAGCATAAAGTCGGCGCTCACCACCCCAGATACCAATCAACAGATACATTGGAATCAGCATAAGTTCCCAGAACACATAGAAAAGCACCATGTCCATCGCGACCAAGGTGCCAATCATGGCGGTTTCCAGGAGCAGCATGGCGATATAGAACTCCTTTGTGCGCTTTTCAATGGCCTTGAAGGCGCCAAAAATGGTCAAAGGAGTCAAAAAGGTGGTCAACATGACAAGCAGCAAGCTGATTCCATCGACACCAACGGTGTATCTGGCGCCGAAGGGAAGCCATGCGTGGTCTTCAACCAGCTGGAAGCCGGCCATGCCAGAGTTAAAGTTGACCCAAATAGACAAAGACACGATGAAGGCCAGTAGGCTGAATACCAGTGCTAGGCCCTTGTGAGCAGCCGCGTGAGCTTTGGGGACAAACATCAGCAAGATGGCCCCAATCAGCGGCATGACCACGGACATCGTGATGAACGGCGTGTTGGCTGTAGTTTCGACGATCATCCGTTACCTCACATGACAAAGAGCACAAGCAAAACAATGCCAATCGCGAAAATGGCCGCGTAGGTCTGGACATCTCCAGTTGCCAAGCGGCGGGCAGTTCGGCCTACGTAGGCAAGCGCCTTGGCAGGACCATTTACCGCGATCCCATCAATCAAACCGGCATCAACCCAACGGTGCAGCAGCTTGGAGCCACCAATTAGCGGCTTGACCACTACCGCGTTGTAGGCCTCGTCAACGTAGTACTTGTTGACCAAGGTCTTGTAAAGCCCGGCCAGGGACTCTTGAAGCTTGGCTGGGACGTGCTGCCATGGGCCTCGGTAAAGGGCCCATGCCAAGCCGATACCTGCCAGTGCCACGACCGTTGAAACGCCCATCAAGGCGTACTCAAGGGTGTGAGAGCCTGTGCTATTAATGGCTGAGGCACCATCGGCAAAGACGGGGGCCAACCAGTTGTGAAGCAGGTTTTTGCCTGGAATTGGCAGGCCAAGATAACCAGCAAGCGCAGCGCCAATGGCCAAAACGATAAGCGGAATGGTCATCGAAGCTGGCGACTCGTGGGGATGAGCATCAGGCGACCTGAGCTCGCCTGAAAAGGTCAAGAAATACAGGCGGAACATGTAAATGGCCGTCATCAGCGCGGCGCCAATGGCAAGCCCAAACCACAGCTTATTTAACCAAGGGGCGACCGTCCCAGACGAATGCTGTAAGGCTAGCGCCGAAAACAGGATCTCGTCTTTGCTGAAGAATCCTGACAGCAAAGGCACACCTGCGATGGCCATGGTCGAAATCAGGAAAGTGATGTGAGTTATTGGCATTTTCTTGCGCAGGCCACCCATTTTTTGGATGTCTTGCTCGCCTGCCATGGCGTGAATCACGGAGCCGGCGCCCAAAAACAGGCAGGCCTTGAAGAAAGCGTGGGTCATAAGGTGGAAAATGCCGGCCCCAAAGGCGCCTACTCCAACAGCCAAAACCATGTAACCAAGTTGGCTAACAGTTGAATAAGCAAGGACCTTTTTGATGTCGTTTTGTACCAGTCCGATGGAGGCCGCAAAAATCGCGGTCAACGCGCCAACCGTGGCAACAACAGCCATGCTGACTGGCGACAGCACGTACAGGAAATTCAAGCGGGCGATCATGTAAACGCCGGCTGTAACCATGGTTGCAGCGTGGATTAGCGCTGAAACCGGGGTGGGACCCGCCATTGCATCAGGCAACCAAATGTACAGCGGAATCTGGGCCGATTTACCAGTGGCTCCCAAAAACAGCAACAGAGTCACCGCGGTTACCATCGCCGTGTTGGAATGGAAGATCGAAGTGGGGTCGGCAACCATCGCACGCAGACTTGGTATATCCAGCGAGCCACCAAGGGCGAAAATCAGGAAGAACATCGCGATTAAAAAACCGAAGTCGCCGATTCTATTGACGATAAAGGCCTTTTTGCCAGCGATGGCCTTGTCCATGTCATCAAACCAAAAGCCAATCAACAGGTAGGAACAAAGCCCGACGCCTTCCCAGCCAACGAACAGCAGCAAGAGGCTGCGTCCCAAAACCAGCAGAAGCATTGAGAAAAGGAACAAATTCAGGTGGCTGAAGTACCTGGCGTATGACGGGTCATCGTGCATGTAGCCTACGGAGTACAGATGGATTAGCGAGCCAATGCCTGTCACGACGAGGGTCATGACGATGGACAGTGGGTCAAGCCACAACGCGAAATCGACGCTGATTGGGCCAGACACAATCCAGGAAAACAGCGAGGCGCTAACGGCCGTGTATGTCGGGTCTGCGCTCCTTAGGCCTAAAAATCCAACGAGGGCCAGCACTGTGGCCACAAAGGAGATGGTTGGCAGGCCAACTCCGATGACGGAAACGGCGCGTCTGGAGAGGACCCTTGGGAACACGCCGTTGATGATCGCACCAATAAGTGGAGCAAAAACAATGACATATAGCAACGACTGAATGGTTGTTTCCTTTATCATGTAATCACCCCTTCAGCCGTGAAGCCTGGTCAAGGTCGATGGAGCCGTTGTTGCGGTACATCGCTATCGCCAGGGCCAAACCTATGGCAACTTCAGCTGCAGCGACCGCCATCACGATGAAGACGGCAGCATGGACTGAGACGTCACCCCGAAATCTGGCAAAAGCCAGAAACGCCAGCCCGACGCCGTTTAGCATGATTTCCAACGACATCAGGGCTATCAACATGTTTCGCCTGGTAATTACGCCAATGGTCCCGATGGCAAAAAGTGCCGTGGCCAAGGCTAACCAGTGGGACAACGGGATATTGGTCATCGTAGACCTCCCTGGCGACGAGTCACGACTAAGGCGCCAATTACTGCAACCAAAAGCAGGATTGCAGTAATTTCAAAGGGCAAAAGATATTTGGTGGCCAAGGCAATGCCAACATCGTGGACGCTGCCAAAGGTCGAGTACTGCTCCAACGACAGGTCCACCGCGGTGTGGGTGGAAACGGCGGCACCAGCAACCATGGCAATCCTGGTGGCAATTAAAAAGGCAGCTGCCGCGCCCAGAATCTTCCAGGCGGTGATTTTGGCCGGGCTAAAGTCCTGTTTGCGCAGATTAAGCAGCATGATCGCAAACACAAAGAGGATCATGACAGCCCCGGCGTAAACCACTATCTGCAAGATGGCCAGCAAATGGGCTGAAAGCATGACAAACAGCCCAGCCATCAACGAAAACGTTGTAAGCAAGGCAACCGCGGCGTGGAGCGGATTGCGGGCAAATGGCGGCACAACAACGGCCAAAGCCCCTAGCAACACTCCAGTCGCCAGAATGTAAAAAACTATCTGTTCAGCCATTAGTGCCCCTCCGGCTTGTTGCCATATGGACATGCTCCGAGTCGGATATGGTCTTCAAAATCCTGACTAAACTGCTGGACAAAGCTGATTACCGGGATGGCGGCAGCGTCGCCCAGAGCGCAGATGGTGTTGCCCATGATTTGGTTGGCCGCTGAAATCAGCAAGTCACAGTCACCTGGGCGCCCATGCCCAAATTCGATGGATTCCACGATTCGCTCCAGCCACCCAGTGCCGTCGCGGCAAGGGGTGCATTGGCCACAGGATTCGTGGGCATAAAAACGAGCGATGCGTAACAGGACGGCGACCGGGCAGGTGCCTTCGGTAAACACCATCACTGATGCTGTGCCTAAAGAGCTGCCGGCGGCCTTCACGCCTTCGAAATCCATTGTGATATCGAGTTGATCTGGCAATAAAACGGCGGTTGAAGAGCCGCCTGGGATGACGCCCTTTATTGGTTTGTCATCTATGGTGCCGCCACCGTACTCGAAGATTAGCTTCTTTAAGGACAAGCCCATGGGGCCTTCATATAGGCCGGGGCGCTTTACGTGGCCTGACAGACCAAACACTTTTGGGCCTCCGTCCTTCGGCAGGCCCATCGCCAAGAAAGCGTCGGCCCCGTGCTCAAGGATCAGGCGGACACCAGCCATGGTTTCCACGTTGTTAATGATGGTTGGGCACCCAAACAGGCCAACCACAGCTGGAAACGGCGGCTTCATCCGTGGGCGACCAGGCTTACCTTCGATAGACTCCAGCAGTGCGGATTCTTCACCACAGATGTAGGCGCCGGCGCCTTGGTGAACCACGATATCCAGGTTGAAGGGCTTGCCCATGACCGTTTTGCCGATAACACCAGCGTCATAAAGCTCTTTGATCGCAGATTCTAGGCGCTCGATAGGCCTGAAAAATTCGCCTCGAACGTAGATGTAAACTTGGTGGGCTCCAATCGCCCAAGCCGTGATAATCACGCCTTCCAGCAGGGCGTGTGGGTCTTGGTCCAGGAAATAGCGGTCTTTGAACGTGCCAGGCTCGCCTTCATCAGCGTTAATCACCAGATAGCGAGGTTTAGGGTTGTCCTTTGGCAAAAATCCCCACTTTGTACCAGCAGGAAATCCTGCACCGCCACGACCACGCAGATTGGCGGCTTTGACCTGCTCTCGAACTGCGTCGGGAGTCATGGCCAAGGCCTTGCGCAGCGCGACGTGACCGCCCAATTCGCGGTGACGTTTCAAATCTATGAACTCGTCATTACCGCAACGCAGCAGATAGCCTCTGGTTGGAGACGTCTGGGAGGTGGTTGGAAACATCGTCATTTTTCACCTCCCGGGGCGCTGCGCAGCTGATCCAGCAAGGCATCAACCTTCGCGGGGGTCATATCCTCGTGATAATCCTTGTTCACTTGGATGACTGGCGCCATTCCACAGGCTGCCAAGCATTGAACGCCCTCAAGGCTGAACATTCCGTCAGGGGTGACTTCGCCAAAACCGATGCCTAGACGGTCCTTCAGCTGATTGGCTAGGTTATCGGAACCCTTGAGATAGCATGCCACATTCATACAAACCTGAATGTGATAGCGTCCAACTGGTCGCTTGTGCAGCATCGTATAGAAGGTCGCAGTCCCAAGCACCAACGACTGTGGAACCTCCAACCTTCGGGCGACTAGATCCATCGCCTCTGGGGATAGATATCCGAATTCCCGCACCGCCAAGTGCAGGGCCGGAATAACTGCGGCCTGGCGGTTTGGGTACCGCCCCAGCAGCTCCTGGAGGCGTCTTTCCGCATCCGAAGAGAAGGCCAGATTCATCCGTTCACCCCCGTATTCAACGAGTCCGACCACAACGGCCGAAGCTGATATCAAAAGCTTGTGTGTCTGCCGGCAAAGCTGCCTGGAGTTCACATAAAAAAAGCCAGATTCTACCTAGCGGAGACGACGCTTATTGTCAAGATGAAAGTGTAGCTTTCTTTTGTGTGCATTAGGTTAGCTATGGCTTTGTTTATAGGGTGTTAGCGACAAACTGCGGCTTTTTCAGTCTAAATTATCCGATTAAATATGTTGCATGGATGAGCCTGTATTAAAGGGCGACTGGCGGTTGCTGCTGGGAATTTTTGCGATAGAGACAGGAAATGGACGATAACTATCAAAGACCTTTGAAAAGCCGGTTTCCAAATTTACTGTCTAGGCCAGCGGCGAAAATCTTGTCGGCTGCGGACTTAATGTCGTACTCAAGCCTAATGTACTCAAGCTTCTTGGCTGTGTGATCCCAGACTGCATAACAGGCACGAGGGTCTCTGTCGCGAGGCTGCCCTACGCTACCAATATTGGCTATGTATCGGGTATGATTGCTGATTTTAATGTCAGTATGTTTTACCAAAACTGCCTGTTTCGCGTTGATTGCGAAAACCATTACTTGGTGAGCATGACCAATAAAGCTGATTGGCTTCAGTCTGTCAACAATTTGGGAATGCGCCATAGCCTCTTGATTTTGCACAACATAAAAGAATCCGGACGGCATCACAGGCGCAGAGTGGAAAAAGCCAACGTCTTCCTCAACGTAGGTATATGGCAAGCTGTACAACCAGCGATAGTTTTCCTCGGTCAATTGATCTCTGGTCCACTGAATAGCATTCCTAGCGCCTTGATAATAGTAGGATTCATCCATTGCGCCAGTCACGGCCGCGTCGTGGTTACCCAGCAAGGTCAAGATGTTACGCTCACGAATCACATCACAACAGGCATTTGGGTCAGCACCATAGCCGACTACGTCGCCAAGGCAGATAATTCGGTCATAACCCTGCCTGTCGATGTCATCAAGCACGACAGTTAAAGCCTCAATGTTGGAATGAATGTCGGTAATAATCGCCGTCTTCATGGGCGGGATGATAACAATTCATCGTTTGGAAATAAAGGGGAGGTTGTTAATCACGTGTAGGGCCGCGTTTATATCGTCCAAGGTAGTGAATCGCCCCAACCCAAAACGCAGCGTTGATCGGGCCTGTTGCCGGGTCAATCCAATGGCCAAAAGCGCATAAGAAGGCTGAGCCGGCCCTGTCCCTGTCCCTGACCCTGTCCCTGACCCTGTCCCTGACCCTGTGCCTGACCCCGCCCCTGCCCCTGTCCCTGACCCTGATCCTGACCCCGCCCCTGCCCCTGACCCTGTCCCCGAGCAAGCGCTGCCAACAGACGCCGCCACCCCTGCCCTACCCAAGGCGGCTATCAGCGTTTCGCCTGACACGCCTTGTACAGTCATGCTGACGATGTGATCCACCCGAGTTCCAGCGCGACCATTTCTGAAAGAACCTGGAAGCGCCTCTTTGATACCACGCTCCAATTCACTGGCCAACGCACTGATTTTGCTGGATTCACCCTCAAGATTAGCCGACGCCAGCTCCATAGCCAAACCAAACCCCGCCACTGCAGGCACATTCACAGTACCGGCCCAAATCCCCTTTTCCTGACCACCCCCAACGACTATTGGCCTAGGCAAAATGCCCCTTTTTGACCGCACCACCAAAGCGGCCGCCCCAAGTGGCCCATAAACCTTGTGACTTGAAAGGGTGATCAAATCAACATCCGCCAGGAAATCCAAGGGGATCTTGCCAGCCGCCTGAACCGCATCACAATGCAACAAGGGCCCTCTCTTGCCGAGCCCAGCGGCAATTTCTTGAACCGGCTGGATGGAACCAATGACGTTATTAACGGCCATCACAGACACCAAAATCGTGTCGTCGCGAACCGCATTCAAAACCGATTTAGCGCTAACCACCCCAAAACGATCAGGGGCGACGTAATCGAGCTCGAAACCAGCCGCCTTAAGCAACCTACAAGGCTCCAAAACGGAAGGATGCTCAATGGCAGTCGTGACGATATGCCGGCCCTTTTTCTGGCGCCCGAACGCGATTCCCTGAACGGCCAGATTATTGGCAGCAGTAGCAGAAGGGGTCCAAAACACCTCACCAGCCTTAGCACCAACAGCCGCAGCCACCTGCCCTCTAGCAACCTCAATAATCTCAGCCCCTTTTGCCCCAAACGGATGATAACTAACATGCGGATTATGGGGCTTGGCCATAACCTGAAACACCAAGTCCCGCACCATCGGGTCAATCGGGGTAGTAGAGATGTTGTCTAAGTACGCACTCATGGAGGCGGATTATACACGAATGCTGGGGCAGGAGGCAGGGGACGGGGACTGGGACGGGGACAGGTACAGGAAAATGATTGTGCTGATCTGCAGGATTTGGAGCTAAAAGAAGGTCGAGAGGGCACCCTGCAACATGGTCCGGGGGCAATCCTGGAGGGCGCTATCGGGAGTTGCCGGGACCCGACGTCTCTTAGGTGACTTGAAGGCCGCGCAGCGGCCCGTCCGGGCCAAAAGGATGTACGTACACGTTAGCAATCGTATATTTCGCCCGGACGATGTCACTAAGAGACAGTCGGGGTGGCTACGGGAGATTTTGGGCCCGGAAGGATGCCCCCGGACATGTTTTTAAACTGTAACGAAGA
>Ga0116159_1001870_pt1 | contig 21663 bp, 17 predicted proteins | sample AD_JPNAS1_MetaG_FD_89878 | JGI IMG/M metagenome (GOLD analysis project Ga0116159, IMG submission 89878) | Active sludge microbial communities of municipal wastewater-treating anaerobic digesters from Japan - AD_JPNAS1_MetaG | ecosystem: Engineered > Bioreactor > Anaerobic > Digestate | place...
CTGGTTCTCTGTCCCGCGCATCTCCCACTCCTCTATTATCGTGATCTCTGTCGTCGCGCGGTTTATTACCATACACACTATACCAACACCAGAACGGTGAAGAGTTTTTCAACAACCTGCTAGTAGGGGAGCCGGCCGCCGGGGCCGCGTACAGCGCTGACGCCTCTTCACCGGCCGCGGTCGCGGCACCGTCGCCCTACTTCCCTTCCGCATCCTCGCCGGACTTCACCGCGTCGCCGCCCTGCCTGTCGTCAAAGTCCCCAAGGGGCCTGCAGAAGGTGTAACGGAAGGGTTCCGCAACAAGCATTTGCCCGGCCTTGCCGACACTGCCGCTGGGTATGGCAAAGGGCATGGATACGATGAACAGTGCCGTGCCCAGGACGATGGCGGCGATCCCGACGGGGCGGACGAACAGCACGTCGGCCACCATTGCCATGTCGTCCACGCGCTCATCGCCGAATGCGGGCGCCGAGGTCATCAACAGGACACATGCCGCCAGCAATGCGATCGATCTCCTCTTCTTCATGAATGACCCTCCTCCGGGTTCCTTTCATCAGGAGCGGAATTCCCGCCCGCGCCGACCGTGATTCTCTTTCCGATCGTGACAAAAAGCAAGATCGGGCGTAATCGGGAAAACCCTGATTTCCGGTCACGAAATTGCTGAAACGGCGGGCCGCGACATTTCGCCGCGAACGCCGCAATCACCGCGGGGGCGTCCGCATGGAAACGGTGGAGTCATCTCAGGACGCGAGCGCAGAGATCTTCATCCGGGCTTCTTCGGTGAGGAATTCCCAGAGGCCGAGGCCCTTGAGGGTGCTGACAGTCGGGATGCCGGAGTCCGTCCAGCCCCGCTCGCGGTAATAGGCGCGGATCAGCTCGCGAAGCCGTTTCCGCCGGTCGTCCATGAGAATCTCCCGCTTTCGGGACGTGGGAAGGGCGCGGACCTCTTCGAGCGGCCTGCCGAGAAGGCGGGCCACTTCATTGTCGTGAAACTCCCCTTCGGCTTCGTAAAGGCCGTCGTCCGTCGGGCCGACGGCACGGTCGGGCAGGCTGTCCCGTCCCCTCGTGTCGGCGCCGAAGACCATGGCGTTCATGACCCTCTGCAGGTTGATGTCCCGGTCCGTCTGCGCGAAAATCTCCTCCCAGGTCATGCTCGTCCCGAGCATGCCGTTGTAAAAATCGGCGTAGAGCTCCTGCGAGGCCGGATTGATGTAGATGTCCGCGTCCTTCCGCGTCCCGGATTCGGGGTTGAAGACGTCCACCCAGGGGAGTTTGCACAGTCCCATGTTGTCGTTGCCGAGCCGGACCCGGGGATAGGCGAGAAGGGCCCTGGCCTTGTCCTCCATGGACGGAAACGCGCCCAGGAGGTCGACCTTGATGAGCCACGCCGCCGCGTGGTGCGCCCCGATGTCGCTGGCAGCGGCATAGGAAGCCTGCATGGAAAGCGACCGGTGCGTCCGGTACAGGGAAAAGGGGAGCCCCTTCGTCTGCATGGCAAAGCGCTGGAGGTCTTCCCGGGGTTCGGGCCTGCCGGTCCTCGCGGCGTATTTCCGCGCGACCATCTCCTCCAGGGCGATCATCCCCCTGCCCGCGGCGGCGGCCAGTTCGGTCTTTCCCTCTGCGACCTGATGGATGAAGGCCAGGGCCGAAGCTTCGTCACCCCATTTCAATTCAAGCCCGCCCGCGTCTTCCTTCGTCAGGTAGCCCCGCTGAAAACATTCCGTGAGAAAAGCCATGATGACGGCCAGCGTGATGGTGTCGATCCCGTAGTCGTCGCAGTGCCAGTTGGCCTCCATGATGAACTCGGCGTTCCACATGCCGAGGTTGGAGCCGAAGCCGGCGGCGGTCTCGTATTCGGGCCCGTCCACCCAGACCTTCTCGCCCGCCCGTTTCCCCGATTTCAGCGTGACCCAGCCGCCCTTCGTGCAGCGCAGGTTGCAGCCCGGGAAGCAGCCGTCCATGCCGCGGTGCTCGAAGAGATGATCCGCATAGAACTTCCCGGTGATCCGGTCCGCCCGCGGGTCGGCACCCAGCTGGTAGTTGTTTACGGGAAGCGACCGGAATTCGTCCTTGTTCATGAATGCGATCAGGCCCGCGCTCCCCTTGCGGTACATCTTGAGCGACTGCGGGTCCACATCGTGGACGACCTTGCCGAGCCGCGATCCTGCCCGCTTCACCCTGCCCCAGTCCGCCGCGCCGTAGGGGTTGTCTCCCTTCGGGAATTCCGCCAGCACGACCACGGCCCGGAGCTTCTTGTCCGTCATGACCGTTCCCAACCCGGTCCTTCCGGCCTGCTTCGTCCGGAAGAGGCCCTTCGTGCCGTCTGCGGGCTTCGTGGGATCGAAGTAGTGGCTGTTGATGCAGCCGTAGGCCGTGCGGGCCGCGCCGATGCCCGTGGAGAGGAAGGCCATATCCTTCCGGTCGCAGCCCGCCGCGACGAACCGCCCGACGATCTCCTTTTCCAGGTCGAAGACGTGGTCGCCCGCCGGTGGTTCCATGAGGGAGACCTCCCTGCGAAAGCCGTCGATGACCAGCATGACTTCCCGCGCGGACTTCCCCGAGATCTGCAGGGCGTCGAATCCCGCGTACTTGAGGTAGGCCCCGAAGTGCCCGCCGAAATTCGAGACGCCGGGGATGCCCGTCAGCGGCGACAGGGAAACGGCCATGCACTTGCTCGTCCCGGGAAACTGCGGAACCCCGCCGAGCGGACCCGGCGAAAAGATCAGAGGATTCTCCGGATCGGATGAAGCCGTCCGGGACGTCGTGCCCCTGTGAAGGAGGTAGAGGCCGAGGCCCCGGCCGCCGATGAAATAGTCGCGGATCCGGGGATCGAGGGCCTGTGCCGCGATGGCGCCGCTTCCCAGGTCGACGGTCAGGATCCGATTCGAATATCCGCGGTCAAGCCGCGAGGACGTGTATTTCATGCTTCCCCTTTCCTGCGGTTCCCCGCGCTCCAGGCCTCTCCGCCCTGTCACGCACCGGGAAACAAATCCGGAATCTGACTGCAAGAGTGAGGAGGCTACATAGACCAAACAGATTTTCCTTGTCAACAAATTATATCCCGAGTTATTGAAATGGTTACGGAACGGAGAATTGTCCTGTCCGGGGCATTTCTGAAATTCTCATCCTTTCCACCCTTTTCGAGGAGGTCGGAATCCATGAAGATCGATCCGCAAACCCTGAGCAACCGCGATGCCCACCACCTGTTCGTCGGCGCCGTCGCGCCGCGGCCCATCGCCTGGGTTTCCACCGTGGACAAGCTGGGCCGGTACAACCTTGCTCCCTACAGCACCTTCACCCTGATGAGCGCCAAGCCCGCGGTCCTCGGTTTCGGGATCGGCAATACGCGGGAGGGGAAGAAGAAGGACACGCTCCGGAACATCGAGGACACGAAGGAATTCGCCGTCAGCGTCGTCAACGAAGACCTGGCCGAGGCGATGAATTTGACCTCGACGGACTTCCCCTGGGGCGTCAGCGAGTTCGAAAAGGCCAATCTGCGGCCCGAAAAGGCCGATCTCATCTCGGCGCCCCTGGTCGCGGAATCGCCCCTCAAGATGGAATGCCGCCTGCACAAGATCCTGAAATTCGGCAAGCTGCCGGATGTGCGCTTTTTTGTCATCGGAGACATCCTGCGCGTTCATGTCGATGACGGACTCTATGTCGACGGCATGATCGATCCCTACCAACTCAAGGCCATCGGCCGGCTGGGCGGAACCGATCTCTACTGCCGGACGCGGGACGTTTTCGAACTGAAAAGGCCGGACAAGGTCTGAAAGAGGCAGCGTTCGTAGCGCCCTGATCATCAGGACGACGCAATCGGCCCTGACGCCCGGCAGGCGGCAGCGGTCGGGAGCCCCGCGTCCTCGGTTGTTTTTTCGTTCGCTCTTGTGATAGGAGCCTCCTTTCGTCTTCGGAAAGGAGCAACATGAGCGTATCCCATCACGAACAAATCGCGTCCGAACTTCACCTCTCGCCGGCGCAGGTCCGGGCGACGGCCCAGCTGATCGAAGAAGGGGCGACGGTCCCCTTCATCGCCCGCTACCGGAAGGAATTGACGGGCTCCCTCGACGAAGTGGCCGTCACCGCCGTTCGCGACCGGCTGACCCAGCTGCGCGAGCTCGACGAGCGGCGCGCGGTGATCCTGAAGTCCCTCTCCGAACGGAACCTGCTGACCGACGAGATCGAGGGAAAGATCGCGGCCGCGGAGACGATGACCGTCCTCGAGGACATCTATCTCCCCTTCCGGCCGAAACGCCGCACGCGGGCGGCCGTCGCACGCGAGAAAGGCCTGGCGCCGCTGGCGCTGCAAATCATGGCCCAGGACGATGGAGATCCCGCGGCATGGGCCGCCCCGTTCGTCGATCCGGAAAAGGGCGTTGCCTCCGTCGAGGAGGCCCTCGCCGGGGCGCGGGACATCATCGCCGAGACCGTGAACGAAGACCGCGAGGCGAGAGAGAGGATACGGGCCCTCTTCTTCGAGAAGGGCGTCCTCCGCTCGCGCGTCATCCCGGAGAAGGAGGCGGAGGGGATCAAGTACAAGGACTACTTCAACTGGGATGAACCCGTCTCATCGGCGCCTTCGCACCGCGTGCTGGCGATCCGCCGTGGCGAGCGGGAACTCTTTCTCACCTTCCACATCACGCCGCCGGAAGAAGAGGCCCTTGCGGTCCTCGAAGCCCTCTTCGTCAGGGGGAACACCGGCTCGTCCGAACAGGTCCGCATTGCCGTTCACGACGGGTACAAGCGCCTGCTGGCCCCCTCCATGGAAACCGAGATCCGCCTCGCCGCCAAGCAGCGGGCCGACGAAACCGCCATCCGCGTCTTCGCCGAGAACCTCCGCCAGCTCCTGCTCGCGCCGCCGCTGGGCCAGAAGGCCGTCCTCGCGATCGATCCCGGCTTCCGGACGGGCTGCAAGGTCGCCTGCCTGGACCGCCAAGGCAAGCTCCTCCATCACGAGACGATCTACCCGCTCCTTTCCGAAAATGCCCGCGGCGAAGCGGCGACAAGGGTCCGCGAACTCTGCAGCCGCTTCTGCGTCGAGGTGGCGGCCGTGGGAAACGGAACGGGCGGCCGCGAGACGGAGGCCTTCCTCCGCTCGCTCGGCCTTCCCCGGGAGATCCAGATTGCGATGGTGAACGAGAGCGGGGCATCCGTCTACTCCGCTTCGGAGGCGGCCCGGCGGGAGTTCCCGGACCACGATCTCACCGTCCGCGGCGCCGTTTCCATCGGCCGCCGCCTCATGGACCCGCTGGCGGAACTCGTCAAAATCGACCCGAAATCGATCGGCGTCGGACAGTACCAGCACGACGTCGACCAGGGCGAACTGAAGCGCTGCCTCGACGATGTCGTCGTGAGCTGCGTCAACGCCGTCGGCGTCGAGGTGAACACGGCAAGCCCCGAACTCCTGTCCTATGTATCCGGCCTCGGGCCGTCCCTCGCCGAAAATATCGTCCGGCACAGGAACGAATCCGGCCCTTTCGGTTCCCGCGCCGAACTCAAGAAGGTCCATCGCCTCGGCCCCAAGGCCTTCGAACAGGCGGCGGGATTTCTCCGCATCCGCGGCGGGAGCCATCCCCTCGATGCAAGCGCCGTCCACCCGGAGAGCTACGCCGTCGTCGAAGAAATGGCCAGGAACCAGGCCTGCTCCGTCGCCGACCTGATCCGCGACGCCGAACGCCGGCAGAGGATCGATCCCGCGCGCTACGTGACGGACAAGATCGGACTCCCGACCCTTCGGGACATCCTCGAGGAGCTGGCCAAGCCGGGACGGGACCCCCGTCCGCAGTTCGAAGGCGTCTCCTTCACCGAAGGCGTCGAGAAGATCGCGGATCTGACGCCGGGGATGAAATTGCCGGGCGTCGTCACGAACATCACGGCCTTCGGCGCCTTCGTGGACATCGGCGTCCACCAGGACGGCCTCGTTCACGTGAGCGAGATGTCCGACGCCTTCGTGAAGTCGCCGGGAGACGTGGTGAAGGTGAACCAGAAGGTCGAAGTGACGGTCCTGGCCGTCGATCTCCCCCGGAAGCGCATTTCGCTGTCGATGAAGAAATTCCCCGGACAGAAACCCGACCGGCCGTCACGGCCCGAAGGCGGGGACCGCAGGGAACGGCCGCGGGGCGGCGAAGCGCGGCGCGAAAGGAAAGACCCGGCGCCCTTCAACAATCCCTTTGCCGAGGCCTTCCGGCGGAAATAGCGGACGTCCTCATTTCTCCCTGAGCAGCAGGCCCGATCCCGTCGCGCCGAAAAGGGCGACGACGGCGGCCAGCAGGAACGCCGGTGAAAACGAACCCGCCGCGTCGGCGATCATCCCGCCGGCGAAGGGACCGACAACCTGGCCGATCCCCATGAAGAGCGTGATGAAACCGAGCGCCGCCGGGGCGAGCCTCGCCCCCAGGACATCGCCGCAGGCGGCGGCCATGATCGCCGGGATGCTCCAGGCGGACACCCCGAAGAGGAGGGCCGAGATTGTAAAGTGGAACGGCCTATTCCCCCATGCGAAGAGTCCATAGGCCGCCGCATGGATCAGGAAGACGATGACGAGCGCCTTTTTCCTCCCGATGTAATCCGAAACGGTGCCCCAGATCACGCCGCAAAGCAGGCTGACCCATCCCAGGATCATGAAAAGCGTCCCCGCATCCGCCGCTGCATACCCGCCGTCCTGGATCAGGAATTTGAAGAAGAACGTCATGTAGATGACATACGAAAAGCCGAAGGCGCTGTAGATCAGGCCGAGGCACCATACCGGCGCAGACAGGTAGATATTTTTCCACTGGATCATCTCCGCGGATTTCGCAGGTGCCGGACAGGGAACCTCTTCCTGCCCGATGGCGTTCAATCCGATATCCGCCGGAGACTTCCGCAGGATCACGTAAGCGACGACGGCCGCCGCGATGGAGATGGCGCCGAAGAGGATCCAGCAGGTGCGCCAGGCGTCCGTACCCTGGACCGCGCCGATCCAGGGTACGAACTGGCCGGTGAAGATCAGCGCGAATGACGATCCCGATACGGAGACGCCCGCAGCCATGCCTCGCTTCCGGCTTCCGAACCAGGCCGGCCACAGCCCCATGACGGCGATATTCCCGCAGCCGCTGCCGATGCCCGTCAGACCCCGCCAGAACGAAACGGAGAGGAAGCGCTCAGCAAGGCCCGTGCAGATCATGCCGATCCCGCAGAAGGCGAGGCCCGCGGCCGCGACGGATCTTGCTCCGTAGCGCGCCGAAAGGACGCCCCCCAGGATCGTGAAGAGCAGATAGCCGGCCATGTTGAACGTCGCCAGGAGGCCGGCCTGTGCGTTGTTCATGCCCAGATCCGCCTGCATGGCGGGCAGGACCATCGTGTAGCCGAAACGGCCGAGCCCCAGCGCGCAAAAGACCGCCAGCGTCCCCACGGCAAGGACGGCCCATCCGTAATGAAAACGGGTCTTTTTCAAATGGAGCGACCTCTCATTCCTGCAGCGGCTCCGCCGCAAGGACGACGGCCCGGCTGAGTGCGATACGCGGCCTGTCCCGCACACCGAATCCCGCCGCCCCGGCGTCGGCCACAATCCGGTCGAACATGGGCGCCGGGACGTGGATGCCGGGCTCCGCCAGGAGGAAGATCCCCTGCGGCTTGAGCAGCCGCCGCAGCTCCGCGAAAAATCTCTTCCGGTCCGGTACTTCGTGCGCCATCCAGAAGGCGAGGATGAAATCCGCCTCCGCCGATATCCCCAGGGACGCTTCCGTCGCCAGATGCGTCACGATCCTGGAGGAAACGCCGCGCCTCAGAGCGCGGCGGCGCAACGCATCGAGCATGGCCTGCTGGATGTCCACCGCGATGACCGTCCCCGAATCGCCGACGCGTTCCGCAAGGGGGATGGTGAAGAAGCCGATCCCCGGCCCCACGTCGATCACCGTGTCCCCCTCGCGCACGTACGGCGCCAGCAACGCCTCCGGATCATGGAGGAGTCGCCGGAAAACGTTGTCGAAAGTGAAGCAGAGCCACCTCGGGCAGACGTGTCTGCCCCTGAAGAGAAGGCCATCCCTGCACTTGGTCAAGAGCGACATCGGGTTCCGTTCCTTCGAGATTTCCGCCTCCCGCGGCGGCTGCGCAATCCCCGGCCGATCTCCATAGCACAATCCCGGCGGGCAAGCCAGCCGCGCGGCCGCACCTTCGCCGGGAAGGGCTGCATCCGGCCGGAGCGGATGGACAAGTCGGTCCCAGCGGTTCGAGTCGGGATGAAAAGGAAGGGTAAGGCGGAACGGCGCCGCAGACGCACCGGCGTGGAGTGACGGCGTCGTCGGCTCCCGCGGGAGAACAGGGCGGCGATCGGTCCGCCCGGTGCTTATCGGAATCTTCCCGTCTCCGCGATGCTGACGGAGTTGCTGAAGTTCATGGCGGGCGGCGGCGTATTCGTCGCCGGGGACGACTTCCACAACCAGGCGTAAAACATGTCCGGCGGGTAGGAATTCAGATCCAGAAAGTTCTCCTTGATGTCCGTCAATTGACAGGCGCCGCCCGCATAGTTCACCCACGTCCACTTCCCGTCGACGAGGACCTTCGCCTGGGCATGGGAAACCAGGGGGTCGGACTCGCCGTTGGCGTTCATTGCCGGGCCGAACGAGATCCGCACGTCCCGGTACCTTTCCTGCATCACCAGGGCGCACATGAGGGACGTGTGGCGGCAGACGGGCTGAAGCCCCGTGCTGCATCCGCCCGCAAGAAGGAAGATTCCCAAAAGGGTCAATTTCGAGACGGCGTGAACGGTTTTCATGGATCCTGCCGGGCATCTTGTGAATGCCGAACCCGTCGGCAAGGCATTCCGGGAATTGTCATCGGCATAAGGACGTCCTTCCTTAAGCGCCGGGCCATGCGAGGACGGACGAGGTCACGCGCGAGGGGAATGCCTTCGCGCCCTTCCGTCTACCTTTTTGTCGTTGACATGCGCAGGACCCTGGCCTAGAGTGAAGTCCCTTGTTTCTCCGGCCCGATCGACATTGACCACCGATCCATCAGTCAGGGACTTACGACCGCCGCCATGATCACACTCACCAGCCTTCTGCACCGCGGAGAACTCCGCGACATCATCCGGAGATGGATGTACGGCAACGTGCTTCCCGACGATGCCGCACGGGTCAGCCGCCTCGTCTCCTTCAACATGATCTTCATTCCCCGCTACCTCGGAGCGCTCGCGACGGATCTGTTCGGCAGGCTGCACGGCTCCCAGATATCGAGCCGCGGCATCTCGCACAAAGGCGCTCTCAAAGACGTGCTGATCGCGAACCCGCCCTACCGTTCCCGCCGGATCGACGAAATGATCCTGAACTACAGGAGCAATCCCGAGCGCTATTACCGGGAAACACCCTGCCAGGCGACGCTGTATTTCAGCCGCAGGGAGGACCGGAATCTTTTCATCGGATCGAGCCGTGTCAAGCGGCTGAGGAGGATTGCCGAAAAAGCCGCCCGCCGCATCATCGACGGGATCTATTTGGCGATCAAGAAACAGGCCGAGGTCTACGCCGACAGCAGGGCGAACGCCCTCGGCATCCCGCGGGAGAATCTGCTCACGACACCGGAGGACATGCTCGCCGAGTTCGTCCGCGCCGAGGTGAGAATCCAAGAGGACCTGCGCTCCGGCCGCGCGATCCGCGACCTCGGGGAAATGTTCATCGACGACGTGGCCGGCCTCAAGGTCATCCTCGAAGACGGCGACCACGACCGGCTGATCAAGGCGCTTTCGGACACATGCGAATGCGAGATCCTGGAGCGGGAAACCCATCGGGGCAACTACAACGCGACGAACCTCATCGTCCGCCACGTCCCCCCCAAGGAGCGGATCGTCGCCAGGCCGATCAGCGCCGCCGCGATGCAGGCCATGGCCGACCGCGGCATGGATCCCCGGCAGGTCGAAAAGGAGTTTCTGGAGTTCGTCAACACGGGAGAGGACGGGGTGAACCTCGAAATCATCATCTCCAACTACGAAGAGACCCTCGAGGGTGAGATCGGCCGCTGCATGCACGAGGATCGCATCATCGAGCAGCGGATGAAGGAGCAGTATCGCGGGTGGCTCGCACGGAATACGGAATACCTGATGGTCTATCTTTTCAACATCGCCGCTTCACGCCAGACGAAGATCAACGAAGTCCCCATCAAGCTGTGGAACCGCTACCTGCCCGATTACTTCGAGGAAGTCATGCGGCAGCTCTTCGAGGTGCCGCCCCACTTCGTCGACGATTGACCCCGCTTCCCGTCACGATTTCCCGATGCTGCGGCCGCGCCAGATCATATAGATGGCGGGATAGATGATGAGTTCCAGAATCGTGGATGTGATGACACCGCCAACCATGGGAGCCGCGATTCGTTTCATGACGTCCGCTCCCGTCCCATGGCTGAACATGATGGGGATGAGGCCCGCCAGGATGACGCTCACGGTCATGATCTTGGGACGGATTCTCTTTACGGCCCCGAACATGACGCTCTCCTTGAGATCCGCCATGGTTTGCATCTTGCCTTCTCTCTTCCACCGTTCATAGGCCAGATCAAGGTACAGGAGCATGACCACGCCCGTCTCCGCGTCCAAGCCGGCCAGGGCGATAATTCCAACCCAAACCGCAATGCTCATATTATAATTGAGCAGGTACAGGAACCAGAATGAACCCACCAGCGAAAAAGGCACGGCCAAGAGGACAATCATGGTCTTGACGGTTGATTGTGTATTCAAATAGATGAGAACGAAGATAATGAAGATCGTCAGAGGGATGACCATCTTCAGCCGTTCGTGGGTCTTGACCAGATTCTCGTATTCCCCGCTCCAGGCAAGCCGGTAACCATCGGGGATCTTCAGCGTCGCGGCTTTTCTCTTTGCCTCCTCCACGTAACCGCCCATGTCGCGGCCGGAGAAGTCTATGAAGACATACGCCGTAAGAAGCCCTTCTTCGCTCTTGATGGCGGTGGGCCCTTTGATGATCTGAAAATCCGCCAGTTCGCCCAGGGGGATCTGCGTGATCGGCTGGGACGCCGTCATACCTCCCGGACCAGCCGCGGCCGCCACGGCCCGGCCGGTCATCATGACCGGCACAAGGACCCGTTTGAGTTGCGCCACGTCATTTCGTAAATTCCGCGGATAGCGGATATTGACGGGATACCGCGCCCGTCCTTCCACCGTCACCGTCAGGTTCATGCCACCGATGGCCGTCTGAATCACCTCGCCCACATCGTCCACGGTGAGGCCGTATCGCGCCGCCTCATCCCGCTTGATGGAAATATCGAGGAAGTAACCCGTTGTCACCCTTTCCGCATAGACACTGCGGGTGCCGGGGATGTCTTTTAAGTGGTGCTCCAACTCGAGGCCGATCTTTTCGATCTCTTCGAGATTCGGCCCCAGGATCTTGATCCCGACGGGAGTCCGGATGCCGGTGGCCAGCATGTCGATGCGGGCCTTGATAGGCATTGTAAAGGAGTTCGCCACGCCGGGGATGGTCAGGGCTTCGTTCATTTCGTCTTTCAGCTTGTCGACAGTCATGTCTTTGCGCCACTCGCTTTCCGGCTTCAGATTGATGACCGTTTCGAACATTTCCAGCGGCGCGGGGTCCGTTGCCGTTTCCGCGCGCCCCGCTTTGCCGAAGACCTGGGCCACCTCGGGAATCTTTTTCAGGATCTCGTCCTGCATCTGCAGGAGTCTTCCGACTTCCGAGATGGACGCTCCAGGCAGCGTGACGGGCATGTAGAACAGCGTTCCCTCGTACAGCGGCGGCATGAATTCCGAGCCCAGTTTCATAAACGGGTACATCGTCAGGGCCATGATGATGACGGCTATGACAATGACGGTCTTCCGAAAGCGGATGGCAAAAGAGGCGATCGGCTCATAGAGCTTGTGCAGGATGAAGCTGAGGGGATTCTTCTCTTCGGGACGGATCTTGCCCCTGATGAACAGAGTCATGAGGACCGGCGTCAAGGTGACGGCCAGGAAAGAAGAGAAGAGCATCGCAAAGGTCTTCGTGTAAGCCAAGGGCTTAAAGAGCCTTCCCGCCTGGGCCTGCAGAGTGAAGACGGGAAGGAACCCCACGGTGATAACCAGGAGCGAAAAGAAGAGGGATGGTCCCACTTCCTTCGCAGCTTCGATGATAACGTCCGTCCGATTCCCCGGCCTGCCTTGGTGCTCCCACTCCTCCAGCTTTTTGTGGGCGTTTTCCACCATGATGATGGCGGCATCCACCATGGCTCCGATGGCGATGGCAATGCCGGAGAGACTCATGACGTTGGAGGTGACGCCGAGATAAAACATGCTGATGAAGGCCATGAGGATGGCGATGGGCAGCGTGACGATGACCACGAGGGCGCTGGGCAGATGAAAGAGGAAGACCAGACAAACCACGCTCACCGCCACGGTCAGCTTGATGATCTCCTCCTTGAGGGTGGCCATGGAGCGCAGGATAAGGTCCGAGCGGTCATAGGTCGTGACGATCTTCACCCCTTTGGGGAGACTCGGGGCGATGTCACGGTTGATCTTCTCTTTGACCCGTTCGATGACATTCAGAACATTTTCTCCGAAACGGACGACCACAATTCCGGCGGCCACTTCACCCCGGCCGTCCAGTTCCCCAAGCCCCCTCCGGATTTCCGGACCCAGTTGAATACGGGCGACATCCTTCAGATAGATCGGCGTTCCACCGGGGTTCGCACCCACAGCGATATTCTCCAGGTCTTGAAGCCCCTTGACGTATCCCCGCCCCCGGATCATGTATTCCACACCGGAGAGTTCGAGGACGCGACCCTCCACGTCCCGGTTGCTCTTCTTTACGGCCTCCATAACTTTCGTAATGGGAATGTTATAGGCTGCCAGGCGGTTGGGATCGACGGTGATCTGATACTGCTTCACAAAGCCGCCGAGACTCGCGACCTGAGAAACGCCTGGCACGCTTTCCACACCCAGTTTGATGATGTAGTCCTGGATACTGCGCAGTTCGGAAAGGTCGTGTCCGCCCGTTTCATCGACAATGGCGTACGAGAAGCCCCAGCCGAGGCTTGTGGCGTCGGGACCCAGAACGGGATTTACGTCTGCGGGGATCTTATTCTTCACCGCCTGCAGATATTCCAGAATCCGACTCCGCGCCCAGTAGATATCGGTCCCTTCCTCAAAGATCACATAGATGAAGGAACTACCGAGGAAGGAAAACCCTCGTACGGCCTGAACTTTCGGGGCAGCGAGCAGGGTCGACGTGATGGGATAGGTCACCTGATCTTCGACAAGGTCAGGGCTCCGACCCACCCATTCCGTGTAGATGATGACCTGCGTGTCGCTCAGATCCGGCAGAGCATCAAGAGGCGTGTTCTTCAGGGCCCAGTAACCCCAAACGAGGGCCAGGACCATCATGAGAAATACTGCGAATTTATTTCGCGCGCTTAATTCAATAATTTTGGCAATCATAAAGAGGCGAACCCTTTCCCCTGGTTCAGGGTTTGGAAAGGGGTTTCACCCCTTTGAGTTGGGCCTCGGAATCGATCAGGAAATTGGCCGATGAAGCGATCTTGTCCCCCGCTTTCAGCCCCCGCAGGACCTCCACGACGCCCTCTGCCCTCAGCCCCGTCAGGATCTCCCGCGGTTCAAAATTGCCGTTCCCCCTGTCTACGTAGACAACCTGCCCTCTTCCGGTGTCGATGACGGCGGAGTCCGGAATCATGAGTCGTCTCCCCAGGTCGATCCGGATTTCCACATTGGTAAACATCTGCGGTTTCAATTGGCCGTCCGGATTGGGAATGGTCAGACGGATTTTGGCGGTTCGCGTATCGCCGGAAAAGATCGGGTAGATGTAATCGATCCGGGATGACCATTCCCGGCCGGGGAAATAGCTGAGCGAGACGCTAACGGATTGCCCCACGCGGATGGCGGGCACTTCATGCTCATAGATGTCGGCAAGAATCCAGACATGGGAGAGGTCGGCGACGTCAAAAAGTTTTTCTCCGGGCATCACCTTCATCCCCTGAATAGCCATCTTCTGAGTGATGTAGCCGCTCACAGGGCTGTACAGGGTGAGAGTTCGCACGGGCTGCCCGGTCTCCTCGATCCTCTTGATCTGCTCCTCTGAAATATCCCAGAGGTGAAGCCGCTGCCTCGCCGCCGCCAGTGTGGCGGCGGCATCCTTCTCCAGCATCCGCTCCAGTTCCGAAACCGGTCCCGGTTTTTCTGCCGGGGCGCCGTGGTCGTGGCCTTCGTGAGTCGGATTTGCCGGTTGCCCCCTCCGAGCCCATTTTTTCGTATTGATGAATTCCTGCTGCGTGGCCAAGAGCTCCGGGCTGAAGATCTCGGCCAGAGGCTCCCCTTTCTTTACGTACCTGCCCGTGTAATCCACATGAAGCTTCTCAATCCAGCCCTCGATTTTTGTGTTGACCGTGGCCTGATTTCGTTCGTCTATTTCGATCCGCCCTACCGCACGAATGGTCTTCTGAATGGGCTTGATGGCCACTTTCACGGTCTTGACGCCGATACGCTGTTGCAGCTCCGGGGCGATTTCGACCTGAGGAATCTCCTGTGCCGGCTGTTCCTGCTGCATCTCCGGCGACACCTTTGTCGGTGTCGGCGCCGTTTTGGGCTTCTCGACAGCCGGCGGCACCGAATGTCCCGCGTGGCCCTGGGCATATACTGTCAGGGGCAGGAAGAGAATCACGGCGGGTATCGCCCACACAAGTTGTCTTTCCAGCAATGAAATCAGGGCGAGATTCATTTGTCACCTCTGCGCTTTGAGTCGAAGCCTTCCGTAATGGCATGAATTCGGACAACGGCCTTTTCTCTTTCTATGAACTGCGTCCAGTACTGGGTGTCATATTCCAGCAGGGTCTTCAGTCTGGAAAGGACAACGATTGCATCCGTGCTGCCGGTGGCATATCCTGAAAGGGCCAACTCTACATCCTGGGTATTTTTGGGAATCAGGCCACTCTTGTAGAGATCCATGAGCTTGTCGGCCGATTTGATCATCGAGATGTTGTCATTGATCGCCGCCGTGATCATGAGTTTTGCAGCTTCCAGTTCCTGCTTTGCCTGTGAAAAACCCGCCTTTGCCTCCACGAGAGCCGGTTTCTGTTTCGACTTGTAATAAAGAGGAATATTGATTGTCGATGTCAGGCTCCACATGTCCTTGAAGTCGCCCGCCCGATTATAATAGCCGGCGTTGACGTTGAAGTCCGGATAGAATTCTTTCTGGGCCATCCGGACCTTGGCATCGGCCGCCTCGATCATTTTGTCTCGGGCCTTGAGCTCCGGCGAAGAGCTCAAGGCCATTTGAACCGCTTCATCGTTACTGTAAGGAAAGGGTTGATACGATGGATCATCCGGCCTTCCCAGAGACGCGCTCCCTTCCCGTCCGATCGTTGCCCTGAGCATGGCTTCCAGGGACCCGATCTTCTGCCGGAACATCGCTTCTTTTTCAAGGAGCATGTATTTTTCCGTCTGGGCCATGAGAACCTCCTGCTGCATGGCCTTGCCTGACCCGTACCGTACCACCGCCAGATCTTCGATGCGCTCGAAAAGCGTTCTCCTTTCTTTCAGGAGGTCGATGTTCTTGTAGGCCAGAAAGAGATCCAGATAGATCTCTTTGACGCGCGCGACCGTCTTCAGCCTCAGAAGGTCCAGCATCGCCTCCTGGCTCTCGGTGTCCCGCTGGGCCATTTCCCCTTTCAAGGCGCGCTTGCCGGGAAATAAGAACTGTTGCGACGCCCCGAACATCCATTGCGCCCCCTGCTCTTCGCCGTAGGTATAACGTTCAAAGCCCTCGTTCTGATAGCCGAACATGAACATGGGATCGGGCAGGCTCTTTGCCTGCGGGATCCGCTGCCGGGCCGCATCGATCCTGGCCTGATAGGCCAGGATCTCCGGATTGTTTTTCAAGGCCTCGTCAACGATGTCTGCCAGCTTCAGATCCCCGGCAAAGGCGGACCCCGACAGAACGACGGCGCCGAGCAGCGCCATGCATAACCTGGATAGGCTACTTAACGTCCACATTGAGCTTCACCGACTGTGTTTTTCCGCCCCGCGTGATCTTGATTGTCACCGACCAAGGGCCGGACATGGAGAAATCCAAGGTGGCCAGATACAGCTTGTCCTTCGGGTTTGCGCCCGCTTTGTAATTCATGGCCGGCATCCCGGGCATGGCAGGCATTCCATAATCGACGGCCACAGCGGCATCGGTGACGTCCTTGCCGGTCCCGTCCTTGATTCCGACTGCCATGTTGTTCTTGCCCGTGATCGGCGGATTCTTGTCAATCGTCACCGAGACAGTATACTCCCCGGCCTTTTTCGTCATTTCGTAATCCTTCGCATAAGCCAGTCCGCCAGCCAACAACAGAACACAAACAATCAACGCTATCCGTCTCATAGGTAGATCCTCCTTAAATCTGATTCCTCTTTTTTATTGTACTAATCATATGTTGATCGTCAATACATCTATCACAATATCTGCGAATATTCTTGCGGGCAAGGAAGCCGATTGACTGATCCTATCCCTCGAATTGATACTTGAATGTTGTTTCTCCTTTTCCCTCCCGGCCTTCGACTCTCACGATGACTTGATATGTGCCTTCTTCCGATGGACTGAAGGATTCGCCGTAATGATCCCCGCACCAGGCTGCCTTGCTTGTCTTCTTGTCTCCTGCCGGAGAGACGATCGTCACAGAGACATCGGCGTCCTTGATGATTTCTTTAGACGCCAGGGACTGGATCATTACCATGATCGCCTGGTCTTGACCGGCATCGTAGGTGTGCGGCACGGGATTTCCCTTCATGCCCTGCATGTGCACGTGCATGCCCATGTCCATAACATCCAGGGATACCTTCATCCCCTGAACGTTGGCCGTCTGAACCGGCCTGTCTGCCATGGACATCTGGTGTGACATGCCGGGATGTTCCATCTTCGCGGCAGGCGTCGCACCGTGATGGTGCATGTGCTGTGCAGCGGCCGGACCGGAGACAAAAGCCATGGCGATCGCCAGTGCGACAGATCCCCGCATCTTCCTTTTTCCGTGATTGGGCATCGTTCTTCTCCTTTAACGAATAGGACTCAGCGCAAATTCTCGCGTGGTTTCAAAGTCATGCCTTTCCAACTCAATGACCCCCACCTGCCGGCGTTGAGAGAAAAATCATGGCAGGTGGGGGTCATTTCGGTTTCGGCATACCATTCCGTTTTATTCTTGTCGCCGCGTCTGGAACTGGATGAGAGATGCTCACGGGCCTACGACGGACTGATTGTGTCCCGCCCCTTTGGAAGTTCCCCGGGAAACCCCCTTGTCGATGACCGTCCCGTCCTTTCGAACTTCAAAGACACGGTAGCCATCCGAAATGAGCGAGCCCAGCTCGTAGTATCTGATCTCGCTGTCGCCTTGGCCCTTTTCAACAATTGCGGGTTTCCCCCATGTGGATTCGATCGCCTCGACTCCGGCCGCATGGCTTATTGCCGGAGTTGCGAGCGCCATCCCCAACAGCAAAGCAAAAGTCCCTCTTGCGAATCTTGTTCTCGTTGTCTTGCTCATTTTGGAACCTCCTGGAATAACGCTTCTTGCTTGATTCTGTTTATTGACTTCATCACCACCGCAACCACCGCAACGTCCATGGTCGACCATCAAAAGAACGTTGCCCATAGTGCTACAAGAGGCATGCCAAAAGATAACATATTATCATTATTAGCTTTTTCCATTTGTCGAAAGATAAATTGGAGAATATTCCCCATCGCTGCAGAATATTCTTCAGATAAGGGCTTACTGCGATTTTTTGGGTTGATTGGCGATCCCGAATTTTTCCAGCCGGTACAGGAGAATGTGGCGGGGGATCTTCAGAAAGGCGGCCGCCGCGGATTTATTCCAATCATTCCTCTCAAGCGCTTCTATAACGACTTCGCGCTCCAGTTGTTCGAGAGAGTAACCCTCCGGAGGGAGGTTAATGATGGCGGCAGATCCTTCATGCTCATGCGGCGTCAGGATCTTCTTCGGCAGGTCTTCTACACCAATGGTGTCTTTCTCTCTCAGGATCATCATCCTCGTGACCATGTTTTCCAGCTCCCGCACGTTTCCGGGCCATGGATAAGAGGTCAGTGCATCCATCGCTTCTCTTGAAAAGACGACATGACGGCAGCCCGCTTTAGAGGCAAAATGCCGCACGAGTAAGGGGATGTCTCCCGGACGCTGGCGCAGAGGCGGCAGATGAATCGGGATAACCGAAAGCCGGTAGTAAAGGTCCTCGCGAAAGCGGACGGCGGCAACCAGCTCTTCGATATCCGAGTTTGTGGCCGCCACAACGCGGACATCAACCTTATGGGATTTTGAGGATCCTACGGGGAGAACTTCTTTCTCCTGCAGGACGCGCAAAAGCTTCGGCTGCATTTCCATTGACAATTCGCTCACCTCATCAAGGAAAATGGTGCCGCCGGCGGCTTGCTGGAACTTCCCTTCCTGATCCTTCACGGCGCCGGTGAAAGCGCCTTTGATATGGCCAAACAGTTCGCTTTCCAGGAGATCGCGGGGAATAGCGGCGCAGTTGACGGCTACAAACCTGGAACCTCTGCGGGAGCTCTTCTCGTGAAGCGCGCGGGCGACCAGTTCCTTACCAGTCCCGGATTCGCCGGTAATCAGGATCGCTGCCTCCGTATCGGCCACTTTAGCGATCAAAGAAAAGACCTTCGCCAAGGCATCGGAAGTGCCGATCATCTGTTTGAACTCTTCCCGGTCTTCAATCCGCTTCCTGAGATCTCTGTTTTCCAGGGACAGCTTCGTTACGTCCAGGGCCTTTCGAACCACCAGCTTTAATTCGTCCCGATCGACTGGCTTCGTAATGTAATCGTAGGCGCCCAATTTCATCGCTTCTACTGCTCTGTCCACGGAACCAAAAGCGGTAATGATGATGACCAGCGTGTCTGCCGATTTCTTCTTGACGGCGCTCAGGACATCCATACCGCTGATCCCGGCCATCCTCATATCCGTGATGATCAGATTGGGGGCTTGAGCTTCAAAGAGAGCGATGCCTTCTTCACCGGATGACGCCGTGAGAATCTCATATCCCTCTTCCTGAAGGTTGTACTCCAGAATGCGTCTGAAGGAAGCGTCGTCATCAATGATGAGGATTTTCGTCGTCACGGCCTGCCCCGATGCATCAGATTTGTTCCTCCCCTGGTCCGTACGGTGACATCCGTGATGGAAGAAAAACGGTGAAGATCGTCCCGTTCGGGGAATTGGATGATACTTCTATCCGGCCTTTGTGAGCCAGTATAATCTTCTTGGCAATGGCAAGTCCCAAGCCCGTCCCGTCCTGCTTCGTGGTGAAAAAGGGCTCGAAAATCTTCTCCTGAAAGTCTTCGGGGATACCGAGCCCTGTGTCTCGAAAGGCAATCTCAATTTCCGCATGCTCCTGCGCGGGATTTCTCGCCCGTTGAGCTTCAATCGTCAAGGTGTCTCCGCTGGACATGGAATGAATCCCGTTAAGAATGATATTCAGAAAGACCTGATGGAGTTTGTCCCTGTCCCCCACGATCTCCAGGTCCCCCTCGGTCTTCAACTCCAGATGCAGGCCCCGGTCCCGCGCTTCGGCGGTGACGAGCATCACGATGCCGCGCAACTCATCCGCGATATTGCAGAGATTCATTACCAACGGTTGCGGACGGCTCAGCCTCAGGAAATCACCCACCACCCGGCTGAGGCGATCCGATTCCCTCAAGAGAATTTCGAGAAACTCAAACTTCTTGTCACCGGGCTGATAATCATCCTTGAGGATCTCGGCCGTACCGCGGATGGAACCGAGGGGATTGCGGATTTCGTGCGCAAGAACCGTCGCCAGTTCTCCAAGGACGGACAGCCGTTCGGCGCCTCGCAGTTGCTCTTCCATGCGGATGATGCGTTCAGACTGTTGCTGCAGGGTTCGGTAAGATTCTTCAAGACCCGCGGCTGTCTTCTCCAATTGTTCCCGGCGATGTCTTTCTTGAGCCGAAAGAAAGCCGGTGACGCCCCCCACCAGATTGTAGAGCAATATCTCCAGATATTTTTCTGTCTCCATGGTTGGACGATCGCCCCATTGAAAGATAATATGGGGGGCGTACAGGATGCTCACGATAAGCGCCGTTCCGATTCCGCCCTTGAGGCCGAACCAGAAGGCGGCGAGGATGATCGGGATATAGTAGAGGCGCTGAAGGATATCGTGGAGCACTGATTCCGTCAGCGGCGTACTGTAGTGCAGCAGGCTGACCCCTGCAATGCTGGCCAGAATCACAAAGAGGCGGATCGAGAGCGTGAATTTTTTCACCACGGTGTGTTCTCAAAAAACTTACCTTACCGGGCTTCAGGTTTTCTGATATTTGATCGCCTTACACGGGTGATTATACCACGTGTCTTCCGGGACAACCCGCTTAGAGTCGAAACGGCATTCTCTTCTTCTGCCCCCATGAGCCTTCAACAGAAGTCCGCATCGGACCGGGCTATTCCAGTTTTATCGTTGAATCGCATGTTTTGCTGGTCCGATATGTCTGTACTTTACTCGTTCCTTTCTTCCCTTCAAAATCTACCGATATGGTGATCTCCTGGTCTCTGGGCAACCAGAGATCAACGAAACCGGTAGGCGGCGTCCTGAGCGTTTCATGAATCAGGGTTTTGCCTTCGGCCGTCACGGCCCTTACTTCTATAAGCTTGTTCTTCAGCTCCCCTTCGCAGCTCGACATAGTATGAGTCGAACAGGGATGAGTTTTATTGATATAGGGAGCGACGGACACGATCATCTGATCATCCGGCAAAGGCACGACTACGGTCTTGCCGTCCTTGAATTTAAAGTTCACTGCATCCGGTGTGACAAATGTCTTGACGTCGATTTTTTCCGATCTCCACTTGTAGGCAATGTTCATCGCCTGCTTTGCGTCGATACCTTTCAGCTCATTCACTAAGCGCGCATCCTGGCTACTGCTCTGCGTCGCAGCGCCGTGATGATGATCGTGCTGTGCATAGGCAATTCCGGAATAAATTGCCAAGAAGAATAGGATACCTCCCACAACTGATTTCTTGATGGTTGCTGACATGCCCTTCTCCTTTCTGACATTCTTGTGAGTTCGTTGTCAGCTCCGCCCTGAAAATTTCCTAAACATCAGTGCCATCGACGAACCTGACTGGAAATGGTATTACAAACGGCATGCCAAACTTAACGCATTGTAATTATTAGTTGTTTTATTGGCACGGGGATAAACTGGAGAATATTCTCCATGGTCGTAGAATACCGTTCAGCAGGTCAGCGCTATCCGGTGTTTCCCAGAGTCAGTCGCTCCTCGCCGGAATATAACCCGGCATTGCTGCGCACATAGCCCCAAAGCGCCACATTATATTCATTGGCAAGATTCCGCGGCCGCCGTGGGGTTTGATCGGGAAACCAGGACCGGAACGCCGAGCCGGATGACCTTGGTGATGATTTCGGAAGAGACTCTCCCGCTTACAAGCAACATCGCATTCGCGGCAGGGTTCCATCTTCTCATTTCTGATGAGTACGCCTGCAATCTTGCCGAAGCAATTGTGCCGTCCGATGTTTTCTTCGTTGAAGACGGAAAAAACTTTAAGGAGCCGGCCGGATAGTCCTCGAGCCCGCTCTGGATGTCGCCGTGAAAAACGCTGAGCCCTCGCCGCACGCATTCGTAGATCGCCGCCTCGTCCAGCTCAACGCCCTGGACCCTGGCAGCC
>Ga0116159_1001888_pt1 | contig 21487 bp, 10 predicted proteins | sample AD_JPNAS1_MetaG_FD_89878 | JGI IMG/M metagenome (GOLD analysis project Ga0116159, IMG submission 89878) | Active sludge microbial communities of municipal wastewater-treating anaerobic digesters from Japan - AD_JPNAS1_MetaG | ecosystem: Engineered > Bioreactor > Anaerobic > Digestate | place...
AATATTAGCAGTCGTGAAGCAATTGAACTGGAAGAGAAGTATGGAGCTCATAATTATCATCCCCTACCTGTAGTAATAGCTAAAGGGGAAGGTGTTTTTGTTTGGGATCCGGAAGGAAACCGATATTATGATTTTCTTTCTGCATATTCAGCAGTAAATCAGGGACATTGTCATCCCAAAATTATCCAAGCATTAATAGATCAAGCCAAGGTTCTTACTTTAACATCACGTGCTTTTTACAATAATAAACTGGGTGAATATGAGAAGTATATAACCGATTATTTTGGTTATGACATGGTTTTACCTATGAATTCTGGCGCTGAGGCAGTTGAAACAGCAATGAAACTTGCTCGTAAATGGGCCTATGATGTTAAGGGTGTTACTCCTGATGAAGCTATTCTTATTTTTGCTGAAAACAACTTTCATGGCAGAACAATATCAATAATTACTGCATCTTCAGATCCTGATTGCTTCGAAGGTTTCGGTCCTTTTACTCCTGGTATTACTCGGGTTCCTTATGATGATGCTGATGCGTTAAAAGAATATTTGGAAAAAAATGGTAAGAATGTAGCTGCTTTTATTGTAGAACCCATTCAAGGTGAAGCAGGGGTAGTTGTTCCTAAAGATGGTTATCTAAAAGAATGTTATAACCTTTGTAAAGAACATAATGTGCTGTTTATAGCAGACGAAATTCAAAGTGGTCTAGCCAGAACTGGTAAACTTTTAGCTTGCGATTATGATAATGTGCGTCCTGATGTTTTAATTTTAGGTAAAGCACTTTCCGGTGGAGTATTACCTGTTTCTGCTGTTTTAGCCGATAAAGATATTATGCTGCTAATTAAACCAGGTCAACATGGTTCAACTTATGGTGGTTTTCCACTTGCCTGCGCAGTAGCAGTCGCTTCTTTACAAGTTATTAAAGAGGAAAAATTAGCAGACCGAGCAGCTGAATTAGGAGAATATTTCCGTCTAGAGCTAGGTAAAATAAAGCATCCTATGCTAAAACTTATTAGAGGTAAGGGCTTATTAAATGCAATTGTTATTGAGCCTAAGAATGGTTTTGAAGCCTGGGATGTTTGTTTGAGATTGAAAGAGAAGGGTTTATTATGCAAACCAACTCATCGTCATATAATTCGTCTTGCTCCACCTTTAATTATTACTAAAGAACAATTGGATGAATGTGTTCAGATCATCAAAACAGTCTTTGATGAACTTGAAAGTGAAATATAACAATAAATAGCTTATGGGGTGGTTCTCCACCCCTTTTTTATTCTATATGAGTATTTCGGCAAATTTTAAAAGTGGCTTTGTAGCTATTATAGGGAAACCTAATACAGGTAAATCTACCCTGATGAACTGTATCTTAGGGGAAAAAATATCTATAACATCACCCAAACCTCAAACTACGCGTTATGCTATTAAAGGGATATGGAATACTCCTGAGCATCAGATTGTTTTTGTGGATACACCTGGTTACTTAAAACCTCGTTATGAGCTTCAAGAAAGGATGTTGAAAATTTGGCATAACTCTTTAGAAGATGTAGATTTAGTTCTTTTCCTCACTCAAGTTGATAGCTTCCCTACAGAATATGACAAAGAAGTACTTCATCATCTTCAATATTTAAAAAATCCACAACTAGCTGTATTTAACAAACTTGATCTCAATCCAGAGGTAAATAGAGAAGATATGAAACAATATCTTCCGGATTCAATAAATAAAGCATTCTTCGTGTCGGCCAAAACAGGAGAAAATATTCCTGAATTAATGGAAGCAATTACATATTATATGCCTTACCATGAACCCTATTATGAGGAGGATATGCTCTCTGATTTGCCTATGCGTTTTTTTGCCAAGGAAATTATCCGTGAGGCAATCTTCCATTATTTTCAAGAAGAAATACCTTATTCTTCAGCGGTACTAATTGAACGCTTTCAGGAATTACCGGATAAAGTTATCATTCATGCAGTTATCTGGTTGGAACGGAAAAGTCAGAAACTAATTCTGATAGGTAAAAATGGATCTGCTCTACAAAAAATTCGAGAGTATGCTGAAGTTGAATTATCTCGCTTTATGCAATTACCTGTATATGTACATCTATTTGTAAAAATCAATCCAAAATGGCGAAAGAAGGATAATGCCTTAAGAGAACTTGGCTTTATGCCATAAATAATTATATTTCGTTTATTTCCATCTTGGCTTTTTCTATTCTATAGATTTACTTCAACCCATATTCCTAATCCGAAAATGGAAGTACCGTCTTCGGTTTTTTTATCGGAATTAACTTCATACCTACCTGTTAAACCACCTCTGATATTAGCATCAAATTGATAAGTCGCTTGTGGTATAATTGAAAAGCGGCTTGTGTTACGATCAACTTGTGATGACGAACTACCTTTGGTTTTATCATAGTTACTTTCATAGGTTATCCCCAAAGAGGAGGTTAGTTCATTTTTTATATGGATTTTCTTTTTTGTAAAGGGGACAGAAAAGCCGCGTGCAGCTCTAAAACTATAAGAAAGATTACCATTTAAGGTTTGGCTGTTACTGGTTTTCAAAATTTCATAAGTATCCATATCTGTTATATTATCAGTTTGGCTAATAGAGTAGCTAAGGTTAGTAGATACTACTTTAAAGAGATTTCCAGTAAAACCAAGTAAAGGATTCAAAGCTGTTGTATAGGATTCTTGTTTGGGCTTAACCCAATCCAAATTTCCATTTTGGCGAACTGTGTATTGGAAACCTGTATTCAATCTGGAACCAGTGATGTATTTTTGTAAACCAACAATTGATTCAAAATCCATTAAAGATAAAGTAATATCAGGAAAAGTATAACCAATGGTTTGATTACTTGCACTCGCATAACGTCTATTGGAAGTAACAGAGCAGTTTATAACACTATCTAATCTGCGAGAGAAAGTTATCCCACTACCTATAGTAAGAGTATTATCATTGGAAATTGCTTCCAGAGAATCATACGGAACACAATGTGGAATTCCTAATTGGAAAGCAAAAGGGAAGGGATTTGTTTTACGCGCATAATTCATAACATATGTGTTTTGATAGGAAGCATTAATGTTCTTAATATGCGAAAGAGCGCTAACAAAAGTAAGTAGAGGATTAAATCCCGGTCCGTTAGCTTCAGGTTCTTTCTCTCCATCATTTTCTTGGGTTTCTTTTTTACCTTTTCCAGCAGATATGTCTGCAAGCAGTTTATTAATTTCTTCTTCAGATAGCTGATCAAATTTGCCTTCAGCTTTCAAACGGGCAATTTCATCTTGGCGTTTATTTATTTCTTCTTCGCTAAGTTTTTGTTCCTCTTCTGGCTTCAGTTCTTCTTTTTTAATCTCTTCTTCTTTCTGATGTTCTTCCTGTTTTTTAATCTCTTCTTCTTTTTGATGTTCTTCCTGTTTTTTAATCTCCTCTTCTTTCTGATGTTCTTCTTGTTTTTTTATTTCTTCTTCTTTCTGATGTTCTTCTTGTTTTTTTATTTCTTCTTCAGACATTTCGGATTTAGGGTACTTATCTTTGTCTTTGACTTTGGGGGAGATGGTTCCTTCAGGCATTTTACTCATCATTTTTGTAGTCCATTCTGTAAACAGAGAGGAATTCATCAAAGTTAGATTCATACGAATGGAGCGGTTTGTATTACCATCTCTTTGATATGTGTCTACTGCTGAACCACCAATATATTGAGTATATTTTCGCTGTGTATCTGTATATCTAGCTGAAGCAGAAGAAGTAAAGTTAAAAATGCGTGGCAGGTAATTTGGACTGTAGTTCAATCCTAGATCTTGCACATATTCTGTTTGTTTACCTACATTTATATCGTAAATATAGTCTTTTTGTTTCAGGTCTCTTTTTGTGTTTAGACGAGCTGTAGCAGTTACATCGCTTAATATGTTCCAGGAAATATTATTATCGGTTGTTATAGTTCTGGTATCAGTTGTCTGGCTACGTTTATTCCAAGCCAAACTATCTACAGTAGTAACCCTATCCCAGCTTTTAGGTTCGTTACTACTAAAGGTAAAACTATTGCTGAAGGTGTTTGGGAAATAACCTAATCGGTAATCATTGAACAATTTCAAGCTAGTTTTATCAGCAGGAAGATTCAAATTATAGTTCAAAGTTCCGCGATATGCCAAAAGAGTATCTATTGCAGTTGAAGTATTATTATAGGAGTTTTCAATTCTACCGCTAATAGAAGTTCGGTATATAGTATATTGCAGAATTTTGCTTTTTGGTGGTTGTTTTTGGCTGAGCCCGAAATCTGCACTGTAAGCTAAATGTTCCGTCTTTTCAATTTCTTTTAGCTCAGGATCAGCCATATTAGCTCTTAAAAGGTCTGAATTTGCACGAAAACGAGGAATTCCTAGCGAATAATTACGATTTAAGGAAATAGGAATATCCATATTCCAAGAATTGGGGAGCAGCTTATTAACAAATATTTTATTTGTTACATTGAGAGATCGGACACTGGTAAAAGTATTGCTGCGTCCGCGTTGTATCGTAGTATTAAAGTTTTCGCTCTTTTCTTCATAATCTATATTTAATGTGGCTACATCAGCAAAAGTCCCGCTAAGACTAAGACGTTTTGCAATTCCTATATCTTCGTACGGATCAGCAACTCTTATATCATCAAAATAAATAGTCCCGCTGAACTCTTTTATTTCCTCTTCGGCAGCATAAAAATGAGTTCCGGGAACATAAACACCCAGATAAATTTCTCTGATATTTATTAAGCTGGGTTTACCTCTATAGTATTTTCCTATTTTTCCTTCATCACCAGGAACAATATTAACCAGGGAATCCGCATCTGCATTTGGGTTAATTTCTTTTAAGGATATAAGGTCCTGCAAATTATATTCAAGCTGAATCCAATCTTTGGCACTTATTTTATTATTATAGGGATGAACTGGCACTCGTTGACGCACTTGATAATAGTTTAAAGAATCAGCACCTATTCGGAAAATGACATATAAAGAATCTAGATGTGAATATGAACCTTGAGCAGCTTCAGGATATACCCAGAAACGGATTTTATCGTAAGAGAGCAAATTTTGGGTATCCAGCATTTTTTGTCTGAGTAAACACATTTGGTCGCGTTGAAGATGTTTAACTTCTAAGGTTAGAGCTGATTCTGCCGATTCTCGATTTTCTTCTGTATACCAAGTTCCCGGAGGAGAAGTATAGTGAGAGAAGTTCTTTTGATTACTTACAATTCCAGAGATAAAACTAGTATTTTTAGCTGCCAAAACAGTAGGATCTATCATAAGATTATAATATTGAACATAACTGTTTGGTGGAGGTGCACTACTATATTTGAATTGACGAATATAATTGTCTTGCCATTTATTTCCAACTACAGAAATATCTGCAATTCTAACTTTTATATCCATAGTACAATCTGTATCCAACCAGATACGTGCATACGAAACTTTTTGTAAACTTGGTTGAATATTTGTTCCTGAGCTATTTACAAGTTGAAAGTACTGTTCATCACTTAATGGTATACGATACATTCGCCACTGATTATAGGAATCTATTACTATAGAAGTATCGGGATTAGAGAGAGAAAAAGAATAACTTATGTAACGATCTAAGGTATTTAAAACTCCGTTACCATCAAGGTCTTCAGTATCTAATATGCGGTTATCTTCTGTTCCATTCACTCCAGAATAATCATTCCCACTGGCAGGATAGGCAATATCATTGGGATCGTGACCAGGTTGGTTTTTCGAAATACCGTCTAAACCAATATCTTCGCTGATAGTTAAAACTCCATCACGGTTTACATCTTCGCTGTTTAAAACTCCATAACCACCAAATTCAGTGTAAAAATCCTCATTAATATCTCCCAAGTCTATATGCATTGTTACATTTGGGTAAATATTTGTGTTAGGATTTATAGGCTCCAGTTTGGCATACACTTCCAGATATTTTTTCTGAGAGAAATCGAGCTGGTTACCAAGATATTTCATAATTCCAGCCCAGGAATGTGTTGTAGAATTTGGGATTTGCACAGGATTGGATTTTACAATCATAGTAAGCACAGTTACATATTCATCTTTTTCTTGATCTGTTAAAGTAGCTTCAGCCTCAATATCGCGTCTTTTTACATCTTTGGGATTGAACCAATTTATTCTTCCTTTGGCATAAGAAGTTCCAAAAGGCTTACTACCCAGTATCCAATTATTATAAGTAACTCCTAAAGGATAGGAATCCATAATTGATTCCATATCATCCAGATATGCTTCTTTTTTCTTACTATCAGGATCTCCGTATATATTAGGCAGCGTAAAAGCAATTTCCCCAGACATCGATATTTGGGAAGGAGCAGTAGTATTAATTAAAGGAAGGGCATCTAAACCCCTAGTAATAAATTCTGGTTTGATAGTAACTTCGCCATCTATATCGCCCATTATCATTTCAATGTTCTCATTACCAATTCGAGGTCGTTTATCTGCTACACTCTCACTTCGGTAAATTAAAGTTCCCCCCAGTTTGGTATAATCATTCATTCGCCAGTTTGCTCTAATTCCTGCCAAGTTTTTTTGAGCTACACTAAAAAGAGTACGAGATTCAAAATCTATTTCTATTTTGGCATCAGGATCTTTACCCGCAGCAGTTAAGAAGGTTATTCTGCCAAAATCGTAATCAACAATATAATCAGTGTTTTCGCGTTGTTCTACACCGTTTACTCTAACTCTAACGCTTCCCTTTAACACTCCCATAGAAGAAAGTTCTATAGCTTCTCGTCCAATTTTACCTTTAATATTAATAAAAATACTGGTTGAATCCTGATAGGAATATTCATCTTCATTTTCTTTACGGTAGATTATACCATCTCCCAAACCTTGCATCGGTTCGATAAAAGGCATAATAATCCAACCATTGGTAAGATTGACAGTAGCATCATCACCATTGATAATGCCATCGGGACTATTATTAGCATTTAACCTCAGATAGTCATTATATGTTGATATTTCTCCAAAAACAAGATTATCGGGTAGATTGTAGTTGCGAGTTAAATCTACATTAACAGTATATACTTGCAGTTCAAATCCATCATTCTTTATATTTGTTCTGCCCATATCATAGATATTGCGCATTTGTAAATGCCAGGTATTTAATTCATCATTGGAGTTATAAGGAATATACTCTTGGTATTTTTTCCTTAATACTTTTACATGTAAAATACTTGTATCAGGATTTGGAGGAGGAACTTGAACTCCATCTCGACGAGTGTATTGCACTCCTAAAGTAGCGGTTCTATCAATATTTTTTAGAACAGTAATAATTCCGCTATCGTAATCCGTAACAAAATCTGTTCCTTCAATTAATTCATCATACCAGGGTTCATAAGGAGGTCTAACATCATTAGAATAATAGATGGTATCTCCTTTTGCTGCTGCAGTGTTATTTGTATAATTAGCATCGTCATAAAACAAACGCACAGTTCCACTTTCGGGTAAATAGTTTTCATTCACAAGCCATGAGCCATCAGGAGCAGTATCAATTGCATTATTAACCCAGCCTGGAGGTATATTAGAACCTGTTTTTAATTGATATAACTGATAGGGATCATGCAGATAGTACATTGTTCGTTTAGCATATTTCCAGCTGCTTACTGTAGAAGAATCTGCTTGACTTTTACCTACATAGGTTTGAGTGCTTTTTTGGCTCTCTTCTTTACTGGCAATAAGATTTAAATCCAAATTGCCATATTTGAATTTACTGGTGATACCAAAAAGTCCCTGTGAACTTGCAGAATAACTAACATAGCGCGATCCACCTAAAGAAAGAGCTATGTTTCCGCCTTCGATACTTTGAACAAATTCATCATCATAACCGGTATATTTTACATTTACATTATTCATATCGAAGAGCTGTTCATCCTGTTTGGAATTGTATTTGAAATTAACTGCTATTTTGTCACCGATTGTTCCGGACAGCCTTAGGTTAGTTTCCATCTCCATTTTTAGGTCGAAAACATTTTTTCCTGATTCATCATAAATAGGAACCTGTTTTCTGCGTGTGTTACTTGCCTGTAGAGTAAGTTTCTGGGTACCATCTAAATTTAATCGTCCAGCAGAAGAACCTAAAACTTTTTGCATAGCTTTGGGCATAGCTATTTCTGGAAGCAAGGTAAGATCTTTAAATAGACCACTGCTAACTGTTTGGGTTGCTTGAGCTTGTGTTTTTATATTGGCAATAATAGATTTGTGAAAGGCTTTCATTTGCATATTACTAAAATAGCGATCAAAGCTAATAATAACATCTGGAGCAATTTTATAGTCGCCAACCTGCACACTGAGGATTACTTTATTATTAGTAAAATCTATCTTTTCTTTATATTCTGGTGCAAAAGCTGGTATTTCCAGTGGTCTTGCTTTATAGTAATTCATTGCTTTATTGATTTTATAAACTTCAATACGATTATTTATTACAGGATTATAATCGGGAATATACAAACGAGGATACATTGCTTTTTCTGTTAGTGGATCAAGTTGATGTTGTCCTTCCCTTTTTTGTCTGAAAGGTTTCACCGGGAAAAGTCCCTTCTGTCCTGTTTCTTCTTGCTCAGGGTTTGTATTAACTTCTCCAGTAGGTTCATTAGCCCACAGTAAGGTGAACGCTATAAGTAAGAGACAAAGGAATAGCTTTTTCAGCATAAAGTACTATTTTTGCTGTAAAATCCTGCAAAAAGCCAAATAAAACCCATCCAAAGTGAGGTGTCTATCTACAACATCAATTTCCTTCATAGAGGGTTTCACCAGAGAAGCCATACCACCAGTCAAGATTGTTCGAATTGGTGCTAGCTGTGAATACTGTTCTTTGATTTTAACAACAAGGACATCTAACATTATAGAATGACCATAAACTACTCCAGAAAGCATTGCATCTGTAGTGTTTAAACCTAAAAGAACAGGCGGTTGAACAAGTTCTATTTCATACAATTGGGCAGCTCTTTGAAATAATATTTCAGCACCAAGTTTCATCCCAGGAGCTATTATGGCTCCTTCAAATCTTCTTTCGTTGCTGATCAGTTCAACTGTAGTAGCAGTTCCTAAATCTATTATTATTGAGGAACTTTTATATTTGTGCAAGGCAGCATAGGCATTAGCTATTAAATCTGCTCCAATAAAAGACGGATTTTCTACTCTGAAACTAATACCTAAAGGACTGAGCGCATTAATCTCAGTTATTTCAACCTTGAAATACTTGCTAAATAAATGTCTCCAAACGCGTGTAAGTTCTGGTACTACGCTTCCCAAAGCAACATAATTAATATCTTCTATAGCGATTTTTTCCTCTTCAGATAAAACTGAAGATTCTATTAAACCACTGAGAAGAATATAATATTCATCAGAAGTTTTTTCCCGACTCGAGGTGAAACGCGCCGTCCAAATAGGTTCTCCATCAAGGTAGATGGCACATAAGATATTGGTGTTTCCTATGTCCACTACCATAACTGGTTCTCGTATAATTACATTACACATAATCCCTGCTCAAATTCATTTCTGGTAAAGATAACAAAACAAGCGCAAGCTTCTAAAATAAGTTATTATTTCCCATATAACATTTCTGTCAATAGATTTCTCAACTGCTTTATATCTTGGAGTGTAAAGGAGTGTAGAATAAATTATTGACAAGATTTGGCTTTCCAAAATAAGAAAACTTCAATTCTATTTTGAATGCAGTAAAAAAATGAAAAAGCCATTAGGCCTTAATTCTTTTGTAGCGATTAAAACAGAATATCTATCTAAAAAAGTACCGGTTTTTTATCACCGGAAGAGGAGAAAAAATGAAAAAAGTTATCTCTGCCTGCGGAGTTGATTGTTTCAAATGTGAAACATATATTGCCACTCAGAATGATGATGAAGCAAGAAAAGAAGATATCGCAAAACGTTGGAGCGAACATTATCAAGGTGAAATTCATCCTGAAGATATTAACTGTGATGGTTGTATGAGCGAAGGAGCAAAATTTTCCTGGTGTGGATTGTGTCCCATTCGTTTATGTGTAATAGAAAAAGGATACATAAGCTGTGCTGAATGCTCAGATTTCCCCTGTGAAAAAAATGAATATGTATACCAGGTAGATCCATCTGCTAAAGAGAATTTGGAAAGGATTAGATAAAGTTCGTATTTTTTTCAGCTAATTCTATTTGGGTAGCTTAATTTATCTCCAATAATCCCTTAGAATTTAGCTTGGTTCAAGCCTATATTTTAGTTTAAAAATAAAGCAAATCATACTATTTTATGTTTTGTGAAGGATTGTCGTTCCTAAATTTTTGTATTCGTAAAAGTGTTATTACATAACTGACATTACCTCTAAATAGTACGTTTCATAATATGAATATAATTTTACTATATTGAGATATAATGATTTTAACCAACCTAGGTAGAGGCGTTAATTAAGCCTTTATCTACCCTTAATCAAGCGTTAACAATTAACGCTTGATTAAGGGTAGATAAACTCTAAATAGATGCTTTCTTGCAGGGAGTTATTTTCGTTCACTTTAGACCGTAAATCGGATAACTGAAAATTGCTAATGGCATCTTGGAAGGTAATTTTGCTTTTGCGTTTTGCTCATCTATCCCAATTACCTAAATTATACTTCATTGAAACGCAGATAATTATCTGTAAAAGGAACATAAAATTTAGGCGGAGTTTATTTTAGTAATAACAATGGTATGAATTCTGGTTTGTTCAGAGAAGACAATAAAGAAGGGTATGATATCAAGTATCAGCTTAAAGTTTCATCATCAATATTCTTAATAGATCATTCAGAATAGTTATCGTTTATTTGCCATCAAATTGCCAGGTGCCATCCCAAGTTTCCCAATTTATAACATCAAAGCGACTTAGCATAATTTTGGTTGGTTCATCATTAGGTAAAAGCAATAAGACCTCTTCAAACAGGGTTTTTGCTTCACTTTGATTTTTCGCAATCATTAAAGCTAAAGCAGATTCATATTTATGGTATATTTCAGAGAGTTCTGGATTATTTTTCATATCGTCCATAGTGTTTATTACTTCATAAATATCGCATACATCGCTTTTTCCTTTTACGGTTACAATATCCAGTTTCCTACAGAAAAAAACATCTTTCACTGCATTAAAGGTAAAGTTATCTATAATAATGGTGGTCTGATAATATTTGTTTAATCCTTCTAAGCGGGATCCGAAATTCATCTTATCACCAATTCCTGTAAAGTTGAAAATTCTATCTGAACCTATGTTACCAATAATCACTTCCCCTGTGGCAATACCAATACCAATATGGAAATCTTTCAGTAGTGGATGGCTATAATGTTCTTTTTTAATATCAGAGGCAATTTTACGAATAGCCAAAGCACTTTTAACAGCGTTTCGTTCAAAATCTGTATAAGTTATGGGTGCTCCAAACAGAGCTAAAATAGCATCTCCGATATATTTATCTAAAGTTCCTCTATTTTCTATAATCACTTGTGTTGCTAGATTAAAATAACTATTCATAAATGAGGTTATTTCTGAGGGAGGTAGTTTTTCGCACAAATAAGTGAAATTTCGCACATCAACATACATTATGCTAATGTATTTCTTTTCACCACCTGCTCTTAATTTTTCAGGTTCTTTCATAATCTGCTGAATAACCTCAGGCGATACATAATGCTCAAAGGCATTTCTGACCATTCTTTTTTCTTTACCTTGTTCATGTGCTTGAGTGAAAAATAAAGCTAAAAATCCAATGACCCAAGGAATCAGAATTGTGGAATATGAAAAAATGTAGCTTGCCTTAACATATAACAGATAGATAAAAGGGAAAAAAAGTATGGTAACTAATAAAAACACTCCTATAGAAATTGAGGGTTTACTTCGAGGTATAATAAAAGCCATTATCCCTAACGCTATAAAATTGATAATGAGTAGCAACCAGGGATTTACCCAATAGATATAATCTTCTTCCAATAAATTACGAAGAAAAGTGGAATGCAATTCAACTCCTGGAAAACTTCTATCTAGAGGAGTAATTTTATTGTCCTTCAATCCATACGCTGAAGTTCCAATTAATATTATCCGGTCCTTAAAATATCCCGGAGGTATTTTTCGGAATAGAACATCGGAAAAAGATACATAACGAAAGGATTTTGCTGGACCATAATATTTGAAATAAAACAAACCATCAGGACTTAGAGGTAATTCGCTAACTTTTTTATTTCCAGAAAAAAAATGGCAAGAACGATCCAATCTTATTTTATCGATGCCAAATAGATCCAAATAGAGTTGCATACTGAAATTCACATACATATCTCTTTTATGTTTCAAAAAAAGTGGATAATCATGAATTTTACCAGTAATATCAGGATTAATATTGGCAAAGCCAATTCCTCTTGCAGTTCTGGTAAATTGAGGGATAGGGGGAACAGGATATTTTAGTTCGAGATAGTGTTTTGGCTGAACATTCCAAGAGATTAATTTATCAGGAAGATCTTGAGTATAAGAAGGATAATCACTATTGAACATTGCTAAATATACCATCCCTGCTTTTTTCATTGCATTAGCAAAAATATCATCAGTGCTTATTTTATCCATTACCTTGTCAGGATTAATTGTTATATCGGTTAATTCTGAAGACAACCTCTTTCGAGCATATCCTTTAATACTATCGCTTTCGGTGAAAAATATATCAAAGGCAATAGCAAGCGGTTTATCTTCTTCCAAAATATTTACTAAATCTGCAAAAAATAAACTTGGCCAGGAAGAGAACTGCCCCAAATCCTTAATACTCTTCTCATCAATATCAATTATGCAAATGTTATCGTAAACACCCTCATATTCATTGTAGCTGAAAGCATTATATACTTCCAAAATATTATCATATATGTTTAAATCCAATGTTTTCAGTACTATGCTGAAAATAGGCAAATGAGGTAATAAAATAGCAATCAATAAAACTGCTACAGCAATAAAATAATAACGAAAACGGACCATATATCCTGTTGTTTATTCTTCTGGAGGTAAACTATCTAAAGCTGAGCTGTCAGGAAAATCCTCCTTCAATTGTTTAATATGTTGTTTCAATTTGATGCTATCTCCCAACTGATCATAAATTATAATTAGACATGTATGAGAAAGTTCTGCATCTTTACTTAATGGTGCTTGTTCAATAATCTTTTCAAAAAGTTCCGCAGCTTGTTGATAATCCTTGGCATCAAAATAGGTAAAGGCTTCTTCCAGCTTATACTTTGGTTCTGAATACCAGTATAATTGGCTTTCAGGAAAAACTTCCACTTCTTCTCTTCGAATTCCAGCAACATTATTCGCCTGGTTTTTATTGCTTTGGACTCTTAAAGTGTTCATTCTATCCCATAGTTTATTTCTATAATTAGGGTTGGATGATGCTTCAGCTTGAAGCTTACTTATTCTAATTTCTGTATTGGCATTAATTATAGACACATTTCCATTTGCCCATTGAATTTCAGCTTTAGAATCAGGACCAGTTTTAATAAACCCTTCAGAGTGTACTTCCATATTTAAAGTTGCCTTTTTATAAGTGAGATTGGGAGATGCTTTATATTGAATTTCTCCTACCATAAATCGAATTTTGCCTACAGAATCAGCGAATAGAAATAACACTATAGCTGTTAGAATGATGGTAATGATGTATTTCTTCATCTTTACTCTCCTATGTTTAAAAGCTCAGAATATATAATAGGATTAGCTTTCTTTAATAGTGTTTTATCACTCATCCGGTTAAAATATTCTTTAGCTTGAAGTTTATTGCCACTGTTATATTCTAATATACAGAGATTACGGAGAATTGGATCTGTATTTTTATCCTGTTTTAATGCTTCCAAATAATTGTGCCTGGCTGATTCAAAATTGTCATTACTTAGCTGTAAATTACCCAAATTTATTAAAGCAGCAAGATTATGAGGATCTTTTAACAAAATTTGAGACCATAGCTCATTTGCTTTTTCAGGATTTTTATTTTCCAGACACCAAAGGGCATACTGATTGATTACATTTAGATTGGTAGGATATTTTTTTAGGGTAGCAATGAATTCTTCTTCTTTGGTAAGGGTCCCCATCAGGGTTATGCGTTCCAAATCTTGCCTATAGGATGATATTACTTCTTCTTTTTTGTCGAATTGGTAATCTGAAATTTGTTCTGTGTACGGAGCAGGAGGATAAAGTAAATGAATAATATCAAATTCCATCAGCTCTGGGTATATATCTTTACTGATAAGCAGGTTGTAATGCTTAACAGCTTCATTCCAGCTGGTTGTAAAGGTCTCTTTGCCTAATAAAGTACTTTCCACAGGTAACCAGTAGTTTCCGTTCCTGAATATGAATTGGCTTAGTTCAAAACCATTAGATAGTATGTCTTCCGAATTCATCCCTGTGTCTATAACCAACATAACATGTCCTGGAATATCTAAAAAGCCACATCGTATTCCAATAACTGATAAAGTAGAGGCAAGAAGAACAAGCAAATCATCACAATCACCAGCTTTCTGGTGTAAAGTCTGAAAGGGAAACTGCACATAATCAGTTTCACTGGAAGTGAGGTTTGCAGAAGATATATCGGAAATATACTTTATTCCATTAGCGCTGTAAAAACTCCATATTTGCACTGCTCGCTGAATGTTTTTATTAATAGTTCCTACAGGTTGAGTTGAAAAAAGCTGGATAATTTGTGTGGTTACAAAGTTACGAAGATTTTCATCAGCAGGATTTACAAAACAAGCATATTGTTTACGTTCGTTCCAGTCCATAGAATTAATGCTCTGAAATTGAATAACAGCGTATTTATGCACGCTTTTAGGTTTATTATCAAAAATCCAATCTACTTGTATATTCACATTAAAAGTACTTACCCCATTTTTACATAACTCAAATATATTACGGTTCATAGGAACAGTTATCTCTATAGGTAATTCTGCACCAGCCATTAAAGTTGGAATACTAATCTGAAACGGTCTGTCTGTAATTTGAGGTATAGTAACGGTAACTGTGATTCGTTCAATAGATATATTACGCGTATTAAACAGAGTTACAGTACCAATTGGATGTGTTTGATAATATTCAATGAGAGCAGGAAAGAGCTTGTAAAACTCATACTTTTTTATTTCTATTTCATCTCTGTTTTCGTTATAGTACTTTCTTGTATCAGAAGTCCTAACTGCTTTTTCTTGTAGGGTTGTATTATCAGGGGCATAATTTAAGGCAATTTGAATTTCTCTCCAGGCATCGTCATAACGGTGCTCTTTAATTAATAAATCGTGATAAAATTCATGGTATGCAGTAGAGCTGCTATCCGAAGATACATATTGATAAATATTATCCATAACGGTTAATGCTTCAGGATAACGAAGTTCTTTATCCAGTGCTTGGGCATAAGCAAAACCGTATTTAACTTCTGTAGGTACACTTTGGTATGCCTTAGCAAAACTTTCTGTGGCTTCTCTGGCTTTACGATTCTCGGTATAAGCGAGTCCTAAACAATAATAATACTCTGCCACTTCAGAATTAAGACGAATAGCATCAAGGTATTTATCTACCGCATAGGCATAATTACCGGCATTAAAATAACAATCTCCCATCAATTTTTGAATTACATCAGCTCCCTGATTATTGAATCGGTTCAAAGTGCGCTGTAGAGAATTTAGCGCTGCTTCATAATCTTTATTTAGAATAAGCAATCCTCCCATTTTTATATTATTATCCAGATTATCCTCTTGTGTGATTAACTCTCGCATAGAATTGAGCGCAGCTGAATAATTTTTCATTTTTTCATCTGCATATATTTGGTAACGCAAAATATCAGTATCACGGCTAAATTTGGAGAAATAGACATTGCACAGTTCTTTTACTTTGCTATAATTTCCATCCAGATAATACAGAGAAATTAACTCCCGTATAATGCCTTTATCTTCGATGTTTCTAAACTTTTCTAAATGAGCGATACCTTGCTTGTAATCATTCATTATTTTATAGATTTCGGCCTTTTGGATAGCGGTATCAATTCGAATACCTACGATTTTTTCTACAGAATATATACTGTTTAATGCTTTTTCAAATTCATTCTGGCTAACATAAAGCCGGGCTTCCTGCTGAAAATTCTGCACCATTTCGTCCTCAAAATTAACTCCAGAGAAAGTATTTGCTGCGCGTTGCAATGCTTGAACAGCTTCTGCAAAGTGTTTATTTAAGGATAGATAGCGGGCATACGAATAGGCATCTTCAATTTCTTCTGAAGGTGGTCCTACTTTATTATCTGCAGAAACGGATTGCACAATATAAGTACAAATTTCTCGTTGGGGTTCATAAACTATAAAATATGGCTCGTTAACTTGGTAAGTTTTAGTTTCTGCACTCTTTTTTTCGGTTACTATCCAGTTAGATATACCTTCTGCAGCTTCCCAAGAGAGTTCTGCTTGTTTTGCTTTGTTAACTGTAAAATAGATAGTTTGTGGTTTTTTGGGGCTGTAATAAAAGGTCAATAAGCGTGTGTATTTTGCCATTTTATCACATATATATAGGGTCTTATTATATGGATTATAACGGATTAGATATATATTCCCAAAACCGGGAAAGATGCCTTTAGCATTTTTGGAAAAATAACGATGCTCATAGTTATTATCATAAATAACATTCAACTGTTGCGTAATTCCGTCAATATACCCCAAGCGGTCTTCATACAGGATGTCAAAAGTGCTGATCTTTTCAGCAGTAGTAATCATTTTTAAAGTGCTATCATCATTTAGAAACATCTGGTAAATAGAGGAATCATTAGCCAGAAAGTATAGATTTTGTCCGCTGATTCTTAATAATTGGGGTTTCAATCCTTTGGCTTTCAGTTCTATATTGTGTATATGAGCTGTATTTTCATCAAATATAGCAATGCGGGAATTTCCCCAGTCGGCTATATAAATCATTCCATCCGAATCGATAGCTATGCTTTTAGGCTTATCCAAATGCCCATCCTGCGAACCCTTCCCTGCAAAAGACTCAATATAATTACCGGTTAAATTATTATACACAAACACCTTGGCTGCTTTTGTATCAAGCGCAAATAGTTTATCATTGTATATAGCTAAGGCATTATAACCTTGAACTCCTTTTTTTGCTTCTGCCACAGCATATATATTGAAGATAGTTGTATCATTCTGAATGCAAGAAATTGTTTCAGTTGCTCTATTAGCACCGTTGAATTGAACAGTTTTATTGTAAATTATGTACTTTCTGTCTTTGCAGGCAAAATAGTCAATTGCTTGAGGTTCTGTACTTTCTGATAATTTGGGACGCAAGGTTAACTGAGGTACTTCTAGTGCTTGTGTGGAAGAGAATTCGCTATCTTGATATAGCTTTAAGGTTCTTATTTTATTATCCAAAATTCCGATAAGAACTTTATCATAGTTAGGAATGGCTTTAATAATAGTCGGCTGTTGAAAAGAAACCATCGATTCACTTTTATCTTTTGAACCCCAGGTAGACCTGTTTATTAATTTGCCGGAAGCATCTACTTTACCTATTTTGGAACTTAATGAATAGATTACATATAATTCATTATATTGATTCATAGCAATGTCACTAATTTTATCGATCTTATTATCAAGAGCGGTTATTGTTACACTATTTCCAACATTCAAATTTTGGTCTATCGGAATTATTGCTTGAGTTTTATCTCTATTAACTAATATTCGGATTATCTGATCCTGCCCCAAACACATAGATATAGGTGCTAAAATTGGAATTTTACCTAAAAACATACCTTCGTTAGAAAAAGCTAAAAGCTCATTACGGCCGGCATCCAGAACAAAGATATAACCCTGATAATTTACCAGGATGCGAATTGCCTTAATAAATTGAACATCAGCAGATCCCTTTGTAGATATGGTTCGTACATAAGTGCCAAAGTAATCATAAACATAAATAGCACTCATCTTAGAATCAAGTATATATAGGGCAGTTTCATCTCCTGAAAGATCATCTACTTTCGCTTTTAGTGGTAACTTAATAAAAACAGGCTGTAAGAATGACTGCTGATGAATATCCCATGCCTTGATTATCCCTTTGGAATTATCTACACAATAGGCAATGTGGCCTTCAAGATGAAAACAATCTACAGCAAAAGAATCTTTCTTATCCTTGGATACATAGATCTTATGCAAGGGTTGAGGTATAGCCCAAAGAGACATCCATCCAATAAAAATAATAGCCAACATAGATAGCGATTTTTTCATAATTTCTCCTACCTGATTTCTCCTACACTATATAATAAGTAAAAAATAGTTAAAAACAAACTTCCTTTTTACCATAAAGTTTTAAGCAAACTGCACATTCCTTCTGGTTATATAATTCGCTCAGTTTCTCCATTTAAAAATCTATCACTTAGTTTATAATAATAATATTATTGTCAAGCAGAATGTTATTCTTGTATAAAAAAATCCCAGTATTTATGCAGGATAATGTTTATCTGATAATTGCAAACAGGATCCGAATTTATGCAAAACTTTTCTCTAGATTGACTACAGCATTATATGGGATCAAATTAAATAAACGCAGAATTGAAGTATCAAAATAGATTTTGGGCATAAAAAAGGTGGCAAATATCGTTATTGCCACCGTACAAGTTAGAGTATTCCATCGATAAAATAATCTCTATCGATAAATGTTAGCTTAGCTTAAGATTCACTCATAAAGGGGTATCTATAATCACTATCAGGAACAAAGTTTTCTTTGATAGATCTGGCAGATATCCATCTCTGTAAATTTAACGCTGAGCCAGCTTTATCATTAGTTCCGGAAGATCTTCCTCCTCCAAAAGGTTGTTGACCAACTACTGCCCCAGTAGGTTTATCATTTATATAAAAGTTTCCTGCGCTGTGTTTTAAAACATTGTTAGCTATCAGGATTGCTTTTCTGTCTTGAGCAAAAATGGAGCCAGTTAGACCATAGGGAGAGGTTTTATCGCAAAGATCAAGAGTTTTATGATAATCTTTTTCAGGATACACATAAACGGTTAAAACCGGACCGAAGATTTCTTCTTGCATAGTACAAAACATTGGGTCGGTTGTTTTTATTATTGTTGGTTGAATAAAGTACCCTACGGAATCATCACATTCACCACCCCAGATAATTTCTGCGTCTGGAGCATTTTTAGCACGCTCAATATATCCCTTAATTCTATCGAAACTTTCTTTATCGATCACAGCATTTATGAAGTTCGAAAAATCTTTAGCATCACCCATTTTAACTGTTTTTAGCATTTCTACCATTTCCTTTAACCATTGGTCGTAAAGATTATCAGGAATGTATAAACGAGAAGCAGCACTGCATTTCTGACCTTGGAATTCAAAGGCACCTTTTAAACAGGCAACAGCCAAAGCTTTAACATCGGCTGATGAATGAGCAAAGATAAAATCCTTGCCACCTGTTTCTCCAACAATTCTGGGATAGGATTTATAGAGGTGAATATTATTGGCAGTACGTTTCCAAATATTATTAAAGACCTTTGTACTACCTGTAAAGTGGATACCTGCCAAGCAAGGGGAATCAATAATTAAATCGCCAATTTCAGTTCCGGAGCCAGGAAGAAAATTAATTACTCCATCAGGTAAACCAGCTTCTTTCAAAATCCTCATTATTATATGGCCACTATAAACTGCTGTCCCTGCAGGTTTCCAGATAACGGTATTTCCCATTAAAGCAGGTGCAGTTGGAAGATTTCCAGCTATGGAAGTAAAATTGAAAGGAGTTATAGCAAAGATGAAACCTTCCAAAGCTCTATATTCAGAAAAGTTCCATTCTCCTTTGGGCGAAACCAGTGGTTGTTGCTCATAAATCTTTTGGGCATAATAGGTATTAAAACGCCAAAAATCAATAAGTTCACAAGCTGAATCAATCTCTGCCTGAAAAGGATTTTTACTTTGGCCAAGCATTGTTGCTGCATTCAATAGATAGCGATATTTTGTAGAAAGAAGTTCGGCTGCTTTCAAAAAAATAGCAGAACGGTGATAGAAAGGCATATCTTCCCAATCGGTTCTCGCTTTCATAGCTGCTTCAATAGCCATATCAATTTCAGCTTGACCCACTTTGTGATATTTAGCCAAAATATGCTTATGGTTATGGGGTTCAATGCAATTTCCAAGATTTCCGGTTAGTACTTCCTTCCCGTTAATTATGGCTGGAATTTCAAAAAAATCGTTACTTAGGTCGTGTAATGCTTTCTTTAGTTTTTCTCTCTCACAAGTACCTGGAGCATAACTATTTAGTTGCTCATTTTTGGGGACGGGAACGGTTATAAACATTTTTATCTCCTTCAGTTTATTTTCTTTTTACAAAGGATAAGGAGAAAAGGTAAGGATATTGTGCATTACTATTTGTAGCTCAATTATACACCTTTTCATACTGGAAGGCATATCCGTTTTCAGATATACCCTTTGGCCAACTTCCATGCTGTAAAGTTTAGGATTATTAGCTCGGTGATATAACCAGCTTTTAAATACAGGTTATTCAGTCAAGCATAATAAAAATGTTCACTTCGTTAACTTTTATGAATAGTCTCTGCAATTTGTAGGATTATCCCTAAACTAAAAAAACCCGGCTTATAAAAACCGGGTTTGGCAACTTTGCTAAGTAGAAAACTACTAAAAAGTTAACTGCAGGGTTGTGCCAACAGCATAATTGGTTACATCACTGTCATCATTGTTTCCTACAGCACCATACACTTTCAGATTCATAAGGTTATTTATAACTGAGCATTCTAATCCACCATTAAGTTCCATTCCCAGATCATTTACAATACCTGCTGCGGCAAATAGAGCATACTTATCTTTAAAAGGAAAACGGATAGAGCCAACAGCACTAAGCAAGGCATCACTATTATGATCGTACAAATTGCTGTCCCAGTATAAATCTAATCCGTCATGAATAATATTAATTCCATAAATAAAGAGTCCATTTTGGTAATATGGACTATAAGTAACTAAAGCATTTTCAGAAGCAAAAAGAAGATCAGCTCCCAGTTGAATAGAGGTAAGATCTACACCTGCTTTAATAGAAGCCCCAATCCCGATTTCATCATCACCATCAATAAATTGATAGCATAAGAAAGGATTAACATCAATAGTTGCAGGACCTGCTTCTATTGTTGCATAAGGCAATAAAGTAATTTCACCATCATCTGGGATATCATTATATCCAATAAATCCGGTTACTCCCCAAACTATGGGAGATTTTGCTTCCAGGGAGCCAAGAAACACAGTATAATCATCATGAGAATTGCGCAGTCCTTCATATTTTTTTAGCATTCCAACTTGAGCTTGCATTCCAGCAAAATCTTTATAAAGCATAACACCAGCAAAATAATCATCCAACACTAAGCTCCGATGGTCATTCCAATATTGTAAACCGACTTTAATATTGGTATTGATGGAATTCATTAAATAATCAAGATACAATTCGCTTGTTTCAATATTTACACCATTTGTTCC
>Ga0116159_1001891_pt1 | contig 21476 bp, 21 predicted proteins | sample AD_JPNAS1_MetaG_FD_89878 | JGI IMG/M metagenome (GOLD analysis project Ga0116159, IMG submission 89878) | Active sludge microbial communities of municipal wastewater-treating anaerobic digesters from Japan - AD_JPNAS1_MetaG | ecosystem: Engineered > Bioreactor > Anaerobic > Digestate | place...
CCCCACTGCCCGGCGCCCGTTTCCGTCGTCAGGCGTTTGATCCCGAACTCGCGGTTGTAGTACGCCATGGGGATCGCGGCGTTCGGCTTGTGGGATCCGGCCGGACTCACCCCCTCATGCTTGTAGTAGATCTTCACCGGGCAGCCGAGGAGCTTTTCGAAGTTGCGGGCTCGGTAGAGGGGAGACGGCCGCCACAGAAGGTATTTCCCCAGCACCTCGTCCGGAATGTCGATCCAGCGCTCCTGGCTCACGTCCTGCGCGATGATGTTCATCGGGAAGATCGGGGCCAGATCCTCCGGCCCGACCGGCTGCCCCGTCCCGGGATGGAGGGGCGGCGGCAACGGGGTCGGAAGATCCGCCTGGATGTTGTACCATTGCCGGGGAATTTCATGATCGCTCAGCACTACCTTCGTCTCGTCCATGATCTGCTCTCCTTTTTCCTGAAATAGGCGCGTCCCTGAATGAACGCACCGCGCAAAAAAAGCCACGGGGCACGCCCCGTGGCTTTTGATTCTTTCTCTCCGTGCTCGGCCATGGGGGGTCCTCTCCCGCCCACGGCCCGCTCGATACCGGCGAGCGCTCGCGGGCAGACGTTACGTCTGCCACCACCAGAACAACCTGTTTTGAGACCGCCGATCCATCAACCGAACCTCTTTCCTCTCAATCGTGGGAAGGTTCCCTATCAAAAAAAAAACCCGAGGGCAAGTATTTTTTTGCAGGTGTTTTTGTGGCCGGATTTTCGACACCGGTCCTTCCCTCCGCCTCAGGGTTCGAAACGGGACATAAGCCCCTTGTGCCGCCGGTACCAGAAGTGGGGGAAGAGGTTATACAGGACCCGGGAGACCGGGCCGATGAACTCCTTCGTCCGCTTGTCGAACTGGCAGGCCTGGATGACGAGTTCCCGGATATCCTTTTTGTTGTTCCCCTCGTTGAAGATCTTGTAGGCGCAGTTGAACAGGGGGCTGTACATGTTCTTCTTCTCCAGGTACTTGTGGACGTTCCGGATCGTGTTCGGCCCTTCGGGCGTCCCGTCGATCCGGGCGAGGACCTTCATGTTGGTCTCGATGGGGTTGCCCATGTACTGCTCGTAGAAATACCGGCCGTACCGGAAGTTCTTGCTGGCGGGAGAGGATACGGTCACGTACATGTCGCCGACGCCCGCCTGGCTGTGGAAGGCCTGGAAGCTCCCGCCCAGGAGCTTCGACAGCGAGCGGATCTCCACGCCGGAACGGGCGAAGATCGTGCCGGGCGTGGAATCGCCCAGCGACAGCGACTGCGCCAGCCCCATGAGGTTGGCCACGATGTTCTTGAGTGATCCGCAGGCCTCTACCCCCACGATGTCGAAATTGTAGTAGGAGTTCAGTTCACGCCGGTTGAAGCGGAGCAGTTCGTCCCGGATGAGACGGGAGATGCGCCGTGGTCCGGCCACCGTGACGCAGACCGGATTCCCCAGGGCCACGTCGATGTCGAAGAACGGCCCGCCGATGCAGACCACCTGATACTTGTACTTGAGGTTGTAGAGGTTGTTGTTGATGAGCTGGGACGGGGTGATGAGCTCCTTGGTCAGCTCGTCGGCGGTGAGCCCCTTGATGGGCGAGATCAGGCACGTGTCGCCCGTCTTGCGCTCGATCAGGGGGGTCAGGTAATTGAGGAGCTCCGGCAGGCGGTTCATCGTCACGGACAGAAAAATGAAGTCATTGCCCTCGACGATCCGCTCCAGATCGTGGGTCGCGTAGACCCGGGGGGAGAATCGCGGAACCCGGTCCATCCCGCCCAGACGGTCGGCGAGGTCCTGGGTCAGGTGTTTCGGATTGACGCGTTCCCGGTTGATGGTGCGGCAGAGGTCGCCGTCATGGTAATAGATCGCGACCTTCTTGTTGTCGCGGTCGAACTTGTAGGCGAAGGCCGTCCCGAGACGCCCGGGGCCGATGATGGCGATTCTGTCCGTGTCCAGACTGTTGAAAATCATGATCCCCTGCCACTGGCGCCGATTTGCCGGAGCGGGGCGACGCCGCTCAGGCCCCCATGGACTCCCGCGCGATGACGATGCGCTGGACCTCCGAGGTCCCCTCGTAGATCGCGGTGACGCGCACGTCCCGGTACAGTCGCTCGATCTTGTATTCCTTCATGTAGCCGTACCCGCCGTGGATCTGCAGGGCACGGTAGGCCGCCCGGTTGGCCATCTCCGAGGCGAAAAGCTTCGCCATCGACGCCTCCCGGGTAAACGGAAGCCCCTGGTCCTTGCGATCCGCCGCGTTCAGGGTCAGCCAGTGGGCGGCCTCGATCTCCGTCGCCGTGTCCGCGATCATCCACTGGAGGGCCTGGAACGACCCGATCGCCCGACCGAACTGACGGCGCGATTTTGCGTACTGGATCGCTTCGTCCAGACAGGCCCGAGCGATGCCGAGGGACTGGGACGCGATGCCGATGCGCCCGCTGTCTAGGGCCGTCATCGCGATCCGGAAGCCGTGGCCCTCCTTTGCCAGGAGGTTTTCCTTCGGAATGAGACAGTCTTCGAAGATCAGCTCCACCGTGTTGGAGGCGCGGAGCCCCATCTTGTCTTCCTTCCGGCCCACCGAAAACCCCGGCAGGCCCGGTTCGACGATGAAGGCCGTTAGCCCCCGGCCCGACTTCTCCGCGCCCGTCCGGGCCACCAGGATGATTGACCCCGCGTAGCCCCCGTTCGTGATGAAGACCTTCGTGCCGTTGACCCGATAATGATTGCCCCGGTCCTCCGCGCGCATGACCATGCTGCCCGGATCGGAGCCCGCACCGGGCTCCGTGATGGCAAAGGCGCCGATGATCTCCCCGCCCGCCAGCGGGACGAGGTATTTCTCCCGCTGCGCCTCCGTCCCGAATTTGAGCAGGGGATCCTGGGAGAGGTTCGTCACCGACATGGTCACCGCCGTGGAGGCGCAGGCATAGGCGATCTCCTGCAGTGCCAGGGAATAGCTGACCGCCCCGACGCCTGCCCCGCCGTACTCCGCCGGCACCATCATCCCGAGCAGCCCCAGCCCCCCCATCTTGCGGAGCGCCTCCAGGGGAAACGTCTCCTGTGCGTCCCACGCGTGGGCGAAGGGCTCCAGCTCCTTGCGGGCGAACTCCCGGGCCATCAGGCGGATCATTTCCTGTTCGCTGGTGAGCTGAAAAGACATCCCCCCTCCCCCCTTACGGCACGTAGATGACGACGAGCAGCCTGGTCGTCTCCGCGGTCGGATTGCTCAGCTTGTGATGGAGGGAGGAATTGAAGTGGAGGCTCTCCCCCTTCGCCAGCGTCGAGACATTGTCGCCCACCTGGATGACGAGTCCGCCCTTGATGACGTACACGAACTCCTCCCCCTCGTGGTGGTACTCGACCCCCTTGTGCTCCGTGTTGGCCTCGATCGTGACGTGGTAGGCCCGCAGGTGCTTGTCCTTGGCCGGCTTGGTCAGGGGGTTGTAGGCGTAGGAATCCACCCGCTTCTTGTGGCTCCGGGTTCGTTTCCGGGTGGTCTTGAGGTCCTCCTCCGCCTCCCCGTCCTCCATGTCGAGTTTCAGCACCCGGCTCAGCTGAAGCAGCAGGGAGACGGGAGGGACGATTTTCCCCTCCTCGAGATCCCGCAGGACATCGACCGTGTAACCGCTCTCATGGGCCAGGTCTGCGAGGCTCAGGCCCAACTTCTCCCGGCCGGCCCGGACGCGCCGCCCCAGGGTCAGCCCCTGTGACTTTTTCTTCACCACGGGCACCTCCCTCATTGTTCCCCGGACAAGCCGGGTTCTGCTCCGACCCCGCGACCTTCACGGAGACAGCCCCCCATGGGTTGGAGCGCAACGCCCCCGGTGACGGGCGGGGCCGGAAAAATCGGGTGGAGTATAGGGAAGCCCCGGCAGCGTGTCAAGGACAAAGCGCCCCGCCGCGGGGTCCGTTCGGATCGTCCGGAAAACGGAAACATTCCTCCGACGGCCTGCGGTGAAACGGAGGCGGTCTTTACAGGACGATCCGGACGGCCGGCTGACGCCGGAGACCGTCGTAGAGGGTCAGGCGCTCCGCCTCGTCCCGCACCTCCAGGGCCAGGTTCAGACTGTGATATTTCCCGTTGGCGCTCGTGCGGGAAGGCGTCACCGTGTGGCGGCGGGGACCGACGACGGCGGCGATGGCCTGGCGGAGCGCGTCCGGGTCCGCGCCGACGACCTTGTATACCCAGGGGCAGGGATAGGTCAGGTCGGGTTTCCGTTTGCAGGCCGGAGGTACGCGGGGGGGCTGCAGCCCGCTTCCGCCGGGCGCAGGGTTCTCCGTCTGCCGGGCCGATGGCGAGGGAGAGCCGCCCGCCGTCCCGGACAGGAGGGCCCGGACCTGTCCGTCCGTTTCGCGGATCACGGCACCCGCCGCACCGGCCGGCAGGCCCGGTTCGATCATAAAGGGCACGACCTCCACCGCCCCGTCGAAGACCTCCTCCAGGAGGAAGGCGGTTTTCGCCATCCGCTCCGCCACCTTCTGCCGGGCGCCGTAGCTGTCTCCCGCCTGTTCGTTGAACCCGAAGTCGTCGATGAGGATGACCCGATCCATCCGCGCGGGGAGGAGGCGACGGGACTGCTCCCAGAAGGCGCGCGACGCCTTCGGGGCGCCGAGATCGGCGGAATTGGCGACCAGGATCCGGGCAGGCGCCGCCGGCGCTTCCGGCTCGTCCCGGATCGCCCGGGCGGTGAGCCCCCCGTCGCGGAGATAGCCCACGATATAATCCGTCGCCTCGGCATAGTGGTCCGTGGCGACGAGGAGTTGCACGTCCGGATTCGAGGTTAGGGCGTTCAGGAGGGGCTGCCAGCGAAGATCGATCCGGGACTGCCCCAGATAGGCACCGACGAACCGGGAAACGGCGTCACGAATCCGGTCGTCCGCCGGGTCTCCCGGGCGGACGCCGCACCGTTCGCGGATCCGCCGCGCCATGACGCCCCGGTAGCCGACCGGCGTCGTGCTCCCCTCCGTCCAGGTCGGGCCGACGACCTCATCCCAGAAGACCCCGGGGCTCGCAATCCCGAGCGCCGCCAGCCCGGACGCGTCGAGCTGCTCCCTCAGACGGTCCGGACGGCCGAAGGCCACCGCCGCCAGGCTCAGGGTGCCGGAATAGTCGAAAACGACGAGCGTCTTCATCGCACGCCCCGTTCCTCCCGGACCCTGTGAATCACCGCTGCCAGCCCCTGCGAGGCCTGGAACGGATCGGCCGCCGCGCAGATCGCCGAGACGACGGCCAAGCTATCCGCCCCGGCCCGGCAGACCGCTTCCGCATTGGCGGCGTTGATGCCGCCGATCGCCACGAGGGGATGCCGCGAAAAGGCCCGGATCTTCGCCAGCCCCTCGAGCCCCCACGCCCCGCGGGTATCCGTTTTCGTCGGCGTCGCAAAAACGGGGCTGACGCCCAGGTAGTCGCAGTCCAGCGCCTGGGCCTGTTCCACGTCTTCCCAGGTTTCGACGGACACGCCGATGATCGCCCGGGGCCCCAGCAGCCTCCGGGCCAGGGTATAGGGCATGTCGTTCTGACCGATATGCACGCCGTCGGCCCCCACCGCCAGGGCCACGTCCAGACGGTCGTTGATGATCAGCGGAACGTTGAAAGGGGTGAGCAGGTCCCGGACGGCCAGCGCCTCCTCCACGAACTGCCGAGTCGAAAGCGTCTTCTCCCGCAGCTGGACGCACCGCGCCCCGCCGCGGACGGACGCCAGGACCACGTCCGTCAGAGACCGCCGGCCGCACAGGTCGCGGTCCGTCACCAGGTACAATCCTTCCATGATTCTTCCCCTCCGTCGGCGCCTACCCGTTTTCCGGCGCGATTCTCAAGCGCCGCCGGAGGTCCTCTTCCGTCAGGCTGTACAGGGCGTCGAGAAAGCGCACCTGGAACGATCCCGGCCCCGGGCAGCCCTCCGCCGCCATTTCTCCCGCAACGCCCATCACGGCCATCGCGGCCGCCGTCGCCAGGGCGGCGTCCCTCTCCACGGCGGCAAAGGCGCCGCACAGGGCCGACGCGGTACAGCCCAGGCCCGTCACCCGGGGCATCATCGGGTGACCGTTCCGGATGGCCAGGGTTCCACCTTCGTGAACCACATAGTCCGTTTCGCCGCTGATGGACACGATGCAACCGTGACGCTGATGAATCGCCCGGGCCGCGGCCAGGGCCGTGGAGGAGGCCGCGGCGCTGTCCACACCCTTCGTCCGGGCCTCGTCCTGATGGACCGCCATGATCTCCGAGGCGTTCCCCCGGAGAATCGTCGGCGGCCCCAACGAGATGAGCTCCAGGACCGTCTGCGTCCGGTAGGCCGTGGCACCCGCGCCCACGGGGTCCAGGACAACGGGAATGTGCCGGGCTCGGGCCGCCGGGACGGCGAGGCGCATGGCCCGGATCCAGGGGTCGCTCAGGGTCCCGATGTTGACGACGAGGGCGCCGGCGAGCACCGCCATCTCGGACGCTTCATTCTCCGCATGGGCCATGACCGGAGAGGCCCCGAGGGCCAGCAGGGCGTTGGCGGTGTTGTTCATGACCACGTAATTGGTGATATTGTGGACCAGGGGGGCCTGCCGGCGAATGGCCGTCACGGCCTCCCAGATCGATGTTGCCGTGGGTTCCATGGATGCACTCCGCTCCTTTCAACTGGAAAAATTCACGCACCGAAGACCGGGTGGCGTCGGGCGGCAAAATTCACGATCCGGCTGAGCATCGCCCCGTAGGAGAAGCCGGCGACCTCGGCGGCGCAGGCCATACTGGTTTCCGAGCTGATGTCGGGGTTGGGGTTGATGTCCAGGATATAAAAGACGCCGTCCCGGAGCCGGAGGTCCAGACGGGCGTAATCCCGGCAGCCGACAGCCCTGTAGCCTTCGACGACGGTCCGCCGCAGGGCTTCATTCTCCTCCGGAGACAGATCCGCCGGCAGCCTCAGGCCGATTCCCTCGTAATGCCGCGAACCGGGTTCAAACTTCGACTCGTAGGTGCAGAGCCGATCCTTCACCTCCGCGAAGGCCGCAAAGTCCATCTCCGCCGCCGGCAGCACCTCGCCGTCGCCCCAAACGGAGACGTGAAATTCCCGCCCGTCGATGAAGTCCTCCACCAGGGCCGGCTGGCGGTATGAATCCAGAACGAAGGCGATCCGGTCCGACAGTTCCCCCGGCTCCGTCGCCACGGCGTCGGTCGTCACCCCCAGGCTGCAATGCTCCCGGGCCGGCTTGACGATCGCCGGGAAGATCCGCCAGCCGGCCGGATCGGGGGTATCGCAGAGCCGCCAGCGGGGCGTCGGCAGACCGTATTCGTCGAGCAACCGCTTCACCCGCGGCTTGTCCCAGGCCAGGTCCATCGCCGCCGCCGTCGCGCCGGTGTAGGCAAAGCCCATCTCGTCCAGAAGGTCGATCACCCGGGCCTCGCTGCCGGGGACGCCCGGAAGACCTTCGCAGTTGTTGAAAACGACCCACGCCCGGGGATCGAACGGCTCCAGAAGCCGCTCCAGATCACGATCGCGGACCGTCAGATTGGCGACGGGGTGCCCCTGCTCCTTCAGGGCACCCTCCAGCGTCCGCACTTCGTCAAGGGCGACGGCGATCTCCGCTTCGGTCCAGGCGGCGTCCAGATTGTGGATCAGCAGGACCGGCCAGGCCGGGCGCCGCCCCCCCCGGTTCCGATCCGGCGAAACCGCGTTCATGGCGTCCCGCATTGTTTCCCGGTCATGTTCGTACGTCCCGTTGTCCGTCGTTCGTCTTGTCCTCCCCGGCGTCGGAAGGAATCCGGAAAGCGGAGAGGGATTCCTCCATGTCCACGGCCTCCCGCTTCAGGATATCCAGGGCTGACCGCACCTTCTCTTGCGTATCGAGGTCCCGGACCAGGGTGATGAGGTCCTCCAGGACGGCGACGAGTTGCCGATGGTCGGTCCGAAACCGGGACAAGAAGGCGATGAGCCGATCGATCATGGTGTTGATCTGTTCGGAAACACGGCCTCATGTCCCACTTGCATACGCGCTCCCTCGCACCGGTCCGGGTGCGGCGATTCTCATCGTCCGGAAATGGAAATTTTCCGGGCACGATCATCTTTTAAAACACCGGTTTTGTCAAGCGCGGAGATGGCCAGATTTCTGTTGACAAAGGCCGTCAAACCCGGTATGAGAGCGGTCATTACAGACACGGTGCGGCAGGAATGATGACCCCCCTTACCATCGCCATTCGGATTGAAGGCATAATTAGGCCCCCCGCCATAGGAGACCTGGTAATGGTATAGCCCCGTCCGCAAGCCCCATCGAACTTCAGCCGTTATCAGGTCACTGATAGCGGCTTTTTTATTTTTGTGCGAGGGAATCATGAACAACACGTCCGATATCCTGCTTTACGACACCACCCTGAGAGACGGAACCCAGGGGGAACAGATCAACTTCTCCGCGGAGGAAAAACTGCGGATCGCCCGGCGACTCGACGATCTGGGGTTTCACTATCTCGAAGGCGGCTGGCCCGGATCCAATCCGAAGGACATGCGCTTCTTCGAATTGGCGAAAGGCGCCTCCTTCCGGAATACCCGGCTGACGGCCTTCGGCAGCACAAAGAAGGTCTCGGGCCGGCCGGCAGACTGCCCCCAACTGCAGGCCCTGCTCAAGGCCGAAACCCCGGCCGTCACGATCTTCGGCAAATCCTGGAACCTGCAGGTCACGGAGATTCTCGGGATCTCGCGTGACGAAAATCTGGAGATGATCACGGATACCCTCTCTTTTCTCAAGGCCCACGGCAAGGAGGTCCTCTTCGACGCGGAGCACTTCTTCGACGGGTTCAAGGCGGATCCCGGCTACGCCTGCCAAACCCTTCGGTGCGCCGCTGAAGCGGGCGCGGACGTCCTCGTTCTGTGCGACACCAATGGGGGGACCCTGCCGCACGAGATCAGCGAGATCGTCGCGGATGTCCGGCGCCGTTTCCCGGAAACGCTCCTGGGGATTCATGCCCACAACGACGGCGGCCTGGCCGTCGCCAACACCCTGGCAGCGGTGCGGCAGGGGGCCCGGATGGTTCAGGGAACCGTCAACGGATTCGGCGAACGGTGCGGCAACGCCGACCTCGTCACCGTCATCGGAAACCTGCAACTGAAGATGGGCCGGTCCTGTCTCAGCGACGACGCCCTCGCCCAGTTGACGAACCTCTCGCACTACGTCACCGACGTTGCGAACGTTCCCTTGCGGAGTTCCCACCCCTTCGTCGGCCGCAGCGCCTTCGCCCACAAGGGCGGCGTCCACGTCAATGCCGTCGCCAAGAATCCCGCGGCCTATGAACACATCGACCCGGCGAGGGTGGGCAACCGGCGACGCGTCCTCGTCTCCGACATGTCCGGGAAAACCAACATCGCCTACAAGGCGCGGGAGTTCGGCATCGACCTCGGCGAGGATGCCGGGCTCAACCGGCGCATCCTGGAGACGATCAAACGCATGGAGGACGAGGGGTACCAGTTCGACGCCGCCGACGGCTCCTTTTCCCTGCTCATCCGCAAGCTCAAGGGCGAATTCCGGGATCCCTTTGCCCTCGAGTGCTTCCACGTCATCAACGGCCGCACCGGAGACGGGCCTTCCCATTCCCAGGCCACGATCAAGATCTCCGTGGGCGGCGTGGAGGAACTCGCCGCGGCGGAGGGCAACGGCCCCGTGAACGCCCTGGACAACGCCCTGCGAAAGGCCCTCAAGACCTTCTACCCACAGGTCGAGGAGATGCACCTGGTCGATTTCAAGGTCCGGATCGTCGAGGGCAGCGAGGGCACCGCCGCGAAGGTCAAGGTGCTCATCGAATCCCGCGACGGCACGGACGTCTGGAGTACCATCGGCGTGTCCGAAAACATCATCGAGGCGAGCTGGCAGGCCCTCGCGGACAGCATCCAGTACAAACTGGCCAAGGACCGCCTCAACAAGAACACCTAAAAAGGCCTGTCCCCCGATCGGGAGAGGGGGGGGGCCGCTCCGCTCCCCCTTCCCCGGAGGCGCATTTGTTTGTCCCGCTCCCACCCCTGCAAGATGGATATTGATTATCCCCCATATTTCTGATACATAGGCCGCGAAAAGGAATGGGGAAGGCCGCTATGATCCCTCTCCGTGCGGTTGGGATGTTCCATGATTGTCTCGATCAACAGGCAAAACCCACAGATGCGCTTGATCCGCAAGGCCGTCGATATCCTGCGTCAGGGGGGAATCATCGTCTATCCCACGGACACCTTCTACGGCCTGGGATGCGACCTCTTCAACAAACGGGGGATCGAAAGAATCTACGACATCAAGCGGCGCAGCCGAAAGCAGCCCTTCAGTTTCATCTGCGCCGACCTCAAGGAGATCAGCCGCTACGCCCGCGTTTCGGACTATGCCTACAAGACGATGCGGCGCCTGCTGCCCGGCCCCTACACCTTCATTCTCGAGGCCTCCCGGCTCGTTCCCAAAATCATCCTTCCCAAGCGACTGACGACGGGGATCCGCGTCCCCGACGATGCGATCTGTCTGGCCCTGGTGCGGGAATTGGGACAGCCGATCATCAGCACGAGCGTTTCGGACGAACGCGGGGAGATTCTCAATGACCCCCAGGAGATCGATAAGAAATTCAGACACTGTGTCGACCTGGTCATCGACGGCGGGATGCTGGTTGCCGAGCCGTCCAGCGTCATCAGCCTTGTGGACGACCGGGTCGAAGTGATCAGAACGGGAAAAGGCGACGTCTCCGCCTTTTTACAGTAAACAGGCAAGGTTCATGCGCCCCGGATCCTGAGGGGCCGCGGGCGGGCGATCCACTGGGAGAGGGCAGCGGTCGCCCCCTTACGTACCCGCGGACACGGGCACGCCCGGGCGCGCTGGCCGAATTGCCGGAAGGATCTTTATGAAAAAGGAAATGCTGATCAATGCCGTGCATCCGGAGCAGAAACGGATGGCCATCCTGGATGACGGCAAACTGGTGGAGTTCAACATCCAGATGGCCGTCCGCGACCCCATCAACGGCAATATCTACAAGGGAATCGTGCAGAAAGTGGAGCGGGGACTCCAGGCTGCCTTCGTGAATTACGGCGGCAAGAAGGACGGGTTCCTTCCCCTGCGCGACGTAAATCCGGAGTATTTTCACGACGGCAAGGACAACGGCCGCGCCTCCCTGAAAGTCGGTCAGGAAGTGATCGTCCAGGTTCTCAGGGAGGTGGGGGAGCGCAAAGGGGCGCTCCTCACCACCTACATCTCCCTGCCGGGACGGTATCTCGTCCTGCTGCCCAACAAACCCGGGGGGGGCATTTCGCGCAAGATCGAAGACGAGGAAGACCGCCGGCAGCTCAAGGAACTCATCGGCCAGATCAAGATCGACGAAGGCTTCGGCTACATCATCCGCACCGCGGGCATGAGCCGGACCAAGCAGGAACTGGCCCGGGACTACCAGCACCTCTCCCGCCTGTGGAAAGAGATCCTGAAGGCCGCCGCAGAATTGCCTGCCCCCTCGCTGATCTACCAGGAGACCGATTTCGGCGTCCGCTCGCTGAGGGATTACTTCACCTCGGACATCGAGGAAATCCTTGTGGACGATCTCGAAACCTTCCGGAAGATGCGGGCCTACTGCCGGGCCGTGGCGCCCCGCAACCTGAAGATGATCAAGCACTACAAGGACAAGACGCCGCTGTTCAACCGCTTCCGCCTGGAAGAGCAGATCGGCGTCATCTACCAGGAGCAGGCCAACCTCAAGTCCGGCGGTTATATCGTGCTCAACCCCACCGAGGCCATGATCACGATCGACGTCAATTCCGGCCGCGGCTCGAACAAGCGCAATGTCGAGGAAACGGCCTTCAAGACCAACATGGAGGCCGCCGAGGAAATCGCCCGCCAGCTCCGCCTGCGCGACCTGGGAGGGCTCATCGCCATCGACTTCATCGATATGCGGGACCGCAAGCACGAGGCGGAGGTGGAAAAGGCGTTCAAGAAGGCCCTGAGCCTCGACCGGTCGCGCATTCAGCTGTCCCGGATTTCCAAATTCGGCATCCTGGAGCTGTCCCGGCAGAAAAAGCAGTCCACCATCCAGGAAATCAGCTATACGAGCTGCCCCTACTGTAAAGGCCGGGGATCGCGGCCCTCCCTCGAGTACACCGCCCTGAGCGCCTTCCGGAAGATCGAGTCCCACGCCGTTCAGGGGCAGTACGCGTCGATCCGTGCCACGCTGCCCCACGAGATTTCCGATTATCTCCTCAACCAGAAGCGCCAGGAAATCGGCAAGCTCGAAGCCGCATACGACCTCAGCATCGTGATTTCCGGGCGGGCGGATCTCGCCTGGGACGAGATCCGGATCGACACCACGCGGAAGGAAGCGCCGTCAGAGACCGACCTCGAACCGGCGGAGAGCGGGGTCATCAGCGATCAGGAACTGTGGGAGGAAGAAGGGGACGAACGGGAGATCACCGCCGCCCCGGCCCCGCGGGAGCCGGAAGCACCGAACGGAACGCCGGTCGCGGATACCGCGCCGCCGCCCGCCAAGAAAAAGTCGCGGCGACGTTCCCGTCACCGGAGGAAAAAAACGGCCGACAAGGCCGTGGAGGCCGCAGCGCCGACAGAGACGACAGAGACGGCGGCGCCGGCGGCGCCCGTGAACGGAGAAATCCGACGGATCCAGTTGCGGGAAACGACGATGGCGGAGGGGGAGCCGGGACCGGAGACGGCGGACGCCGCTGCTTCTCCACCCGACCCGAAGCCGGCGTCGGAGGGGGTGGAGATGCCCGCGCCCGTCACCGGATATCCGTTGGAACCCTTCGCCGAAGACGACGCGGACGACGGGCTTCCGTTTTAGGGCCTCTCAGCGCCGGGCCTTCCCCAGTTCCCGGGAACGTTCCGTCGCCGCCGCGACGGCTGCCACGACGGTTTCCCGGAAGCCCCCGGCATTCAGGGCCTTCAGGCCTTCGAGGGTGGTTCCGCCCGGAGAGGTCACCATGGCCCTCAGCTCCGCCGGCGACTTTTCGCCCTGGAGGCAGAGCTTCGCCGCCCCCAGCAGGGTCTGGGAGGCGAGCCCCAGCGCCGTTTCCGGGGCCAGTCCCAGGCCGACACCGGCCTCCGTCAGGGCCTCGATGAACAGAAAGACGTAGGCCGGACCGCTGCCGCTCAATCCCGTCACGACGTCCATCAGGCCTTCCTCCACCTCGACCGTCATCCCAACGGCAGCGAAGATTTCCCGACCCAGGGCGAGATCTTCCGCGGTGGCGTTCCTCCCCCGCGTCAGGGCAGTCGCCCCGGCGCCGACCATGGCCGGGGTGTTGGGCATCACCCGGATGACGCGGAGCGGCGCCGGACAGGATCCCTCGATGAAGGCCGTTGAAATCCCCGCGGCGATCGAAACGATCACCGGCCGCGCGGTGAGGTCGTGGGCTAGGTCGGCCAGCACCTCGGCCATGTTCTGCGGCTTCACCGCCAGGATCACCAGATCGGCGTCCCGGACGGCGATCCGGTTATCCGCGGTCACCGTCACGCCGCAGCGCGCCTTCAGCTCTTCCCGCCTTTCCGCCAGGGTGTCGCTCACCGTCACGGCCAACGGTTGAACCAGGCCGCGGGAGATTATTCCGTCGATCAGGGCGCCGCCCATCTTTCCGCCGCCGATGACGCCGATTCTTCGGTCTCGTAACATCGCGCTCCATCCCTCCGGATTCTGCAGTTTGAATCGTCCCTGGGGATGGCTGTTAATACAAAAGCGCCGGCGGCGTCAATCTTTGTTTGCACGCAAAGTGCGATCTGTGGTAGTGCTGACTGCATCCGGCCGCGCCTCTCGATCGGTGCCGGCGCAGGCCGCAACACTCTGTCCCGGGAGGGCGACATGATTCATACGCGGGAGATCGGTGGCGTCAGGATCTCGTGCTGGACCAGCGAGACGGATTTCACCAGCGACCGCCGGAGCCTCTTTTTCATCCACGGCTCGGGCGGGGATCACACGGCCTGGAACGGGCAGATCGCCTCCTTCCGGGACCGGTTCAACGTCGTCGCCGTGGACCTGCCCGGACATGGGCAATCCGGGGGAGGCGGCGAAGAGACCGTCGAGGCCTACGTGGCCTGGGTGCGGGACACCCTTGCCGCCTTCAAACTGCCCAAGCCGGTTCTCGTCGGTCATTCCCTGGGTGCGGCCATCAGCCTCACCATGGCCCTGAACCACGGCGAGGAGATCGCCGGCATCGTGCCCGTCGGAGGCGGGATCCGGATGCCGGTCAATCCGGCCATCCTCGCGGGGCTGGAATCCAACCCCGGGCCGATCCTGACGATGGCCGCCCAGATCGTCGTGGCGAAGCGGAACCGGGAGCGGCTCTCGCACCAGCTGCTCGAGAGCCTGTCCGCCGTCAACCCCCGGGTCATGCGCGGCGATTTTCTCGCCTGCGACCGCCTCGACCTGACCGGGACCGTCGGGCGCATCGCCGTGCCGTCGCTCGTGATCTGCGGCGCCGAAGACAAGATGACCCCGCCCGCCCTTTCGCAGGCGATCGCGGAGAAGATCCCGGGGGCGCATCTGGCGCTCATCGAAGGGACGGGACACATGGTCATGTTGGAGGATCCGGCGGCCTTCAACAACGCGCTGGCGGGCTTTCTGTCCGCCCTGTAGGAAAACTCCGCATTTGCTCGAGAGGCAAACATGTTCGTTGTCGGCAATTTCATCGCAGCCATCGCCCGGATCCTCGATCTCGTCCTGACACTCTATCTGTGGATCGTCGTTTTCCGGGCGGTCATCTCCTGGGTCAATCCCGACCCGTACAATCCGATCGTCCGCTTTCTCGAGCGCGCGACGGAGCCGCTCCTGGCCCCTCTCCGGCGCTGGACCCCGCTGCGGGGAATGGGCATCGACCTCTCCCCGATCCTGCTGATCGCGGCGATTTATTTCCTGCAGGTCTTTCTCGTCAGGACATTGATGCAACTGGCCGGCACGCTCCATTGACGGATGAACGCGCCCCGCACCCTCATGGTCATTCACGAAACCTCCGAAGGCGTCACCTTTCCGATCCGGGTCCAGCCGCGGGCGTCCCGGTGTGAGTGCGCGGGCGTGCAGGACGGGGCCGTCCGGCTGAAGATCACCGCCCCACCCGTCGAAGGGCGGGCCAACGAGGAGTGTGTCCGGCTTCTCGCCGAGACGCTGAAGCTCCGCAAGCGGCAGATCACGATCCTGACCGGCCTGAAGTCCCGGAACAAGGTCGTCGCCGTAGCCGGGCTGAGTGCGGCGGCGCTTCGTGAAAGGCTGGCGGATCTCGCCGCAGCCGGCCCCGATATCCCGGCGCCGCAAGAGAGCGCGACATGAACCAAACCGTCCCGGGCGGAGAGAACAGGCAGGTGGCCCACGCGGCGGGCGTGGTCGGGGCGGCCACGATGCTCTCCCGGGTCTTCGGTTTCATCCGGGACATGGTCGTCGCCGGCCTTTTCGGCGCGGGGTTCAAGACCGACGCCTTCTTCGTCGTCTTCCGGATCCCCAACCTCCTCCGGCGCCTGCTCGCGGAAGGGTCGCTGACCGTCGCCTTCGTTCCCGTCTTCACGGATTACCTGAAAAGGAAGTCCCGCGCTGATGCCCTCGAATTCGCCAACGTCTGCTTCACCCTCCTGTCCATCGTCCTCGTCGTCGTTTCCTGCCTAGGAATCGTCTTCGCCCCGCTGATCGTCACGATCATGGCCCCCGGGTTCGTCCACGCGCCGGCGCAGTTCGACCTCGCCGTCTTCCTGACGCGGTTCATGTTCCCCTACATCTTCTTCATCTCGCTGGTCGCCCTGTGCATGGGCATCCTGAACGCCCTGCGCCACTTCGCCGCGCCGGCCCTGTCGCCGGTCGTCCTCAACATCGCCATGATCCTGGCCGCGCTGCTCCTGCGGGATTTCTTCGCGGAGCCGATCGTTGCCCTGGCTGTGGGGGTCATGATCGGCGGCGTCCTGCAGCTTGCCATGCAGTGGCCGTTTCTCGTCCGGATGGGCGCGCGCCTTCGCCTGAACTTTCACTTCCGGCACCCGGGGCTGAAACAGATGGGAATCCTCCTGATCCCCACGCTCATCGGTTCGGCCGTGTATCAGCTCAACATCTTCATCGGCACCATCCTGGCGTCGCTCCTGCCCAAGGGCAGCGTCTCCTATCTCTACTACGCCGACCGGATCGTCGAGCTGCCGCTCGGGGTCTTCGCCATCGCCGTGGGCACGGCCTCCCTGCCCAGCCTCTCCGCCCTCGTCACGCGGGGAGAGCTCGGCGAGATGAAACGAACGCTCTCGTTTTCCCTCCGGCTGATCCTCTTCATCACCCTTCCGGCCACGGTCGCCCTGATTGCGCTCCGGGTCCCGATCCTCTCCGTCCTCTTCCAGCGGGGCGCCTTTACGGCCCAGTCGACCCTCCTGACCGCCCAGGCGCTCCTCTGTTACACCCTCGGCCTGTGGGCGTTCTCCGTCATTCGGGTGATCGACGCCGCCTTCTTCGCCCTGCAGGACCGCAAATCACCGCTCAAGGCCGCCATCGTGGCCCTGCTCGTCAACGTCGCGTTCAGCATCGTCCTCATGGGCCCCCTGAAGCACGGCGGCATCGCCCTGGCTACCTCCATCGCCTCGGCGGTCAACGTAATCATGCTCGCCGTCATCCTGAGGCGCAAGCTCGGCCGGATCCTGGAGGCGGATTTCTTCCGGTCGATCGCCAAGATGGCCGCGGCGTCGCTCGTCATGTGGGCCTCCCTCCGGCTGGTGGAGGCGATTCTACCCTGGAGGACCGACGGCCCGTTCGACGAACGTCTCCTGTTCCTCACGGTCTCGGTAGCCGTGGGCGCGGCGGTCTTTTTCGTCACCGCCTTCCTCGTGCGCAGCCCGGAGATGGTGACCTTCGTCGGCGCCGTGAACCGAAGACTGCACCGCCGGCCGCACCCCCCGCAATGAAAGGAAACCCCATGGAAGAAAACACACCCGTCGCCGCAAACGAGATGACCGTCGAGACCGAGGCGAGTCTCGCCAAATATCTGGCCGCCACGCCCACGATCGAGAGCGGCCATCCGGAGGTGGCCGCCTTCGCCGCGCGGCACGCCGCCGGGGCGGGAGATCCCGTGGAAAAGGCGGTTCGTCTCTACTACGCGGTACGCGACGGCATCCGCTACAACCCCTACGCCTTCTTTCTGTCCGTGGACGGCCTCAAGGCCAGCCAAACCCTGCGGGCCGGCCAGGCCTGGTGCGTCCCGAAGGCCATTCTGCTGGCGGCCTGCTGCCGGGCGCACGGGATCCCGGCTCGGCTCGGCTATGCGGACATCCGGAACCACCTCTCCACGGCCCGCATGCGCGAGGCCATGCGGACCGACATCTTCTACTGGCACGGGTACACCTCGCTCTACCTGGAGGGGCACTGGGTCCGGGCCACGCCGGCCTTCAATATCGAGCTCTGCCGGAAGTTCAACCTCCTCCCATTGGAGTTCGACGGGCGGGCGGACTCGCTCTTCCATCCCTTCGACGCGGTGGGAAACCGCCACATGGAATACCTTCATTACCGGGGCGAATATGCCGATGTCCCGCTCGACGGCCTGATCGCCACCTTCCGGGACCTCTACCCGGAACTGTGGCGGACGGGAGAAGCGGGATTGGGCAAGGACGCGGACTTCGACCGCGATGTGGACGCCGAAACCACGGGGGCCGTCGCGCCCGGTCAAAAGCGTTGACTTCAAATCGCTAAAGTGGTAGGAAACCTCTCCCTCCGAAGGCCCGGATACGGATCCCGGCATCGGAGGGAGAATCGTTAGCGGCCGGCGGTACAGCGCTTTATGCTCGACATCAAGTTTTTAAGGCAGAATCTCGATCAGGTCCGCAGGAAACTGGCGGAGCGCGGCCAGACGATTGACCTGGAGCAATTTTCCGCCTTGGATGCCCGGCGACGCAACCTCCTCCAGGAAGTGGAAACGCTGCGCAACGAGCGCAACACGGTTTCCAAGGAGATCGGCGACCGGAAGAAGCGCAAGGCCGATGCCGCCGATCTGATCGCGCGGATGGGAGAGGTTTCCGCGCGGATCAAGAACCTCGACGCGATCCTGGAAGAGACCGAGTCGGCGCTGGAGGCGATCGTGATGACGATCCCCAACGTGCCGCACGACTCGGTTGTCCGCGGAACGAGTTCCGAGGACAACCCGATTGTCCGGACCTGGGGCGACCTCCCCCGGCTCGCGTTCCCCCCCAGGCCGCACTGGGAGCTCGGGGAGAGCCTCGGCATCCTGGATTTCACCCGGGGGTCGAAGATCGCCGGCGCCCGGTTCACCCTGTATCGGGGGGCGGGCGCCCTGCTCGAGCGGGCCATCATCAACTTCATGCTGGACCTGCACACCGGCGAGCACGGCTATATGGAAATCCTGCCGCCTTTCCTGGCGAACCGGGAAAGCATGACGGGGACGGGACAGCTTCCCAAGTTCGCCGAGGATCTCTTCAAGATCGAGGGGCTGGACTACTACCTGATCCCCACGGCGGAGGTGCCGGTCACGAACATCCACCGGGAGGAGATCCTGAACGAGCGGGACCTGCCGATCCGTTACGTCGCCTATTCGCCCTGCTTTCGGGCGGAGGCGGGCTCCTACGGCAAGGACACGCGGGGGCTGATCCGGCAGCACCAGTTCAACAAGGTGGAGATGGTGAAGTTCACCACGCCGGAGACCTCGTACGAGGAGCTGGAAAATCTGACGGCCAACGCCGAAGAGGTCCTGCGGCGGCTTGAGATCCCCTTCCGGACGGTCAGCCTCTGCACGGCGGACCTGGGCTTCTCCTCCGCGAAGACCTACGACGTGGAGGCTTGGATGCCCGGCCAGGACGCCTACCGGGAGATCTCCTCGTGCAGCAACTTCGAGGACTTCCAGGCCCGGCGGGCGGCCATCCGCTTCCGGCGCGAAGCCACGGGCAAGGTGGAATTCGTCCACACCCTGAACGGGTCGGGTCTGGCCGCGGGGCGGACCACCGTCGCCGTTTTGGAGAATTATCAGCGGTCCGACGGGAGCATCCTCATTCCGAAGGCGCTGCGGCCCTACATGGGCGGCCGGGAAAAGATCGCCCCGGCGTGATCGATCGTTGAAAGAGGAGGGATGGCCGAGTGGTCGAAGGCGGCGGTCTTGAAAACCGTTGACCGAAAGGTTCGCGGGTTCGAATCCTGCTCCCTCCGCCAGAAAATTTTGCATGCAGCGGAGAGATGGCTGAGTGGCCGAAAGCGATCGCCTGCTAAGCGATTGTACGCCGATAAAAGGTGTACCGCGGGTTCGAATCCCGCTCTCTCCGCCAATATTTGCGCCCATAGCTCAGCTGGATAGAGCACCAGACTACGAATCTGGGGGCCGCAGGTTCGAATCCTGCTGGGCGCACCAATAAAAACGGGGGGTTAGCTGATCACGGCTTTCCCCTCTTTTTGTTTTGTGACCAAATTGTGACCGGTTCCCTCAAAAATGACGTTTTCGAGCCGGCAAACGGCATCCTGATTTGTCTCTTTGAGAAGGTGGGAATAGACGTTCAGGGTCACGGTAGGGGAGGAATGTCCCAACTGCGTTTGGATGTATTTGACGTTCTCCCCCTGGGCAAGCATTAGGCTTGCGTAGGTGTGCCGAAGGTCATGAAAGCGGATCGGCTCAATTCCTGCCGCTTTCAAGGCCGGATTGAAATGCCGCCTCATCATGTGCCCTTTGTCCATCGGGTTTCCTGCATTGTTGGGAAAGACAAGCGCATCATTCGTCGCACCCGCTGCCAGCTTCCAGGAAGCCAGGGCGGAAACGGCGAAAGGTGATAGATCAACGGCCCGTATGGACCCCTTTGTTTTGGGAGAAAAGAACCGATCGTGATTGTAGGTCCTGGAAATGTGGACCCGCTTCTTTTGAAAATCCACGTCTGACCATTTCAGCCCCAGGATTTCCCCCTGACGCGCCCCGGTCATGATCGCCATAAGATACAGGGTCCGGTACTTCTGGTTAGGTTCAGCCTCAAGCAAGGCCCGAATCTGATCCGGGGCCAGTATCTTCATTGCACGTTCTTCACTCTGCATCCCGGTTGCCCTGGGCCTTTCAGCATCCCTAACCGGATTGTGATCAATCAGCCGGTGCCGTACTGCGTAACCCATAATCTGGTTCAAAGTAACAATGACCTTTCTCAGGGTTCCCAGGCTTAACAATTCCCCCTGCTTCGCCGTGATAAAGCTTTCCACGGTCCCCGTCGTGATCCGATTTATCTGTTTGCCGTCAAGGTCGGAAAAATGATTTCTCAAATAGCCCTGATACATTTCCCAGGTGGTCTCCCGGCATCGGCTCTGCTTGTACTCAAGCCACTTCTTTTTGACCTCTGAGAATAGCGGCACCTTCTTGTCATGAATGAACGACCGCCGTTCAATCTTTGCCTCGATCTCCCGAAGCTCCTTCCGGGCCTCCTCCTTCGTGGTCCCGGCCTTCATGGTCCTTCGGTATCGCTTCCCGTTCTGATCGTAGCAGTCAACGACGTACCGGCCCCGCCGTTTCGCAATGCAAGCCATTTCAAGCGCCTCCCTTCTGTTTATCCGCCATTGCCTGCGCGTAATTGCGGCTGATGATGGGGATGATCCGTGAAGCGTTTTCCAAAATTTCCCTTACGTTCTCTGTCTGATTCAATAGAAACTGAATTCTCGCTCTTGTTCTGAGTTCTTCCGGCAGCAGGTCATAAAACTCGGTAACGATGGTATCCAGAGCATAAACGGCGATATCAATCTGAGGCTCAACATAGGCTTCGATATCGTAAAGCGGATTCATGGGATCGAAGCTGACAAAGCCCCTCAAACGATCTTTCTCCTCGCGCTTCCCCAGGGCAGCACTCTCACTCATTTTTGCCTCCTTTCGCATAAAAAAGCCTGAAGATTTCTCCCGGCCCATGAGTAGGCCGCCCGTCCGTCGCCGGTGCGGGAATCTTCAGGCATTATCCAGGTCGTCGTTTTCATGGCTCATGGTCCGGAGAATTTATTTGCGTATTAATTTATATCAGTATTTATTCTTTGTCAAGGTTTAATGTTGACTTTGCCCCCCATAAGCGATATTAAAAATTATGATCGACCGAAAACCCTTCACAACCAGCCTCAATATCGTGATCCTGAAGGAAGTGAAGAAGCTCGCCATTGACCTTGACAAGGGCATCAACGATGTTCTCGAAGAGGCCATGACGGACATCCTGAAGAAATACGAAAGCCCCAAGCTTAAGCCCCGCAAATAACACCCTCATTGCACCCCTGAATGAACACCTAATTGCAATCCTTATGATACCCCTTCGTGATGGCCCTTAGTGATAGCCCATAGTGATAATCGTATATGATAATCCGGTGCGCCCTTTTTGCCCCCTTTGCCATCCCTTTAACATCCCTTTGACATCCCCTTTCGGCTTCGCATCATAGCCGCGTGTTTCTGGGCTTTTTTATCCCCTCCCTGCTTTTTTATTGCTTTGTCAACCTCCACCATCCACAAATCGACTTCAAAATCGAGGACAAAGGGCCGACCCGTTATTGTTACGCGAACAGGCATTCCATAGACATCCCGCCACCGTCGCA
>Ga0116159_1001893_pt1 | contig 21473 bp, 14 predicted proteins | sample AD_JPNAS1_MetaG_FD_89878 | JGI IMG/M metagenome (GOLD analysis project Ga0116159, IMG submission 89878) | Active sludge microbial communities of municipal wastewater-treating anaerobic digesters from Japan - AD_JPNAS1_MetaG | ecosystem: Engineered > Bioreactor > Anaerobic > Digestate | place...
CCTCTTTTATTCTTTAATTAATGCCATTATATGATACCCTATATTATTGTCAAGTAATATTTTAACTATATTTTTTGTCTGCTTTCTAATTCAAAGCTCTCAATACTAAGGAACTTATACCTCTTACAAGACGAACATGCTTGAAATACGTTTTTAATTGACCACAGAAGGCAAAAAACAAAACAAGTACAGAGATCTTTATTTTGAACTAAAAAGGGGGCATTTAGGATTTATTCGATCACGAGTAATATATTTATATTTGCCGTTAAAGCATAAATCTAAAAAAACAAAACAAGTATAAAATTACTCTGTTTCAAAATCCTTTTGTACGTGAAAAAATTAGATTTTCAGGAATCAAAAGAATTTCTATTGTCCTATTTGCCAGGCTGTTATCTGGATAAACTAAATGATACTGCCCAACACCCGTTGACATTATCTTGAAATCTTTTTCAGGTAATATTTCTTTGAAAATATCACGAACTGCTTGAGCTCTTTCTTGTGACAATTTATAATTATGTGTTTCTCCACCCGTTTTATCATCAGTATGTCCGACAATTAGAATAGAGTATTTTCGTTTACCTACCTCATTCAAAAACTTTTCATAGACTTTAGCAAGCTCTTTCAGCTTCTTTTCATTTTCTTGATTTCTAAAGATATTCGTATCTACTCTAAATCCAAGATTATCAGATTGCAATCTTATGAGTTTTTTTTCATCATCTACAACAACAATGTCATTCAAGCTATTACCTTTATCGATTTCACTTTTTATGCGTACAACCAATGCATCTCTATCTTTTTCATATTCACCCAATATATCTGCCTTTTTTTTAAGCTGAATGTTTGTAAAAATAAAATAGATAACAATAATTATAAGCAATGCTGCAAAAACATCGACAAAAGATGGCCAAAAATTGATGATTGGATTAGACTTTTTCAAGAAATATCTCCTTCAAGTACTTCTTCAAGCACTTTAGCTAAATTTCTATTTAATTTTTCTATAGACTGTTTAGTATTGTTTGTATTGCTTATTAAAGTATCCAAAGGTCTTGCAATACCAGACAGTGTTTTTTCAATTTGTTGACTTTTGTGATTTGCTATCATTTCATTAAGATTTGAAATCAATCTATCTGAGTGACTTAATTGGCTATTCTTTATTGAATCAACCATTTCTAAGCTTAACGAATTAAATGCCATAATTGCTTGAGCAATCTCTAAGACAACTGTATTATTCAGCTCTTTTATTTCAGTTGCCATATAGTTTTGATCATTTATAAGTTCGACTTTAAGACTTTCAAGGTAATCTTTTAAATCTGTATTATTTTCAATAGCCTCAACAATTGTGGATAATTGCTCTTCGTTTGAATTTTTAAAACCAACAAGTATCTCTCTTAAAACCTCATTGCTATGCATGTTGCTATTAATTATATCGTACAAATTACTCATTATTTTATTTGGCTGTGAAGTTTGATTTATTATCTCTTTTAGATTAACAAAAAGCTCAGTAAACTCTGCTGAAAAATTATCAATTTGATCTATAAGCCTTTGATATAAAGGCTCAAAATTTGTAATGATTTTTGATACTGACTTAACATTGCGTGATGTATCGGAAAGGATTTTGACAGTACTTCCCCATTCCTTTTTTATATCGGAAATATTCTTATTTTCTTCTTTGAGTACACTAACCATATGGTCAATAGTAACTCGAGATTGCTCTGAATACTCTTTAATCAGTTGCATATTATGCTCAATCTGTTTTTCTGCCCATTTTTTCATATCATCCATAACCAGTGTATTTTCACTGGTCGCTTTGTCCATTTGTTTGACAATGGGTATAAGTTGATGTTGAATAATATCATTTAACACATTAAGCTCTCCGCCAAAAGAACCTTTATTTTTTAAAACTTTAAATGCTATCTCATTTTTCTTTTGCTCTATTATTTTATAATAGCCGCGCATAGCTATTCCATAAATTGCAGACAATGTTATACCAGACAAAAGACCAATTATACTGCTTATGAGTGCAGTAGCCATTCCCCGTGTAACCGTACTTGACATACTCTCTAAGTTTGCCAGTTCTGGCAAGACAACAACCATACCAAGAAAAGTTCCCAACAAGCCGATAATGTTTAAATACGAGATCAATTCTCTTATCAGAGTATAATTATTTAAAAATATTTCCTCTAAACGTTTTTCGATATAATCTTGCATAAAAAAGCCATCACTGGCATTCATATTAACAAGCTCTTGGTATATTGTGTCGTAGGCTGATTTATTTGTTTTAAGCTCTCTTTTTTGCTTAGCTATTAGAACAATAATGATACATATTATAGCAGTCAAACTAAGATAGATGACAATATTTCCTACGAAGGTAAACACATTAACAAATCCTTCCACTTTTCCTCCTATTTACTTACTAATACTTTTGCCTTATAAGCAAGTTGGTAAGGTTTTATATATTTTAATCCCGCACTTACTACCTGTAAAATAAAGCCTCTTGGTAAATCAGATTCTTGAATTTCAACAATAGTCATGCTATTTGTATCTACTTTCTCTCCTGGTACTGGGACAATAAGAGAAATTCCAAAAACCTCTAACTTTTGGTTTATTTCATTGGTGTCCTGCTTTAAAATACTTTGCCTATGCTGTTCATCGAAAAAATAGTTATAAATAATATGCTCTTGATATGTTTTTTCTAAAAAAGATTTTAAGTTTATTAGACCTTTTTTAAACAGTATCTTATGATCAACAAAAGGTAATTCTTTTAAGCCTATGCTTTTTAAAGTGTCATAAAAAGAAACATAATTTTCTATGTTTTCGGAAATAATAGAGTTTTCTTTAATAGCTTTATGAAAAAATGAGTCGTGAAGGAGATTTGGAGCTTCAGGTTCTGCTTTATCCAAATCCTCAATAAGACCTTTTTGCGTATTTATAGAAGGACTAAATATTTCAGCAACAGATGATTCCTCTACTATATATTCATCTTTTTTTAATAAATTTGAAGCCTTATTTTTGGTTTGCCCCTTTTTTACAACAATGTATTCATCCTCAACCATAAAGCCATAACGCTCAAGAAACTCTTCTGACACATGCTCAGATGACGAAGAAAAATATAGAAGACCTTCTGCAAAGAATACCCTAATAGGGTTGTATTTAATGTAACTATCTAAGTGTATTTCTTGATTTTCGCCTATATAGAACTCTACCACTTGATCCTTTGGATAGCCGTTGAGCAAATGCAATATTTCTGCATTTTTTATTTTATAATGGCTTTTAAACAGATATATAAGGTCATTTACAGTTAATTTATAATTTGATACTTCCACGTCATAGTCGCCGTCAATTTTTAGCTGCTCAAGCCTTTTTTGATGAATATAATCCCTAATAAAAAAAATTAATTTACTTACTAGCAATAGCCTCTCAGGTAACTCTTCTGACACATGCTCAGATGACGTAGAAAAATATAGAAGACCTTCTGCAAAGAATATCCTAATAGGGTTGTATTTAATGTAACTATCTAGATGTATTTCTTGATCTTCGCCTATATAGAATTCTACCACTTGATCCTTTGGATAGCCGTTGAGCAAATGCAATATTTCTGCATTTTTTATTTTATAATGGCTTTTAAACAGATATATAAGGTCATTTACAGTTAATTTATTATTTGATACTTCCACGTCATAGTCTTCGTCAATTTTTAGCTGCTCAAGCCTTTTTTGACAAATACTATACCTGAACAAACAAACCATTTTACTCACTAACGATAGCCTCTGCTTTATAAATAACTTCTCCATTAAGGCTTTCTAACCCATAAACTTCTGTTTTAATGATACGGCCTCTTGGCAAATCTGAATCAGATGTCCCTATTATTTTTACTTTATTCAAGTCGAGTTTATCTCCTCTTTTCATATCAAATAGCTTTAACTCAAATAGTTGCAGCTCTTGATCTAATTTTGAATCAATATCGCAAATTTTCTCATTTAGTCTATTTTCCCGGTTAGCGAAAAAATAAAGAACATCATCACTTTTAAAACCTTTATTTTTAATAGATTTAAAGAATATATTCAATTGTTCTTCCAGATACTTACCATCTTTTTCAATGTCAAGTCCAAATGATTTTAGTGCAGGAAGTTCATTTGCACTCTTTGTGCTAAAGAAATCAATCAATGCCAAATATAAAACACTAAAATATCTAGTATGTTTATTAAGAAAATCTATTTCCAGTTTACTATGTATTTTAAATAGTATGTCTCTAATCTTATCGTGATCTCGTTTTAATTTATTATGCACCAATTCTGATTCACGTTTTGTTTTTAAAATCTCTTGTTTTTGATCTTCAATTGTTTTTTTCTCCACTTGTAATTTTATAAATTGTTTATCAAGGTTTTGCAACTCATAATGAAGATTCTTGTTATCTTGTGTAAGACGTTCATTTTTTGTCTTTAATTCTTTTATTATAGCTTTATAATCTTTAGTATTTTTTACTTTAACACCAACATTCTCTTTAATAATTTCTACTTTATTTTTAACAACAATGAAATCATCTTTTATTTCAAGATCATTATTCTCAATAATTTCTTTTTTTACTATGTTGCCTGTCGATTCATAACACAATTCCCCAATGTTGTTTTTCACAACTTTTATTGGATTTTTGCTAATATAATCCGTTATATAAAGTCTTTTATCATCCCCTAAATAGAATTCTATAATATGATTCTTAGGATATTCTTTTAATAAACTTAGTACTTCAGAATTTACCGAATCGTAATTCTGTTCAAACAAAAGAATTAAATTATCAACACCAATAGACTGCTGTGTAATTAGTAAATTAGAAGCTATGTCAACTTTATAAGGTTCAAGTCGATTAGTGTTTCTAATATATTTAAACTGATAGACCTTCTTAATGGACATAGACAGTTGCCTTTTTTATAACAGTTTTGTCAATTTGTAAGCCGAAATGTATCAAAGTGTGAACTCTTTTATTTTCACCTAATATTTTTGAGCTTTCCATTGTTTCTTTATTAAATTCTTCATCTATTAGGGGTATAATAAACGTTAATACTGGTTCAAAGTATTTATTTAAATAATGTGACAGAGGTTTGAGAATATCATTCTTTTTACTGCTTAATTCGAAAGCACTACTTAAAGAGTTTACAAGGTTATCTATATCGTCTTGACTAAGGAACTTATATGATTTCAAACGATTCAAGTTATTTACTATATTCGTTGTTTTTTCATTGTAATTATTTTTTAGAAAATCACTAAGCTCTTTTTTTCTATCAATCTTAGGTGCCTCTTGCTGTGGAGTTATTGATGTAAAATTAGTAATATTTGTTTCCATCCGATCTAATTTTTGTTTAAAACTTTCATTTTTAAAAGAAAGCTGAGCACACTCTTTACGTATTTCCGTTAAAGCTTTTTCGTTGTCTGCTCTAACTTTATACAATGTGTCATGCAAATCATCTTTATCTCTTCTTGCAGATAGTCTATATTCTTCAATTTTTTTACTTATTAGTCTATTTTTGATAAATAGTATAATTAAAAATACAAGCATAAATATATTTAACGACACGATACTGGCATAGGAAAAAACTGGATTATTTAAAATATCCTTGTTTAAAACAGTTATACTTGTTGTATCTTGATCTGTAGAACCTGCTTGTTGGATTTTGTTGATTTCGGCTCCGTTTAAGCTATCTTTTTCCATTTTAATACTCCCAAATATCTTTTATCTTAATCCTTTTTGCCTTATTTCTTTTGCTGTTTTGCATGCTTTGCCCAATAGCGGGCGAATTGTATGAATTGTGTGCATTGTATCTATAATCTGTTTTAAAAGATTCCCTTTTATTAACAAAAACACCGCCACTAATCATGACAATTGGTATAAATATAATCGATATGTATTTTAATATATTTAGTCCTATTAAAAAATGAATTGGGCAATTCGAAAGTGAATACAATAGGCTCATAATTATAATCTCACATGCAAATATTGTTATCATTGAAACTACAACAGAAATAAAAACCCAACGAGGTATTTGCAATGATTTATAGTTATCAGACAATCTCTTTATAAGTTGTTTCATATTTCTCTCCATTATCTAATTCAATTTCCCATTGATAACTGACTGTAAATTGATAATACTTTAGATTTAACGTTTCTTTAACCTTATTCTTTCTTCGCTCAATTGGTATAGTAAATGCACTTTTTAAATCTTTTATCTTCATTTCTTCCAATGGTATAAACTCATCATCGACTTGATAAACAGTAAAATCATAACTCGAGGGCCTTGATGCAGTATAAGAAAAAACGTTTTCTGTGTTCATATCCAACCACAAAGGAAATATGCATTCAAATTTACTGGATTTCGTTATTATATAATAAGATTTGTTTGAAAGCGATAATCCTTTTATTTTTGTATCAGTATTAATAAGTTTTTTATATGCCAGCATACCTTCTGCAACAGAGATTTTACGTTTACTATCACTAATAATTTCGGGTTTTTGAAAAACCTTATCTGCTATATATTTAAAAAAAGGCAATCTTGTTGAATTACCTGCCAAAATAAGATAATCTGGCATTATGCTTTTCACTTTATTAGCTTCCCAAAGCTTTTGCATTAAAGTAGTTACTGTTTCTAAATTATTTGTAATTTTAATTTCGAGTTTGCGAAAAGTTTCATTTTTATCAGAATCAATTGATGCCATCAACCTTTTTTCAATATTTTTTTCATTTATATTTTTTTCAAACTTCTTAGTTATTCCTTTTTTTATTTCTTCAAAATAGACGAATTGTTCATAAAAATATTTTACTTTTTCGTTTGTAAAATCATCTTTCAATGTCTCAACAAATGTATCAGGGAATTTGTCAGAATCATCACTTTGAGATGCCAAAAACCAGTTCATATAATTGCCGCAAAATAAATCTGTTGCATACGTAGCTAAAACTTCAATATGGTAGTCACCATCAAAATCTTCAAGCTTAACAATAGCAATATCAGTTGTGCCCCCTCCGCAGTCATATATTGCAATATATACTGGTTCTTCAGCCACTTTAATATATTTATTATCAATATAATACAGTGCTATGGCTTCAGGCTCACTTATTGACATTGTCTCATCGACAGAGTAGCCCAGTTCTTTGGTAACATTTAACAAACTGTCTATTGTATTTCTTTCAAAATTTGCTGGGTAAGACATGATTAGTTCTTTAGGCTTTATTAACCTGCGTTTTTTCAACCTATCCAAAACAAACTTCATATATAATTTTGTAATCTCAAAAGGGCTCATTATCCTTACATTATTTTTCAGATCATAATAGGTTCTTTCTGTATTATATGGAAGCAAGCTTTTAAACATAAAAGCAAATGTTTTGGCAGACTTATCCCCAAAATGATAGTCTGTAATAAATACGTGATGATTTAGCAATTGATCCATAAACTTTCTAAATACGAGTGTTGTAGGAATTTCAACATGCTCGTCATCAATAGCATCAGCAAACGTATCATCTAAAACATCGAGGTAGCTTGATGTATGCAATCCGTCATCTGTAGTGTATGCATAACAAGTGTTAGTTGTACCAAAATCTAAAGCTAATGTTCTAATTTCTACAACTTTGTGTGCATCAGCAATCAGGAAAGAAAAACTGTTGTTCATATTAAACACTTTTTCATTAATGATAAAAGATAATGAATATTGTATTAATAAAAACGTGTTTGCACCATCTTTTCTAATGCGTGTTTGGTCTAAGTCTGAGTACTTTACATTAAAAACAGTATTTATAGTATCATGTTCATCAAAAAAATATTTTCTCTGCCTTACCTGTACCCCTTTTGTTTCTGACCTAATTTCAACTTTACCTATATCAGTATTTTTAGAGCTATCTTTGAGCTTGAACACAAAGTCAATATTCTTATCGTCATTTTCATATAATTGTGTGTTTTTTAAATATTCATCATTTCCTAAGATAATATGTGGAATATTTCTAAACTGTATTAACAGAGGAATATCATAGTCAAAGAATTGTTGGAATTTAATTCGGAGACTTACTTTAATTTCTTTTTCGTCTGTGTTTTCTAACGATTGATACAGAATTTCAAAATCATTGTGGCTTAAAGTAAATTCGTAATCATTTTGCCCATCTGTTTTTTTCTTGTTAAACCAATAAAAATTATCTCCGTCAACTATGTTAAGATCCACCATATCATTAATCATGTTATCACTAAATCTAAACTTAAAGTCATTTTCATGCCAATATGAAGATAAAAGTACACATAGTTCTTTACTGCCAGGAATATATCGTAGCTCTTGAAAAGATCCTACAGACAAACTTATATTTTTAAAATCAATTGACTTTATATCATGACGTATAGTTTCTTGACGGAACTTAAAATAAACTCCAATATTCCCCAATGATTCGAGTTTTATGCCACTTATTATTGAAAAATTATTAGTAATTTTTTGATGAGTACCAGAAAAGTCTTTCAGTATCTTTTCGGGACTTGAACAAGATATATGTTCAAGATAACTTGTATATCCCTTATTAGTCTTTAAAGAAACATCAAATGGATGACCTTGAAACACAAATTTAGGCAGCATTATTGTCGTTTCATTGAGTTTTTCCCCACAAATAAAGCAATATTTTTGAAGAACAATATGCCTCCAACCACATTTTTCACATATAAAAAAGTTTTTCATCTCTTACCTTTACATTGTATAAAATCCTTCTTTTAGCTCAGCTGTATAGTATTCAATTTTTGCAAGGTTTTTGCCTCTATATTTTTCTATATCATCTCTAATAAATTTTGCAACTTCATCTTCAGTCTCATAATCTTTTGATTCAAGCTTGTTCTCAATAATTTGAGCTCGTACATCTTCTTCAAGCTGACCTAAAGCGTATTCTATCGGATCAACTTCATTGGATGAACTTTGTCTTTTGTCTGCAATCTGTTGCATGTTACGATTTATAGCTCTATAAAAGTCCATCAACTCAACAATTTTAAAATTGTCGCTTTTATCAATTAGGTTAAGAATATTTCTTTTTAATTCTTCGTTGCCTGTAATCTGCTTTACAACTTGCTCTATTGTTTGTCCCAATTGGTTTTGCCTTTTAATATTTTGCTTATCAGTAAATACAAAATAAAAGTATGAAACAGAGTCATCGTTTAATGCTGGTTTGTATTGTATCTTCTTCATCATTATAGCTTTTACAACAGGAAATACATCTTCGAGATATTGCTTTAATTCTCTTGTATTATTAGGTGGTAAAAGACCTTTTATATACGAAAATGATTTTGACAAATAGCGTTTGTAAATATTTTGAGGATCAGTTGAAATGTTTTTTCCAAACTCTTTTTCTATATAGGGAATTGTTGAAATATAAAAAAGAGGATATCCTCCAGACTCTATAAAGAAAGTGATATGCTCTGGTGAGTTATGTTTGACAAATGTTTCTTCTCCATTTGGTTTTATCACTGAGTTTATTGACTCTTCCACGTTATAGGATTCATCAGGGCAAGCATTTATAACTGTTTTATAGCTACTGCCGTTAAGGTTATCATTGATACCAGAATGGTAATGCTCGAAAGGCACCTTAAAAATAGAATGCTCAACTAAGTCTTTCAAGTTGCCACTTACGCCTGTTAAATCTCGATTGTATAATTCATTAAGCTTTTTTGCAACTGACATTTCTTTTAAAAATTCATCATACATTTCTTTTGCAGATTTTTCAAAGCTTTCAAATAGTTTTCTATCTTTTACAATTGATAATAAATAACATAGTTTTTGCAGCGAATCAGTTATTGGTAAACCATCATTTTCATAATCATCAAATCTCTTGAAAAACCCTAATAACGTTTCTGCAAAGCTAACTGAATTTACACTTGATCTGGTGTATTCTTGGTATTTAGTATCCCACTCTTTAAAATCATCTAATACCCACCTACGGCGAGGGTTTTTATTCTCTGCGGTAAAAGCAGCCACATACTCTTCTGTCAAATTATAATATTGCCTCACGTTGTTTTTATAAGTATTTAAACGATAAACAAGAGAACTACTATTGCCCTCGTCTTGCACAAACATTCTCAATTGATATATTATATCCTGAACAAACTTGTGTTTTAAATTGTTATAATTATACGAGAACCAAGATATAATATTTTCTTGCAACATACCAACATTGCTTTTTAAATATTGCATAGCAGAATGTTTAATAGAGTTGATAGTGCTGTCTATTTGTCCTTCATAGTAATCTTTTGCTATTTTTTTAAAACCAAATAAAAACGAGGGTATTTCATCTGCTTGGCTTAATCGTTTTAATACGATTTCGCTGGTGCCATCTAATGTGAACTCTTTTACAGCATGACTCATAGACACATAATCTTGTTTCTCTCTTAGTATATTATTATTTTGTTTTTCAAGTAATTCTAAAGCCTCAGAACACCTTTTTATAAATGCCTCAACCGTACTTATGCCGTTATGCTCAAAATCTCCAAGCAAACTATAAAAATATGAAAGTATTTCATCTTTTAATTTACTTACTATGCTGTTTTTACTCTCCTCAAATACTCTTACTATTTCTCCCTTTACAGAGCTATTTGACTCTAATTTAACATGCAACAAATCCTTTTCTTTATCAAGCTCCTTCTCGATCTCTTTGTATTTCATTAATAAATCGTTGGGTAGTTGTTTTATATTATTTACTGGAACGATTATCCTGTCTGAATGTTTTTGTGCTAAATTTTGAGCTGTATCTTTTAAATTTTTGGTTGTACGAGCAAACAATGACTGTGGGTTATCACGATTTTCTAAATCATAAGAAATTTTTTCTAATGAAAAATTGTTCTGTAAAACAAATTCTCCTTTATTATTTTGAATGGCAGAATTATTAACTGTATCAGAAGCCAGCATTGCCCCAAATAAAGAGCTTAAATACTTATATTGAGCCCAGTTCTTAGCTTTGCTGATATTTAGTCTTATTTGCCCTAAACCAAAAACTTGATACCCACATGAAAATGGATATACAATTGTTTGTTTGTCTATAGAAGTCTTTATAATTGCCTTCATGTCAGCTGATTGTCGAGCATTTGTTCGTGAACTTCTTTTTTGCTGCCCAAAAGAAGAAGTATCAAAGTCTAAAAATAAGTAATCAGCCACCATGTCAAAAGGATCTTCAACTATGGCTTCGACATCACCATTTGAATATTTATTACTTACCAAGTATGTCGAGGTAAATACTGGCAAATCTACATTTGTATCCCCACTATTATCCCAGTCAAAATGAAAAGCTGTATTGTCGGCATTTTCATTAAGTCTTGAATTTTCAGGATTCATATAAAAATTTAATTCTTGTAAAGCTGCATAGCAATTAGCACTTCTAATGTCTTTTTGTGAATCAAAAGTATCAAACACATCTGAGAGAAATAAAAAAGCATTCCGTATATAGTTCGGCGATAACTTCCCTAACAAAAATCCTAAGTCTAAGAATATTCCTGATCCTGTACCACCAGCAAGTGATCCAACTACGTAAATTTCGATATTTGATGCACCACCCAATGTTATTGTAGGATCTGTATTAAGTGTTGTTTTGGATAAATTATTTAACTTCGATCTGATTTTCTTCTCAATTTTTGAATAGTTCCACCAAAAAGCCAACCTGCCAAAAGGTCTTATTGCACTTGCACCTTGAGCTAACACTGAATGCCCTAATTTTTCCAGCTCTTCTTTATTAAACCATTTTTGAATATGGGGATATTGATTTATGTTACCGTAAATCCTTCTTAATTCATCGCTTTGCATTGATATGTTAAGAATATCGTCATCAGGCAATTGTAATTTATCATTGATGACGTCATATTTATTTTGCATAATGTCAACGTTACGGCTATCTGTATCAATCCAAAGATATTCGATAAAGTCATAACCCCGAGCGACTTTTTTTGTCTCGAAAAACTTTCTTCTTAATCTAAATAATACTTCTTTACCAGAACCGCCTACACCAATTAAAAGTGTCCGATTCATATGTGCAACGGTTTCTTTAACTATATTAGTTTTACCTGATAACTCTATATTGCTATATTCATGCATAATCACTCCTTATCTGGTTTTATAAAAAATGCTATTAAAAATAGAATTGCAAATAATACAGAAAGTGCTATAGCTGTCACTTTATGATCTGTTAATAATGACGAAATGATTGACACAGGTGCTGAAATACCCAGCCACATATACAAAGAGGAGATTGCAGCTGAAACAGGATGACTACCTTTTTTTATTTCTGATTTAAAATAAGTTGATTTTATCATAAGATACAAAACAATAACAAAAATAATTATCGAAGCTAATAAAATTGGTAGTTGTATATATTCAGATGTGGCTTCACTCTCTTCCATACCGAAACTATTTTCTGTCGCAGCTTGTGCAAAACATAAACTACTAAGTGCTAAAATTGTGACAATTGAAATCAAATGAATCATTTGTCTTGATAAAACAAATCTTTTCGTAAACATTATTTACCCCTCCAAATTAATTTTTATTATGATTTTTTCATATTCATAAGAACTGATTTCGTAAGACATATTTGGCTTCAAAATTGCCTCTTTTTTTGCCAAATTGCCTAAATGATAATTATGTGATTTAATAGTGAGCTTTAACCCATCATTGACTGACTTAAATTGAAAAAGATCAGTATCAACTGTTTCTCGTGGTTTTACATGTAAAACTTTTTCGTTATCTATGATAACTGAGTATGCTTTTACAGTAAGAAATTTATAGACATACCATACAATTAAAGCTAATATGACAATAATGATACCTATCACAAACATGAAAAGCAATTCATATTGGGTTTTCATAGTTAAACATGTGGCTGGATCGTTTATATTGCCTTTATTTGATATGTTTAAATTTATATATGAGCTTTGGTTGTTAAAAAAGTTCACGGGATCGTATGGGGTATAAATTAATGATTTATCCTTATCATTGATATTAAAAGTAAAGAATTCTTTTAAAATATCGTCAGATAACTTTAATTTATCGCTTCTGTTATGAATCTGTAAGTCAAAGCTGATAATAAAACTATCTCGTTTTATAAGCATAACAAATTCATCCCTTAAAGACTCTACAAGTGGCTTGAAATATATCTCACAATCAAAGCTTTGACTACTACCATAGCCAAGTTTCTTTTCAACTACGGAAGGAGTGATGTTTGTGCGTAATACTTCAATAGGAAATTCAATATTGTTTTTTCTTAATTTTAGATTGTCTAACTTTACTTCTGTATTCTCATCAATATCAAGATGCTTATATTTAGATTTCAAATTAAAGCTTATTCGTAAAGGAAGTACTTTATTTGTTGTCATTATTGGTTTTTTGTTATTTATGTATTTTATATAATACTTGTTCTTATTTGTTTGATCAAGCTCAAATTTAAATGTAATCTTGTCTTTTTTATTAAAATCTTGTTCTGTTATCTCAAAGTGATCACCAGTTACAGGCTTTATATGCAAAACAGTGTACATGCTTTCGGCTTTGCTAATAAAGGTATTATAGTCTTTTTGAGACTGAGTATCCTCTTTCTGATTTCTATGTAAGAAATAACAAATCAAACCTTTTTTTCCATTATGATAACGCCGAAAACCTGTTGAGTAATCCCAGCCCTGAAAATCGAGCTTTAAAGGCATAATGTCTATCGTGTCAAACAAGTCATCCCTGTTTAATAGATCATAAAATAACTTTGTGCTCTCAGTTATGTTTCTATTGCTGTAATCAGCGACATTATCGGTTATAACAATTGCAACTTCATTTTCGTCATTGGGAGAAAAGCATTTATCTAAAAAAGTTTCTTGCCCCATAAACAAAGAGCTATTGCTGAGCATATTTATATCAACTTTTTGATATTCATTATTACCATGATTTGTAGATCTAAACAAAATGATTTCAGAGTCTATATTGCTTTCACTCAAAATTTTGCTAATATTTTGAACTACTTTTTTTACTTCGCCTCTATTTACATAACCAAACATACTGCCGCTTGCATCGATATAGATAGAGCAATTTGTTGCTGTGGCAAAAGCAAATAGCAATAAAAATAAGAGAAATATTAAGTATTTCTTCATAAATTCTCTCCTTGTTTTTTAAGATAACAAAATATGCTGCCCTCGTTACTGTTATAAAAAGCAAATAAATTGTTATCAGTAATATTGTAAGTAAACAATTTATCAAAATTCCCTATTTTGTAGACTTGCTCCAAATAATCGTCTAAAAAGACGATATTATACTTGTGTGTATGCATATCCTGAGCAACATATATGAAAAAATTATTTATTCTGTCAAAAACAATGTTGCTTCTGGTAAAAACATCGTCCTTATCCTTTTTCAAAGAATTAAATCTACGAGTATCAATTTCATAAATAGATGAGCCTGTTAATAAATATATCTTAGAATTAGTGTAAAAAGCATCAATGTTATCAAAGTTATCAGGAATTGTCAGCTTCTTGATTTTTACGTCTAATTCGTCAGGCTTTACTTTAACCCAAGATATCATGTTATCTTCTGCAACAAATAACACGTAGTCATCGACTGCAATTAGTTTTTTAAAAGATTTTTTACTTATTGGGACATCAAAACTATAATCAAATAAATCATCTATTTCCAAGAGAACTGTTAAAAAATCAGCTTTTTGCTTTATTGAATATAATTTATTCTGACACACGAATAAATCATCTATACTCTTTTTTAAATTAAGATTTTTGTCTGCATTATTATGACTAATTATTATAATTCGTTCACGTATATTTAGGTATATTTTTTGGTTATATTGTTTTATTATGCTTACATTTAAATAGGCAGGCTTTAAATCAATTTTCTCTTCCCATAAAAATTTCCAGCTTAGCTTGAAAACTTCTTTATCAACCTTAAAAATAAAATGCATACCTACACAAGATGCGAAATCAATAGACCCATTTATATTTAACTGACCCTCAAAATAAATAGGTTTTTCTATATAGACTCTTTTAAATACAATGTATCTTCCTTTTTTATCTATAAAAAGACCTTCATCAGCACAATTTACAGTATAAGGCTGTTCATTGATTGGCTGTTCAAGCTTGTGATGTATAAAGCTTGAGCTGTTAAATCGATCTAAAGAAGACTTGTAAATAAAAAAATCTTCATTATTTTTAAGCATTGTGCCACATTGATCACAATACTTACCATGAATAAAGCTAATATGCTGAGGATCGTTTTTGCAACGATTTTTCGTAAACATTGTTCCACACAGATTACAAACAATGTAATCTTCAGTTGAGGTAAACTCCGCAGAGTTGCATACAATACAATTATTCACAGTATAACCTTCCCCTTTATGACCAATAATAATGGCTTTATGAGTATGAATTCCTGATGCTGCTAATAATTTTAATATATTTAAATACACGTATGTGCTTATCAATCGATCTTAACCACACACAACTATAAAAAAGCTTGATGCTTAAGAAACAATTATTTAGTACTCGTCAATATTGTCAACTATTTTTAATTACAATGCAAGAGAGATATACGAAAAGAATTATAATATAATAACATAACCATGTAATAAAAAAATCATTTATCAAAAGTATATATCAAAAAATGAGTTTATTTATTTGTTTACTTTGCATTTAAATTCAATATTTAGCCTGCTTATGACATTGATCATGTAAATTGAAACAATATGTTGGTACGTTTAAAAGTTTATTTTTTGCCATATTGTACGGTATAAATTTCTGCGAAGTTGGTGGAAATGATCCATAATCAATCAGATTACCGTTCGATTTATTTACCTGTCGAATTACACGTTGGAAACTTGTACTCTCGTATGTACAAGTTTCCGACTTGTACACCGAAAAGCAAACTTCACCGATCAACCCAAAAAACACAAAATGATATAATATACTATATAAATTCCTTCGTAATTTATAGCTTGATTAATCGGACAGGCACAAGGCAAGTCCCTACAAACCAAAATCAAGATTTTGGTTTAATATGGTATAAATTTCTACGAAATTTATAAATGAATCATAAAAAACAACCACACAACAAAATAAACCAACCATCAAACACTCTCATCCATGCAAAACTCTCACTCACTCGTTCACTTTTGCAAAGCAAACCCTCCGCTATGAATTAAAAACAAAAAGTGGTTGTCAACTAATAGTTGACAACCACTCAAACGCTCTCTAATAGCCGACAGTTCAAAAAATAATAACTCATATTTGCCTTTAATTAGCTGCAAATAAAAACTACAAACCCCCACCGCGACGGAGGAGCGGAAAAGTTCGTGTCGTTTGTTGCTCAATTAAAAAAAGTTCGCTGTAGTTCGTTGTTAAAATGTAGTTTACAATAACCATCATTCCAACATTAAACACCACATCGCAGCAAACCCGAAAACCACCACGATGCAGGTCTTATCATTAATTTTTTACTTTCTATTCAGCGTCAAATATAAAGTCAGCAATTCTTTCAGCAATTATCTCAGTTATATTATCAATATCTTTTATACTCCATGTTGGCGTTGCAATGTTAGAGTAAGTTTTTGCAATAGAAGAAGCTAAAGCAAATCTGCTATCTTGGTATCCCGATTTACCTTTTACTGATCCACTTATTTTAGTTCTAAACCAATCATTACCAATTGATCTATTTATTTTAGTTTCTAACAAAATCTTGTTACCGAGTTTATCGACATAGCTGTCAAACTCTTCTTTATCCTTAATGCCAGCATCTTTTCTAATTGATACCTGATTGGCACCGCTTTTAGGCATGATATGCTCAATATCAAAACTACCTTCTAATGAAAATTCTTTTCCATGTTTTTTCGAAAACAAGTATTCATTGAGAAAAACTAAATTGTTTTTACTGTAGTCTTTGATAGAATCGACAATTATTTCTTTTCTTTCCCAACTTTTGTTTATATGTTTACTTATATTATTTTTGATTTCATCTATACCAACTTCTTTATTGGTTAAGTCTATGATTAATTTAAACAAATAAACTTTAAATGGAGAGCTTGAATAGCTTAAATCCACTACTTCTAAGACGGTAAAAAGTCTTAGGATTGTAACAACAAATTCTTCAACAAGCTTTTCGTCGATTTCATCAAGTTCAAAACGTGATAAGTATGCAGTTAGGTATATTTTTATATTGAGGTTGAATTTTAAAAGTAGTTTGATTGAATCATAATCTTGTACCTTCTTCCAAATTTCACTAAGGTACAATAAATCATCTACAAGCTTTAAAGGCTTTTCAAGCAATTTATCCTTACTCTCAGTATAATATCTTCTTAAACCTGGCATTGTAACATCACTAATACCACCTTCAGCCCTTTTTATATACATTAAATACATGAGGATTGCATCCAAATTCACATTTGTTGGTTTTTCCAAATCAGTCGCAATTTCTTTTAGTTTCTTCCATTTTTCGATAAATTCACCTTTATCACTTTCTTCAGCATTTGAATATAAAGTTGCAGATATTATATCTGCATCTAAAAGTGGCATTCCTTTGGAATTTAATGAGTTAAACATTGAAATTGCTTGATCTACATTCCAACTGCGAATTTCGATAATATCTGTCTTTTTTAAAATTTTTTCTGCAAATTTTAGTAAATGAACTAAATTATGATATTTATTGTCTTTTAATTTTTCATAGAAAAATTTAAAATTTTTAAAATAATTAGTATATTTATTATCCTTTTGTTTGTATTTGATCTGTTCTACTTTTCCTTCTGCCTCCTCAAAGTCAACTGATATTAATATGTTTCGTAACTCGTCTTGATACATCTCATTTATAGACTCATTTAAGAAAATTTCTTTTGATTCTTTTAAATGGTCTTGTATATTACGAAGTTCAAGATTACCAGCTTTGTATAAGATCTTTAGTATCTCTTTTCTTTGATCTTGGAGAGCTTCCTTAACATCTGCCGATTTTTCTTCATCAGGTGTTTCCGCTATCACCTCATTTAGTCTGATTAACAAAGCCTTCAGTAGCAAAATAAATGTTATGGTTCTTTGTTGTCCATCAATAATAACTAATTCTTTATAATCTTTTTCTTCTTCTTTGCAGTTCAAAATATCTTTGCAGTTCAAAATAATTGTGCCAAAGAAATATGGATCTGTTTTAGTTGCTTCAAATTCGTCAATATCCTGAAATAACTTATCACATTGGTCTTTCTCCCACGAATATGCTCTCTGATACGCGGGAACTACAAATTTAAAATCCTCATCTAACTTTAAGTAATCTCCTATTTTCCTTAAACTTGGTTCGATATTTTTTGCCATTTTAATTACCCCTTTTTTTATTTTTTATATCTTGAACAGCTCTTTTTTATAGATACAAGTAACACAATCTATTTTCCTATCCCTTCATCATCAATTTCCTTGCACAATTCCACTACTCCCCATTTAAGGTTTCCATCAGTGCTTTAAAGCTCTCCAGCCCAGCTTCTAAATTTTCTATTATCTCATTGGCTAAAATATCGGGATCTGGTAAATTCTCTAAATCAGTTAAACTATTATCCTTAAGCCAAAATATATCCAAGCTTGTCTTATCTCTTTCAATAATCTCTTCATAGCTGTATTTTCTCCATCTTCCCTCTGTATTTGTTTCCGACCATGTTTCTTCCCTTTTATGTCTGTTTTCTGGATTATAGCACTTTATAAAATCCTCTAAATCATCAAGTTGCATTGGTTTTTTCTTCAAGGTATGATGAACATTAGTTCTATAGTCATAAAACCATATTTCCTTTGTCCAAGGGTCTCTTGCACCTGGCTTATTGTCAAAAAAGAGTACATTTGCCTTAACACCTGCGCTATAAAATATCCCTGTTGGTAATCTTAATATAGTATGAAGATCAGTAGTTTTAAGAAGTTCCTTTCTAACTGTTTCGCCAGCCCCTCCTTCAAACAATACATTATCAGGAAGTACTACAGCAGCCTGCCCATTTTCTTTTAAAAGCGTTCTAATATGTTGTAAAAAGTTTAATTGTTTATTTGATGTAGTCACCCAAAAGTCCTGTCTATTATAGACTAAATCTTCCTTAACTTGCTCGCCCTCTTCATTGGTAATAGTCATAGAGGATTTCTTGCCAAAAGGAGGATTAGCCAGAACATAGTCGTACCTATTGCCTTCATCAGCTATTAAAGCATCGGCAGAGGAAATATAACTTTTACCATCAATCTCGCCTATATTATGTAAAAACATATTCATAAGACATAGGCGCCTGGTATTTGCTACGATTTCATTACCATAGAAGGTCTTATTCTTTAAAAACTCTTTATCATCTCTATTTAGTTGATGGTTTTGACTAATATAATCATATGACGCCAGGAAAAAGCCTCCTGTTCCACATGCTGGATCAATTATGGATTTCTTTGGTTCAGGGCGAACACATTTTACCATAGCGGTAATAAGAGCCCTGGGGGTAAAATATTGACCTGCACCACTTCTTGTATCCTCTGCATTTTTCTCTAAAAGGCCTTCATAAATCTTCCCTTTCAAGTCAGAATCCATCATGCCCCAATTTTCTTTATCTATCATTTCAATAATCCTATAAAGCTTTGCAGGGTCTTGAATCTTATTTTGTGATTTAGTAAAAATTTGACCTAATATGCCTTCAGTATTTGATAATTCACGTAATGTTTTATTATAGTGGTCTTCAAGTTCAGCACCACGTTTCTTTCTTAAATCGTTCCAAGTATAGCCTTCTGGAATATTTATATCTCTGTTATAAGGAGGCTTAGAAAATTCATCAGCCATCTTTAAAAATAGTAGATATGTAAGCTGCTCCAAATAATCACCATAACCAACTCCATCATCCCTTAATATATCAGCAAAACTCCATACTTTTGATACTATATTTGATTCATTTAACATTATTTTTTGCCTCCTTCTTTGTCTCTTTAATTCTTTTTAATAGTTTTTCTGCTGGTTCCCAGTCATCTTCTTGTTTGCACGCTTCTAACTCTTCATTAGAAAGCAACTTACCTTCAAAAGCTTTCTTTAAAACGCTTTGGCGTAGTGCTTCAGACTTTTCAAGAGCCTCATCAATATTAGCTTCTATATTTTCACAAACAGATAGGCGGGATTCGATTTCTTTTATGATTTCTTCTTGATCTGGCAAAGGTGCTAATAATATTTTTTCTTTTTTTAAATACTGATAATGTCTTGCATATCCCCTATCCTTTATCTTTTTAGATAAGAATAAGATCAAATAATACAAATATTTGGTCCGTATACCTCTTTCTGTCTCAAATATTTTAGTGCCATCTCCACCAGGAGCAAATTCGAAATTAACATATTTAACAGTCTTTGTATGATCACCAAATACAATAACAGGCAAATTACATTCTACAACTTTTTCCTCATTATCAATATAGCCACCTATTAATTCCTGACCTTGATCTATTACTGGATATTTCCCCTCCAATAAATAATCTCTTTGTTTAACCTTATTTTTAGAAATAGATATATTCTTTATCAATTTATTAAAACTTGTTCTTTGCCATCCTTCTACTTCGCTATGAGTCAATCTTCCCTCAAAAGCTGACTTCAGTACAGCTTGTCTATATACTTCCAGCTGGTCTTTTGCCTTTTTTAGGCTATCTATTCCGCTATCTAATTCAGAAAACAATTCTTCAATTTTAGCAACAATGGCTCTTTGTTCTGGTAAAGGGGCAAAAGAAAACCTAATATTTGAAAGGTTTTTCCTTGAAATCCTTTTCCTTGTAGTACCGCTTTTCAGCTTTTCAATTTTATGTCTCGAAATTGGTGAATTAAGATTGTATTTAAAATAGGCTGGAATAACAAAATCTTTATTAAGTCGTATTATTGCAACATCTACAACAGTAATGTATTTATGTTCACCTTTTAAAGGAAATAATGTTGCTCTTCCTAAAGGGTAGGGCATTCTTGCTACTAAAATATCACCTTCTTGCAAAAATGTACAATTCAATTCTTTTGCTTTCATAGTAGTTAAGTATCTTTTCGATTTATCAAGAAACTTACCATCTCCAATATCCGCTAATTGTATCAATCTAACATCACCATTTGGATCTTGGTCTTTGCTCTCTATCCAATCTCCATCATGAAAAACGCCATTATCAGTTAATAATTCATCTATTGCAACCTCTATCCATCCATCTCTAATCATGCTATCAGCACCTCATTTAGCTCTTCTATTATTTCTAACATATTATCTCCGAATAATTGATTCATCTTTCCTCTGCCTCCTTGACCATCAAATGGATGGTAATCTAAGTCGTCAACTTCAATATGGAAACTTGTAGCTATATGATCTTTAATCATCCTTAACCACTTCATCTGTTCTTCTGTATATTTCACAGGTCCTGCCTGTTTTCCAAAGACCCATTTCTGAAAGTTTCTATCCACAACTTTATCGTAAGGGGTAAGGGTTTTATCTATGCCAGCAACCTTTCTTATTAAGG
>Ga0116159_1001898_pt1 | contig 21449 bp, 16 predicted proteins | sample AD_JPNAS1_MetaG_FD_89878 | JGI IMG/M metagenome (GOLD analysis project Ga0116159, IMG submission 89878) | Active sludge microbial communities of municipal wastewater-treating anaerobic digesters from Japan - AD_JPNAS1_MetaG | ecosystem: Engineered > Bioreactor > Anaerobic > Digestate | place...
CCTGCCTGCGCAGGAATGACGCCGGGGGTGGACGTAACGCCGGTGTGTACAGGGATGACGCTGGAGGGTGGATGTAACGGGCGGAACGGAGAAATGACAGAGGCGTGTACAGGGATGACGGATGGAGTATGTCCCTAGGCATACTTCCGGGGCGAATCCGAGTGACTGTCTTTTTCCTGGCTCGCTTGTATGCCAATGCGGAGATTGGCGTTCCCAGGGGAAGAATTGCATGTCTCCGGCGCTGCTTCTGTGCCCGCCGTCATTTCCGCACTCTCTGTCATTCCTGCTTCTCACCACGTCATTCCTGCTTCTCCCCCCGTCATTCCTGCGAAGGCAGGAATCTTAATCAGGGTATGGGCGCCATGAATTACATATTGTCCTGATCCACACCAAAGGCTTCAGGACTCTTAACTCGTCACACTTCCCGTATGGATATGTCTTGATGGCATTCCCGCGTAGTTGGCAACAATGGTACGACCCTTATGCAGTGCAATTCGCGTTAAGATTCCTGCCTGCGCAGGAATGACGCCGGGGGTGGACGTAACGCCGGTGTGTACAGGGATGACGCTGGAGGGTGGATGTAACGGGCGGAACGGAGAAATGACAGAGGCGTGTACAGGGACGAGGATGGAGTGTGTCCCGGGGCATATTTCCGCGACGAATTCGAGTACCTGTCTTCGTCTTAACCTGCTTGGATTCCAATATGGAAAAATGCGTTTCGATATTGAGTTCGCAGAGTTTCCCGATGCCGCTTCGGACAACCGGGAAAATCTTCAAAAATCATGAAGAAAGCGCCTCAATATCGACAGTAATTTGCACCGAAAACGATCCTGTTTCTGTGTCTGCCAGTGTCCAGCCTGGCAGCACCACACATCCCTGATGAACCCGCTCCTGACCGCCTTCCGATTGACTTACGGTTTCAATGGGGAAATGGAATACTCGCGCAGGCAGAGAAAAACGCAAATTAATTTGTATGCCTTGCCACTCATCTCTCAGCGCCAGATGGGATAAAGCGTCAATTTTTCCCCGCGCACCCAGGCGCATGGAACGTAAGTCCTGCTCTTCCGACCAGTAATAACGGTCATGGGCATCGCCGGTCAGCAGGTTCAGGCAAAACTCCATACCGAAAAGCGTGTTTGCCGGAAAAGAGGTCTCCGTCGAAAGTGTGTAGCTGATCTGAAAAGAAGCGCCGCCGGGAGGCAGCGTGATTTTTTTACTAATCAGGACATCTTCTGAGGCATTGAAAAGTTGACCATGTTTCGACAGCGTTATGCTGTTAAGATCTGTCTGAAGGTCGTAAGCAGAAGAAGCATGGGACCCCAATTCCGGTTCTGTTCCACTCCACAGCGTCTCTGCTGTTGCGGAAGATTCAAGGAAACGATCTCTCAAAGATACTCTTCGCCACGGATCATAAATAAGATAATAATGAAGGTCTGCCTCTTTTGCATTGACAATGTCATGAATGCTCACGTCTCCGCCTGCTTCACGGGCAACGCTGGCCGTTCCCTGTTTGAGTGCGTCATGATACACTTCCTCCCGACGGGTAAGCACATTGCCGAAATTGAAGGCCTGTTTTTTGTAGTCAATCTCGAAAAGGGTACCGCCGTCTGTCGGACTGAAAAAAAGAGCCAGAGCATCGTTCTCCAGAATAGCTTCCGGATTGCCGTCGCCGTCAAAGTCGGTTATCTCTACTTTGGTAACACTTTTTACGGAGCCGTCCAGAGCATCCATTACCGCATCGGCAGCAATTATTTTTTCATAAAGTGCTGTCCGCAGGTGATTGAGATAGAGGCCTCCGAAAACACCATGCCAATAGGCACAGTTGCATTGTCCCTGATGAACCAATTTCTCGGCTTCTTCAAGTCCGGGTTCTCCGGCAAAGGGTGAACGCATGTTTTCCAATCGGGCGCTTGCCCGGAGCATGCGCTTTTGTATATTGTTGGATTCAGGATATTTCGCCAGAAAATTCCTCCAAAATCCGCCTCTCATAAAGGGGGCGCATTGCTGATTCAAATCGTGGTGCCGGCTCAAATTTTTGCGTGCCTCGACAAGATTGCGCTGCATGGCAGTGGGCAGCGCCCAGGTCATCATTTCGTCATAAGAGGCACAGGTGATATAGGTGCGTCCCTGTGCGGAGACGCGGTCCAGATAGTCGCTGTAGGTAACGCAGCGCAGCCAGTCCTTATTATCCGTGAGCGCCTGAAAGAAGCGTTCAAGCCATCCCTCCCCGTAGACACTTTTATTCGTTCCGGGCCAGACGCCGAATTTTTCATAATCATCATGCAGAACGGCACACCGCTCTCCGGATTCTGTTGCATGTTCCCGGAGCCAGTCGATGGTCTCGTGCACCTGGTGAAAGGGAACGAGGTAACGAAGTTTTTCCATGATGGGAAAGACTTTGACAGCACGGCCTTCATCTTCAGTAAGGTAATAGCCGAAAAGTGCTTCAGGCGCAAGACCGGAACACAGAAAGTGCGCATCATCAAGAGCCGTGTATTCAACGCCTGATTCATTAAGAATCTTTGCCATATGCGGTTCCCAGACCCGCTCAGTCAGCCACATGCCGCGCGGGGATTTTCCAAACCGTTTTTCACAATACCGCTGCATGCGCTGAATCTGAGCACGGGCATCTCTTTGTGGAATGGCGCAAAGCAAAGGCTCGTAATAACCGCCGCCCATGATCTCCACCTGACCGCGGTTAACCAGTGCCGCCAGCCGGTCAAGAAAAGCGGGACTGTGCTTTTCGAACCAGTCGAAAAGGGGGCCGGTAAAATGCAGTGTCGTCCGTACCGCCGGGAAAGCTTCCAGGACATCCAGAAAAGGCTTATAAGAATCCTGATACGCCCGCTCAAAGACAAAATCAAAGTTGCCGACAGGCTGATGGGCGTGGCATCCGAAGATAAGATTGATTGATTTCATATACTTTTCCATTTGCAGTAAAAAGGTGTTGTAACTGAATCCGGTGAAAGATTATTCCGCAGGCTCTTCATGAGAGAGGCAATGAAGCGTGCCGAAACCCCACACAAGATCAACAGCGTGAATACCGATAATCTTTCTGTCAGGGAAAAGATCAGCAAGAATGCCGAGTGCTTTCCGGTCATTTACATCGTTGAAGGTGGGCACAATGACACGCCCGTTGGCAATATAAAAATTCGCATAACTGGCAGGCAGCGGTAACGATTGAAAATATAACGGGGCGGGCATGGGAAGCCGTACGGTTTCAAGTTTTTTCCCGGAGGCCAGCCGGATGTTTTCCAGCCGTTCCCGGTTTTCTTCGAGCACGGCATGATTGGGGTTGCGGCTGTCTTTTTCTTCACAGAGAACAACGGTTGTCGGATTTACAAAACGGCAGATGTCGTCGACATGTCCATGGGTGTCGTCACCGATGATGCCTGAACCCAGCCAGATCGTATTCTGAATACCCAGATAACGGCTAAAGGCGTTTTCGTAATCCTCTTGTGTAAAACCCGGATTTCGTGTCTGTGTGGTCGGGTCGAGCAGGCATTCTCCGGTCGTAAGAAGATCGCCCCGACCGTTTGTATCCACGGCACCGCCTTCCAGAACAATATGCCTTTTCTTGTGAACAGCTTTAAGACTTTTCAAACACAGAGCAGATGAAATTTCCTGCCCCCATTGTGCATCCAGATGGTAATTGTCGTATTTTGCCCAACCGTTAAAACGGAAAAGGACAGCCTTCCGGTCATTTTGCGCATCAAAGACAAAAAAAGGTGAAATGTCCCGCATCCAACCTCTGTCAAGAGGGCAGAGATGGAATTCGATAGCATCCATCGGGACGTGGGCATCCTGGAGCATGCGCGTTGCCTGCTGTTGTCGTTTTTCTGTTGTTACAGCCAGCCGGATGGTTTCTTCTTCGGCAAGATGGCGAACCATTTCGACAAATGCCCATTGTGCCGGGGCAAATTTGCCGGGCCAGTCGGCACAGTTTGAAGGAAAAGCAAGGTGCGTTGCACGATGAGGTTCCCATTCGGCAGGAAAGCGATGGACGGGTGTCATGAATGCATTCCTTCCGCAGTAGTTTCATCAATAAACCGTTTCTGCAGTCCGCTGAAGGCATCAATGCGCCGATCCCGGTAGAAGGGCCAGTTGCAGCGAATCATTTCAAGATGCTCGGTATCAATTTCCGCAAGAAGAATTTCTTCCTTATCGTGGCTGCCCTGAGCAAGCATCACTCCCTGCGGATCGCAGATGAATGATGCACCCCAGAAAAGAATGCCTGCCTGACCTTCTTCAGCTTCATAGCCCAGACGATTGGCAGCGGCGACATAAGTGCCGTTTGCAATAGCATGACCCCGTTGAACCGTAATCCAGGCGTCCAGCTGCTGCTTTCCATAGGTTTCTTTTTCATAAGGATGCCATCCGATAGCGGTGGGGTAGAGAAGCGCGGTGGCACCCTGCAGGGCGGCTAGGCGTGCTGCTTCCGGATACCACTGATCCCAGCAGATCAGGGGCGCAATGGAGCCGAATTGTGTTTTGAAATTTTTAAAACCCAGATCCCCGGGCGTAAAATAAAATTTTTCATAATAGGCAGGATCATCGGGAATATGCATTTTGCGGTAAATGCCGAGAGTGCTTCCGTCTGCATCCAATACCTGAGCACTGTTGTGATACAGACCGGGAGCGCGTTTTTCAAAAAAAGAGACAATGACAGCGGTTTTGTGCTTTTCAGCGAAAGCCGCAAAGCGTCTTTTCAGATCGCCGTCTGCCGGTTCCGCATATCTGAACCGTTCCACGTCTTCCCGCTGACAAAAATAAAGGCTGGAAAAAAGCTCCGGCAGAAGAAGAACCTGCGCCCCCTGACTGACGGCTTGTTCGCACATATCGAGGGCGTGAAGAATATTATTCTCCACCTTTTCTTCCATCGCCATCTGAACTACGCCCAAAGTATATTTGGTAGTGGAAAAGGATTTGCTCACTGTTATTTTCTCCTGAGTGAGGATATGGTTAAAAGAAGGGAGAAAGGTTCATGCTTTCGGGAGCATCATCCTTCTCTGCCTGTATTGTTTTCAGACTCCGATGTCGCCTGATACAGGATGAGGGCAACCACGCCTACGACTGCAATCGAGCCTGCGGCCCAGAGAAGTTTTGTTACCTGAGTACTTCGCGCTTTCCCGTTTTTGCACCAGCTCGCAAAGTGCTCGCAATTATTGCGTAAAAGATTATACCGGCCCTCTCCGAGACGTTTTTCTGCCCGCTGAATGGTTTCTTCAGCAGAAAAGGGCTTTTTATTGCTGGAATATCTGACCACCTCCAGCTCACCGTCTTTTAAAAATTCTTCCATTGCCACTTTTTCAACAATAGGCGTTTTGCTATTTAAAGGTTCACCTGAAAAATGAATAACATGCCCGTCGCCCAAATCTATCCCATGGTGTTTATACAATCCGCCATGGCGTTTTACAGCGATATGATCGCCTCGTGCCATAGTTTATTTCTCCTGATTAAAGCGCTGTATAAAAATTTTTGAAGATAGTATAGCACGGAAAGTCCGGCAGCGTATGAATCTCTAAACAGAGAGGCTGCCGGCCAGTGCAAGCACCTCTTCCAGGGAAGGCATGGAAGGCTGAGCGCCCGGCCGTGTTGCCGCAAGAGCGCCAGCGGCATTGGCAAAACGGAGTGCTTCAGCTGTCGGCAAGGTACCCCAGACGACGGCAAGCGCCGCTGTAAATGCATCGCCGGCACCGGTTGTGTCTACTGCATTTATTTCAAAAGAGGGTGCGTAAATTTCCTCGTCTCCGAAATAATAAGATCCTTTGGCGCCAAGTTTGATGACAACGTGCCGGGCGCCCCAGCCTGCTATGCGTTCAGCTGCCGCTCTCGCAGAGTCCAGGGAGTCAACTTTGATGCCTGTCAGAATTTCTGCTTCTGATTCATTCGGCGTGACCAGGTCGGCAGCAGCAATAAAATCCGGAGGCAGCGGGCAGGCGGGCGCAACATCCAGTATGGAGAAAACATTGTATGTCCGGGCAAGTTCCAGCGCTTCCCTCACGGTATCCAGAGGAGTTTCCAGCTGGCAGATCAGCCGATCCACATCGGAAAAGAGCGGTTTCAGCAGATGAATATCTTCCGGGTGAAGTGCCTGATTGGCGCCTGCATCCAGAATAATCATGTTTTCGCCGGAATCTGCGACCAGAATGATGGCAGTTCCGGTCGGCAAAGCCGGATCTGTTTTTAAATAACGCAGATTGATCCCTTCATTTTCCATTTCTTTCCGCTGCTGATTCCCAAAAGAGTCATTGCCGACCGACCCGATGAAAGAGACTTGCGCACCCAATCGTGCCGCAGCAACCGCCTGATTGGCGCCTTTTCCTCCATGGGCGGTTGTGAAATCTTTGCCTGCCAGCGTTTCCCCGGGCTTAGGAAAATGTGCGACCCGCATGATCAGATCCATATTGGCACTGCCCGCAATTGCGATTTTTTTGCCTGCCATATTGTTGTTCTCTATTTTTCTCAGTAGTACCCGGATGCGTTATGAGTTGCCCGGGATTGTTGCAGTCACTATAGAATACCAGAATACCTGACCGAAGCATGAATATTTAATCGAAAACTATCCGAAGAAGCCCCGAAGACAGGGCGTAATGTTTGCCGTTTCACTGTGACAAAGTGTATAGTTTATAGCATTAGTGCGTAAATACATTTGCCGGCGGATATCTGTTTTCCGGGCTGTTCCGAGACATGACTTCGGATATCAGTAGAGTACACAGAAAGAGTTTTCAATGAAAAGATTCACTTTTTATGCGGTAATCCTGCTTTTAAGTCTGGGATTTTATTTTCAGACTGCGCCTGGAGTGCTGGCTGAGGCTGGTGCTGTTGTGGAAGGGGAGCATGTCGCTGAAGGCGAAATAGTTCCGGAGGGAGAGACCCCCACGGAAGGAGAAGTACTGCAGGAAGGCGAACCTGTCTCCGAGGGAGAACCCGTGGTCGAAGGGGAAGAACCTCCTGTTGACGGGCTCACCGATGTGGCGTTGGTTTTCCCGACCGGAGATATTTTTGTTCCGGCCGGAAGCCAGGCGGTGAATCTGGTGCTGGCAGCACGTATTCAAGGGGAAGGCACTTCCTATCATATTGAAACAACGCGGGTATATTTTGTTTTAAATGACCGATATGTGACAGCGGAGGGGCACTTCCAGGACTTGTTTTATCTTCCTGTTACCCTTGATCTTGAAGATGGTCTGCCTGCATACCCGCTGAATGTTAAAGTGATCGCCTATGATGAGGATGGTGAGCACTATGTTGAAAGCGCTGTTCACAGCCCAGCGGTGTTTGCAGCATCAGACATGGATTTGAATGGTTTTGTTGACGATCCCTTTTCGACCTTTTCCGGACCTGGTGACTGCTGGATATACGAAACAGCTCACGAAGGCAGCACAACCAATATTTTCATGATGGCATTGGCACCGGGGAAAGGAACAACGCCTTTGATTTTTCAGTTGCCGCCAACAGAGCCTGAAACGGAGGGAGAAGATGCGTCGGAAGGAGAAACAATCGCTTCTGAAAAATCAGATGCTCCAATAAAAACACAATACACACTTCTTGAAGTGCCCGGCCAGCTGGTTGAGCCTGTGGAAAAAGGAATTCTGATTTTTGCATCAACGACCGATGCTGAAACTTTATATGCGCCCTACGAAGTGGAGGAAATGCTGTGGCTCCAGCCGGGCACCCTCGCTCCCGGAAGCAGATATCAGGATCTAAAGATCATTCTCTCCATAGATCAGGGAAGTACCTTTTACGACCTGCCCGAATCCCGCACCTCCAGAAGACCTCTGACTCTCATATTTCCGGATTGCGTGCGGCGCAATGGAATGCGCCATGAATTTTCCGGCTATCCTACGGTCGTTGACAGTGACCCGCAATGGGGCATAGGGCTCAAACCGGAAGAAGGGGATTGGAGTGCGGAGGGGATTGCTGTAGATTCTCTTTCCCAGCCTGCCGGTTACCTTCGGGCCGTTTTGAAACGCCTGGCGCTGACAGGCTACTTTGAAATTTCTGTCCCCGGCTTTCTGACCGTTATTCCTTCTCCTGAGACGGGCATAGATTTTGGAGCTGTGCCTCTCAATAAACCTTCTTTTAAAACCATTGCCGTCGCCAATCATGGAGATACTGCTATCAATTGCAGTGTCCGGCTAAAGGATTCCGCCCGCGTCTTTTTCCTGCAGAGCGATCAGGCACTGCGTTTGCCGCCCGGGGCAACGCAAAACTTCAAACTGCAATTTAATCCGGGTGAAGCAAAGGCCTACACAGCCACCCTTGTTTTTGAAAGCTCCGATGGTAACTATCAAAGCATGGTCATAAAAGGGCAGGGAGAGGCGGAAGCAAAGGAAGCAGGACTTCTCGGCTGCGGAATGCAATCGGCTGCGCCGCTGTCTTACACAGCAGATCTACTGCTGCTTCTACTTGTGGCAGCTGTTCTGATAACGTGTCGCAAACGTTGCTTCCGCTCCTAATATCTCCTTTCAGAGAGCCGATGTGGTCTGCGACAGCCTTGGCCGTGAAGGTGCGTTTTATGTGTCTGATCGGAGGTCAGGAAGCGTCTGTATCAGCAGGGAGCTTAATCTCAAGGCTGAGCTCATCGAGCTGAGCCTGCGTGACAAAGTTCGGGGCACCCATTAGAAGATCCTGAGCCTTCTGGTTCAGAGGAAATGCGATGATTTCTCTGATATTTGGCTCATCGGCGAGAAGCATTACGATGCGGTCAAGACCAGGGGCGATGCCGCCGTGCGGGGGCGCTCCAAAATGGAACGCTTTCCACAGTGCCGGAAATTTAGTCTTGACTTCGCTCTCCGGATAGCCGGCGATTTCAAATGCTTTCAGCATGATATCGGGCCGATGGTTTCGGATGGCACCGGAGGAGAGTTCGATGCCGTTGCAGACGATGTCATACTGATAGGCAAGAATGTCCAGCGGATCTTTATTCAGCAGCGAATCCATACCGCCTTGCGGCATGGAAAAAGGATTGTGGCTGAATTCAATCTGACCGGTATCGGGATTTCTTTCAAACATGGGAAAGTCGACGATCCAGCAGAAAGCCACTTTCCTGGCATCGACCAGCTCCAGTTGTCTGGCAAGCATCTGTCGAACCTTACCCATCAGCTCGCGTGTTTCGTCTGCATTGCCGGCACCAAAAAAGAGTACATCACCTTCAACAGCATCTGTGCGCTCAAATAACTGCTTCATCTCGTCTTCACTGATGAATTTGGCGATGGGCCCTTTTACTTCGCCTTCTTTCAGTGCCAGCCAGGCAAGACCTTTGGCGCCCTCACCGCGGGCATAGCGCTCCATGTCATCAAAAAACTTACGGGGCCGCTGTGCGGCATCTTTGGCATTGAGTACTTTGATGACGCCGCCTGCTGCTGCCTGATGGCTGAATACTTTCAGTTCGCAGTTTTGAAAAATATCTGTACAGTCCACCATTTTCATGTCATAACGGATATCCGGCTTGTCAGTACCATACCAGTTTATTGCGTCACGGTAGGCGATCCGGGGGAATGTTTCCGCCGCAATTTCTTTGGTGGAAAGTTCTTTAAAAAGGCGAACCATGAGTTCTTCGAGCTCTGCAAACAGGTCGTCCTGGGTGATGAAAGACATTTCCATATCAATCTGATAGAACTCACCGGGACTCCGGTCAGCGCGGCTGTCCTCATCGCGAAAGCAGGGCGCAATCTGAAAGTAACGGTCAAATCCCGATACCATCAGCAGCTGTTTGAACTGCTGGGGAGCCTGCGGAAGCGCATAAAACTGACCGGGGTAAAGGCGGCTGGGTACCAGATAGTCCCGGGCACCTTCGGGGGAGGAACTTGTAAGGATGGGCGTATGGTATTCCACAAAGCCTTTGGCTACCAGATGCTCACGCACGAGAGCAGTCGCTTTTGAACGAAGCAGTATGTTCTGATGCATTCTTTCCCGACGCAAGTCAAGGAATCGGTAGGTAAGCCGGGTTTCTTCAGGGCAGTCCAGTTCCTGATTCACTGTGAAAGGAAGCGTTTCGTCAACGGCAGATTCTACGGTCATATCTGCAGCGACGACTTCGATTTCTCCTGTTGCCATATTGGCGTTGACTGTTTCATCGGTGCGCTTTACCACCTCGCCCACAACGGTGATGACGCTTTCATTGCGAATCTTTTCTGCATCGGAAAAGAAAGGGGTATCCGGATTAATAACAATTTGAGTGAGCCCGTAATGGTCGCGCAAGTCAATAAAGACGACGCCGCCGTGGTCTCTCTTCCGGTGAACCCATCCGGACAGTTTTACAGTATTTCCGGAGTCTTTCTGGCGCAGTTCACCACAATTATGTGTACGGTAGGGATGCATGTTATTCTCCATCGGATCGTTATTTTTCCCGAATGATACGCTTGAAGTGTTCGGATGTGGGAAAAGTTCAGGTCGTTTGCATTGGGCGCAATGATGCGAATAGTATCAGTCTAAAGGTAAAAAATCAACTTTTATTGCATTTTTCCGCTGTATGATGCCTGCAGAACGTCCCGTACCGGATTTGGAAATGTATATTATTTTTGAACACTTATGGCAAATAAAGTGTGTTGTATTGTAAAGTTTGATAAGGATTTGTTCGAACGATAGCTCCGGCACTTTGCCGGTTTTTATAACAGTCTATTGCACGCTGATTGGATAACGGAGAGATGATGACTACAAATACAGGTTACTGGGTGAACTATCTGGATCCCAAGCTGATTCATTTATGGGGAAATATGGGAGTCAGTTATTATGGACTGTCTTATGTGCTTGCCTTCGTTCTGGGGGTCTGCATTCACCGTCTTATGATAAGCCGCCGGCGATCTCCTTTCGGACGGGAAGAGGAAGAGGTGCTTTTGTACGCATTAGTGCTCGGCGTCCTTGTCGGGGCACGAGTCGGATATTGTGTGCTTTATGCGCTGCCTGAATTGATTGCCAGACCGTTTTTTTTGTTTGAAGTATGGCATGGCGGCATGTCTTTTCACGGCGGACTGCTTGGCGTTATCATCGCTTGCTTTTGGGTGGCACGAAAAACGAAAGTGTCCTTTTTCCAGATTGGGGATCTTATCACGCCTATCGCGCCCCTGGGGCTTTTTTTGGGGCGGATAGCCAACTTCATCAACGGGGAATTATGGGGAAAGATTACGACAGTGCCCTGGGCAGTTGTTTTTCCCAGAAGTGATCCCGGGGTGGCACTTGAATTTATTCAGCCCCGTCACCCCTCGCAGTTGTACGAAGCAATTCTGGAAGGTCTTGTCCTTTTCCTGATCCTTCAATGGCGTTTCTGGAAGACCACAGCATGGCGTTTTCCCGGGAGACTGTGCGGGGAGTTTCTGTTCTTTTATGCAATTTTCCGAATCTTCTGCGAGCACTTCAGGGAACCTGACGCCTCTCTCTTTTTCGGGGTCAGCCGGGGAACTTTTTACAGCATCTTTATTCTTTTAACAGGCGTTTTCTTTTGGGTGCGCTCTTTGCGGCTGGGAGAAAAAGAGTATCCCAAACGGGAGATGGTTCAGCCCGGAACAGGTCCGGTAAAATCAAAAAAGAAAAAATAAAATCTGATACAGGTCGCCAGAAGTCGGTACCTTTCCCATAAAGAAAACAAGTGAAGGAGCGACAGCCTCATGGTCATTTTAACTGTTGTTATGCTTGTAGCGTCCGCCTCTGCAACTCCACCCTCTCTGGAAGCTTTTTTGGATACCATTCCTGCAAGTGAACCATTCAGCCAGTGGCTTGCAGAGAGCGGAGAACAGTATCCGGTTTTTGATGACATGCCGAGTCAGGCATCTCTTCCGGATCCGCTTTTGCCGATCGTTGACGGAAAAATAGAAGCGGTGACGACCGTTGAAGCGTGGCGTAAAGAACGCGCGCGGCTCCTGCAGGTGATGCATCATTGGTTTTTAGGTACAGTGTCTGAAACACCCAAAAACATGCAGGCAACGCTGCTCTCCGAGAAAAATACGGAGCAAGGGCGGGAACAGGAAATAGAACTTGCTTTCGGGCCGGAGCACAAAGCAAGGCTGTGGATGAAACTTCTCCTGCCTCCGGGTTCCGGACCTTTTCCGGTATTTATGACACAGGAAACTCACCGCTCCTGGGCGCAAATAGCATTGCAGCGAGGCTATATTGCCTGTATTTATGCCGGAGCCGATACCCGCGACGATACGGATACTTTTTGTGAAGCCTGGCCCGACTGCGATTGGTCACGCCTTCTTCGGCGCGGCTGGGCAGCCGGGCGCTGTCTTGATTATCTGGAGACGATACCCGAGGCAGACACGTCCCGTACCGCTTTAGCAGGACACTCCCGTAACGGGAAAAGTTCTCTCATGGGCGGGGCAGTGGATGAACGTATCGCTGTAATTATTTCCAGCAGCAGCGGGGTGGGAGGCTCCATGCCCTCACGCTATTGTGGCGAACATCAGATGGCGGAAGGAATAGATCACATCACCCGAACTTTTCCTGAGTGGTTTCATCCGCGATGGCGGTTTTTCGCAGGAAATGAGCATAAACTGCCCTTTGATCTGCATCAGCTCATATGCCTGACCGCACCGCGTCCTGTGCTTCTAAGCATTGCTGTCAATGACCCGGTCGAACATACCTGGGCTATGCAGCATTCTTACTTAGAGGCGCAGAAAGTATTTAAACTGTACGGAGCTGAAGAGCATCTGCGCATTCTCTGGCGGCAGGGCGGACACGAAACCTGGCCTGAAGTGATTGAACAGTATCTGGACTGGTGCGATCTGCATTTTGGTCGGGGTGCCTATGTGTTTCCTGAACGGTTTGTGTATCCCTGGGACTGGGAAGCCTGGCGGAAAAATGCCCGGACTGATTTCTCGTCTGCCGAATTTCAAAAGCCTGCAGCCGGTGATTGTGAAAAGAATGACTTAAAAGAAGTTGTCCAGCACTTTATGGGGGAGGCGTCGCCCCATGTTCCCGTAGAAAACACGGATTATGGAATTATGAAGGATAATCAGCTGGCGCTGTTGAGCCGCACAAATGTCGCTGGCGGGCTTGAACGGGATCAGATTGTCTTCGGCTCCTACATTAACGGCGATATATATCTTCCGAAAGGAAGTCTGGAAAAGCAGAAAAAACTGCCGGCTGTGCTTTATCTGCCGTCTTTTTCAACCCCTAAAGGCTATGCGGCTGCGTATAAACGGGGCGGTGATATTTTTAATACGCTGGCTCAGTCAGGATTTGCAGTGTTCTGCTACGATCCTATAGGAACAGGGCGTCGGGTCGAAGAAGCAGAGCGTTTTTACGACCGCTTCCCGAAATGGTCACTCCTTGGAAAGAAAGTGCGGGATGCGCAGGACGCACTCAACGCCATGGTGCAATTGCCGTATATTGACGGGAACAGAATCTGGGTGGTAGGCTACGAAAGCGGCGCTCTGGAAGCGATGCATCTTGCAGCTGTAGATGAGCGGCCGGCAGGGTATGCGTTTGTTTGCCCTCCGCTTCCTTTTTATCTGGATACAGATGAGGCTGAAACAGGCGGGGTCAGACGCTGGGCACAGGAACGGATGCTTTTGCCGCAGCTGGGACTTTTTATCGGGAGGGAAAAGGAAATTCCCTACGACCTGGATGAGATTATGCGGACGATTGCGCCCAAACCTCTGGTACTGTTAACCCCTTACTATGACCGGTTCGCATCGCCGGAGAAAGTTGATATCTACTACGAATCTTTAAAGAGATGCTATGGGAGCACAGATAGTCCGGAACATCTTGTGAGGATGACACCTCTCAAGTTCAACCATTTCGACGAAAGCATGCAGACGCTTCTTTTGGAAGCCCTCATGCCTCTTGTAAAAAAGTAACCGGCACGGGTGCTTTTATTTCTGGTTGAACAAAAAGTGAATAAACTTTTTCTTTTGCGTGTTCCTTACTGATAAGCGCAGATATTTGTTGGCAAACATCCGATATCTGAATGTGTTTGAGCGCGAAAGTGAAAGTTTATCATGGAAGTGTTAGCTGCGATAGTCCAAAAAATTATTATGGTTGCAGGACAGATGTCGCCGTATCTGCTTTTTGGTTTTCTTGTAGCAGGGGTGCTTCACGTTACCATTTCCCCCGAATGGATGCGGCGCCATCTTGGCGGTAAAGGGATACTGCCGGTCTTCAAAAGTGTCTTGCTAGGTGTCCCGCTCCCTTTATGCTCCTGCGGTGTCATTGCAGTTACGGCATCTATGCGCAAGCAGGGCGCCGGTAAAGGGGCTTCTGTCGGCTTTCTTATATCCACACCTCAGACCGGAGTAGACTCCATTCTTGCCACCTGGGGAATGCTTGGACCTTTTCTTGGACTCTTCCGGCCCTTTGTTGCTCTGGTCACAGGTATGGTTGGAGGGATGGCTGTTGCACTCACCAGCGATGACGAAGAAGGCGGGCAGGTGACAACAAGTGACGCTGATTTGCTGGGCGAGCGCCCTCCGCGCACTGTTGGCGAAATAGTCCGGTACGGACTTGTTGAATTGCCTAGGGATATTGCCAAACCGCTGTTGATTGGCGTGGTCATTGCCGGTGCTGTTACGGCGCTTATTCCGGAAAAAATGCTGGCACCCTATCTGGGCGGCGGTCTTTTTGCCATGGTTATTATGACATTTTTTGGAATGCCTGTCTATATCTGTGCCACTGCAGCCATACCGCTTGCACTGAGTTTCATTCATATGGGTGCTTCACCGGGTGCCGCACTGGCATTTCTGATAGCCGGGCCTGCCGCCAACTCCGCTTCCATTGCGACAGTCTGGGAAATGATGGGCAAGAAGGCCACGGTAATCTATGTCATGACAGTTGGGCTGGGCGCCATTCTTTCAGGACTTTTTTTCGATACATTTCTCTCCAGCGCTAATCTGATCCACGCCGCAATGAATCATCACCATGCGGAAGGCGGGGCAGTTAAAAATGTTCTGTTTGGAGTCCTGATGGCGCTTGTGCTTATTAACAGCATCTGGGGGAGTGCATTGCGGTATAAAATACGTTCGCTTTTCCGATCCGGAACGAAGGAAGAAGAGAGCGAAATGGAAGTTACTATTCAGGGTATGACTTGTATGCGCTGTGTCGGTGCTGTCGAAAAAAGACTGGCAGAAGTTCCCGGCATAAAAGAAGTGCATGTAGAACTTCCGACCGGTCGCGCCCGTTTATACGGCAAAATTCCTTCTGTCCAAAAAATCTTTGACGCGGTGCAGGAACTCGGGTATGAGGTCAAAGTTGCTGAGAAAAAAACGAGATGACCGGCAACTGTATAGCCTTAGAGCTGCTGCAAAGGCTTGCAGGCAATATAGACGTGGCACGGCGGGATGTTTTTCCAGATAGGACCTACCCTTTCCACTTTTGGAAATCGCTGAAGCAGTTTTTCCTTGAAAAACCGGCGGCCTCCCGGAAAAAGAGGACTGGACGCATACGCAAAAGTTAAAAATTTTCCGCCGGGACACAGAATGTCATAGGTCGCATTTAAAATCTCGTCCTGCAAAGCCGCATCGAAGCGTGTCCAGGGAAGTCCGGAAATAATGGTATCACAGCAGCTGTGACCGTATTTTTCCAGATGTGCTCTTACGTTTTGAGCGCCATCGTGCACGACAGTAACACCGGGACAGCGTTTTCTGGTCGCTTTCACCAGAATTTCATTGACTTCCATTGCCATAAAAAAAGCATCGTGGTTTTTGCGACGTCCGATTTCCTGCGTAAAAACGCCGTCTCCGGATCCGTATTCAACAATCACTTTGGATTCTGATAGATTTGCCAAAGAAGTGATCGCTACGGCAAGTTCTTTGCTGCTGGGGCCCAGTGCTCCCGTTGTTTTATTCTCAAGAATTACTTCTTTCATAAAAGTCAGCCATGCCATGACTTGTCTCCGGTACAACAGGGGCGCTGTTTGGTTGTCAGAATGTTAGCGTGTAAACGGTTTTCTATCGAACGATAGAAAGTATGCGCCTTTTCAGTCAAAAAGTCAAATTTCTGATGCCCCTTTCCCAGTAGCACAAAAAAAATAGCGGACACGCATTCAATAGGTGCGTGTCCGCTTTATATAAGACCCCTCAGTCCTACAACGAAAAAATTGCGAACAGAGTTTCTGATCGTCCGGGATCAGATGGCGTCTGTGTTATACGTCGGACATGCGGTTTAAAGAGTCCTGCAGGATGGCTTTGCGCCGCGCTGCCTGATTGCGGTGGAGTACACCTTTGGAGCAGGCGCGATCAATAGCGGAAATAGCAGCTTTAACTTCAGCCGCCGCATCTTCCACCGATCCGGCACTGATCTTGGCAGTTGCACGTTTTTCCAGCGTCTTCATTTTTGAACGCTGTGAGACATTCCGCTGGCGCTGTAACTCACTCGTTTTAATTCTTTTTTTCTGCGATTTAATATTAGCCATAGATATAACCTTGTAGGTAGTCTTGTAGTTGCAGGTGGATGAGGTCACTATTATAGCAACAGAACAGGGCGAATTCAACTTTGTGTCATTGGTGTATCTTGCGACCCTGCCTTAAAAACGGTCAAGCGTCCAAATATAAGGATGGCGCTTTGGAAAAAGAGCGTCCAGAAGCAGGAGTGCGGATCGGGGAAGTACATGTTTTTTTGTAGATAATATTTCTTCCGGATAGCGATAGCCGGTCAGAAGATGGATCAGTTCGATTCGATTTAAAGAAACCTTATTGTTTCCTGTCGTTTTTGCAACATCTATAAAACCGCGGTTACAGCGAATACGGTAGGCTTCCTTATCGATAAGAAGAGTCACTTCAGCACAAAGGGCGCTTTCGAATAAATTGCCTATGCGGTACTCCCAGTCAGCAACCATTGCTTCCAGCGTCTCCTGCAGGTCAACCACGGTCATCATGCCGTGGCGGTTACGGAACACTGTTGTTTTGTGGTCTGATTGGTACAGGAGAAAAGAAGCGGCAAGCGGGTGTGCCGGCGGCAGATGAAAAAGTAAATTGGAAACAAAAGAATCTTTTCCACGGCGTGCGCAGGCATGGAGTAATGGACCTGACCACAGACCATCGAGGATGCCTGCCTCTGTAATACGGTATTGGTTTCCATAGACGTTCCCCAGATAATAAGCGACGATTTTTCCCTGATCATCCATCAGTACCCGGGCATTTTTCCAGACATCCCAGCGGCTGTTGTAGTGGCCGGCAAAACGGATAATGGATCCTGCAGAGCCGGTATCATTTTTCAAATGAATGCGTTGTATTGCACTCAGGTCGCCTGCCTTAATTTTCCGTTCCCGCCCGTTTGCAGCGGTGCACGCCAGCGCTTCGTCGACAGCAATATCAATGGAGTATTCCGGCAGCACCGAACTGTATCCCCAGCGGTGATAGAAATCGACAATACCAAACAGCGTTGATACATGATATTTCTTTTCCGCCATATAGCGGAGCGTATCGTCCATGAGTCGCGCCGCATAACCGCAGCGTCGGAATGCGGGAGCAGTGGCAACATGTCCTATACCGCCCATTTTCAACCGCGATTCTCCCAGCCGGATTGTATAAGTAAAAAGCGTAAGGCATGCGGCTATCTGATTGTCGATGAGGAGGATGCGTGTGTGGTCGTCCGGAAAATCAGGAATCAGATTTAAAAATTGATGCATCCGATGAAAACCATCGGGATCATCCTGATAAAAGGTGGTAAATATTAATGACCGCGCTTTTTCATGTTCTTCGGGGGAAGAGACGCCGCGGATAATCACTTCTGGCATGAAAAAGGCTCCTAATGCTATGATATGCAGAATTCGTTTTGGGTGGCAGGGCGCACACACGCTAAAAGAAGATTATGATCTTATAGTACAGGAAATCATTATTATACGCTATGTTAAGAGTTTCTTTTGTTTTGACAGCCATTACCGCACTTGTTGCGTTTCACACCGGTGGAACGGCGGATGATGTGTCTGAGGAAGCGGCCCAAAAGTCTTCCTTGCCGGTTGTGGCTGTCAGGCATATCGCCATGGCGACGGATTTCGAACTGATTATTTACGGTAATTACGAGGATGAAGATCCCGAGGCGTTGCGTGAGTACGGCAGAGAGGCGTTTGCTGCAGTGGATCGTCTGGAAGATGAGATAAGTATCTGGCGCCCGGGAAGTGCTGCGTCCAGAATTAACCGCGATGCTGAAACCTGTCCTGTAAAAGTGCCGTCAGATATGATAACACTGTTGCAGGAGTCTCAAAAGTTTTACGATTTGACAGGCGGTGTTTTCGATGTGACGGTAGGTCCCCTTCTGGAACTCTGGGGATTTTACAGAAAAGAAGGAAAACTGCCTGGCGAAGCGGTGCTGGAGAAAACGCTTGCGTCCATAGGTTTGAAGTACGTCCATCTGAACAGGGAAGAAAGTACGGTCTTTTTTGAACGTACAGGCATGCGTGTTGATTTCGGTGGTATCGGAAAAGGCATGGCACTCGATCGGGCGGCTGCGGTTCTGCGTCATCAGGGGATTAAAAACGCACGTCTGAATGGCGGATCCAGCACGATTATCGGACTCGGTGCCCCTCCGGGCAAGACAGGTTGGACTGTGGATATCAGTTCACCGTATAATAGCGACGCAGGCAGTTCTTTTGCTACAGTGACGATAAAAGATGAGGCGATGTCTACTTCGTCGGCTTCTGAACGTTATTTAGAAATAGACAATGTTCGCTACGGTCATATTCTGGATCCCCGAACCGGATGGCCTGTGGCAAACGGTGTCATCAGTGCAACTGCCATCGTTCCTGAAGGTCTGGCAAGCGATGCTTTAAGCACTGCTTTCTTTGTCATGGGCGAAGAGGCGGTTCGCACTTTTTGCAATATACATAAAGAGGTGCGCTGTGTTTTACTTGTCGAATCCGGCGCAGAAACAAAAGTACTTTTTTTCAATTTTGAAGATGAGCATGTAAAGGAAACCCGATGAAGACGAACATGAACCGACGGAACTTTCTGATGACGGCAGGCGCTACAGCCGGCTTTGCCATTGCTTCAGGCTACTCGCCGTTTTCCTATGCCCAAAACGAGAAGGTGCGGGTTGGCTGTATCGGCACGGGCGGTCAGGGCACCTTTCATATCCGTGACGGCCTGACAGGTACTCCGGATATTGAAATCGTTGCTGTTTGCGACGTGTTTTTGCCTCATCAGCGTGAAGCCATCAAACTGGCGCAGCTTGCCAATGCAGGCATCACGATTACGCCGGAAAAACGGTTGACTGATGAAGAAAAACAGATGGCAAGTGCTGCGACGCGTCCCAACGCCTACTACGACTACAAAGAGATGCTTGAGAAAGAAGAGTTGGATGCAGTCGTTATTGCAACGCCTCTCGCTACCCATTTCCCTATTACGATGGACTGCCTGAATGCAGGAAAATGGGTGTTCTGTGAAAAGACACTGGTCAAAACCATTGAAGAAGGACGCGACCTGATTACACGCTGCCATGAACTCGGACGCTGGGTACAGGTCGGACATCAGCGCCGGTACAATCCCAAATATAATATGGCCATGGGCCTTGCTTACGATGACAATATGATCGGGCGCATTACTCACATAACCGCACAGTGGCACCGCAACCATTACTGGCGCCGGGTTCTCCCGAAAGACTATGTGTTGAATGATGAAGAGAAAAAGTTTATCACCGACCTCGAACATCACCTTAACTGGCGTATTTATGCGGACAGTTCCGAAGGATTGTTCACGGAACTGGCAACACACCAGACCGATATTTCAAACTGGTTCCTGAAAAAAGTACCCAGCAGAGTCCATGCTTTCGGCGGTTTGGATTATTGGCGCGACGGACGCACCACGGACGATAATATCCTGCTTGCTTTTGAGTATGAAGAAAGCAGCAATGATCCCGGATTCATGCCCATTGACCAGCGAAGCCAGTTCCAGAAACTGCGTGAGCTCAGCAAACCTTACACAGTTCGTTCTGTCTATTCCAGTATTCTTGCAAATGCCAAACGCGGTGCATCTGAATTAATACAAGGCGATCGGGGCACCTTTGAATTAACCGAAGGCAAATGCTTGATGTTTGGCGAAGATGTGGTGACTCAGAAAGACGAAGGTCAGAGTGCGGAAGAAATGGCTGCTGCAACGACAGCCGGAAGCACCCGCCAGGTCAGCACGGAAGAATTGCTTAATGGCAAAGAACTTCTCGCTGACGTTGCTCTTCTGACACCCGATGTATATCAGTTCCGGGCCTTCGCAAATTGTATTAAAAACGGCGGCGTTCCCCGAAGCAATCAGATGGTTGGGTTTACTACAGCAATTACTGCAATCGCTGCGATTAAATCGCGGCGTGAAGGCGGTGTCGTAGAAATTGACCCGTCCTGGTACAGTTTTGACTTTGAAGTTCCCAGTTTCTATGATTTCGGGAAATGGGAAGAAGAAATTTCCTGATTGTTCGTTAACAAATAAGTAATACCTCTCTGCTTCAGATGGCTGAAGCAGAGAGGTTCATAAACCAGAAGCAGGCACTATCAATGCCGGTCGGAGTACGTTTTCATGAAATCTCTAAAAGTAGCGGTGGTATTTTTTATTATCGGTGCTGTGTGTGGGACACTGGGCGGCGGATACATGGGCTATAAAATAGGCTCGGCAGACAATTCCATTGATCGTGCTCCGGTAGCCACGGTTGTGCCTGTGCAGGAAATCAACCGAAATAAACCGAAGCCTGCGCCGCAGACGCAGCCTGCAGCAACAGCCGCCACTGAAGAGAATGCGGTTGCCCCGGTTGAAGCAGTAACCGAAGCGCCTGCAGTGACAGCGCAGGAAACAGTAGCCGCTGAAAATCAGGCGACTGAAGCAGTGGTTGAGACAGCAGACGAAACACCGGCAGCAGCAACGGCTGAAGAAACCGATGCTTCCGCCAGCACAGAGACTTTTACTATTCACGCTGATGAAGATTCGGACAATTCCGTTATTGAGTGGGTTGGATATAAGAGCCTCATGAATCAGCGTTTGTCCATGAAGGGCGGCTTCATGCATTTTGACGGCGAAATAACAGTCGTTGACAATGCGCCGGATGAAAGTTATGTCGAACTTACAATCGATCTGGAACAGATTTTTTCCGAGAACGTAATCCTTACGAAAGTGCTGAAAGGTGAGTTCTTCTTTGATGTTGCTCATTATCCGACAGCGCATTTTATCAGTTCCAATGTGGAGCCCATGGATGATGGAAAGTTCATGGTTACCGGAAACCTTACCATGCATGACACGACGGTAGGTGTTCAATTCCCGGCGGTTATTGAACGGCGCGGGGATAAAGCCTATGCTGCCGGTGAATTTACTATTGACCGGACACACTGGAACATCGGTTATGAAAAATTTGAGGACTTTTTAATTCTGAATGAGGTTGTTGTATCCTTCGAAATTTTGGCTGATCCGGCCTGATAACGGCGGATTCAAGGCTGAAATGCAATTATTGAATTGAATAAGACTTCGGCAGGCGTTCGGTAGTTTAAGGTTTTTCTGGGTCTGTGGTTTAACTCTTCAACGGCCCGTTGCAGTTGCTCGTCC
>Ga0116159_1001919_pt1 | contig 21286 bp, 16 predicted proteins | sample AD_JPNAS1_MetaG_FD_89878 | JGI IMG/M metagenome (GOLD analysis project Ga0116159, IMG submission 89878) | Active sludge microbial communities of municipal wastewater-treating anaerobic digesters from Japan - AD_JPNAS1_MetaG | ecosystem: Engineered > Bioreactor > Anaerobic > Digestate | place...
CTCGGAATCTGCAAGCCCACAGGGTTGAGGCTTTGATATGCCCTATTAATTGTTCTGTTTATGATAGAATGGAAAAAGCACAGTTCCTTGCATTTTGGACTTGACAACAGTAGTCAAATAAAAAACATTTCAATCACACATTAACAGAGCAAGATGTCGGTATGACATTTGTAAGACTCCATAGTGATCAGTCAAAAAGACCTTGATAACACCGATAAAACTACTTATCATTCCAACTAAATACTCAGGATGACAATGTATCGTTACCATAAATTCAGGAGAGTATGATGCTGTATCCAAAAGGAACTCCCAGCCGTGTTCGTGTATCATTGGATGGTATTTGGAATTTTGAACTTGTCCGGCAGAACAAACGGTACAATGCTGCGAAGCCAATGGAATCCGGACGTCCGATGCCTGTCCCATCCGCTTATAACGACATCTATGAAGGCCGTGATATCCGCGACCATGTAGGCATGGTGGTGTATGAACGTTTCTTTGATGTCCCCAAGGCCATCTGCGGTGGGGAACTTCTGCTGGTTTTCGGTGCAGTCGCCCATAAGGCGAACGTGTTCTTGAACGGACAGGAGCTTGGAAGCCACTATGGAGGTTTCCTGCCCTTCTCTTTCAATATCACCGACCTTGTCAAACCCATGGACAACAGGCTCACGGTTCTCGTCGACAACATTGTCGATCACTCGACGCTCCCCTGCGGAACCATCCAGCATAGGACGTTTCCCGGTCTTGGAGAGACGACTCTCAATTTCCCGAACTTCGACTTCTTTAACTACTGCGGAATCATAAGACCCGTCTGCCTGTATGCAATTCCCAAAACAAACATTTCAGACATCATGATAATCGGTCAGGCTGACGGAAGTCTCTCGTATACTGTTCGGAGCAACGGCGAGGGAAAGATTTCGGCAACGCTCATGGATGGGGAGAAAGTTCTTTTTACGCATGATGGAGCTATGGCAGATACAAAGATTGATGGCATCACCCCATGGTCCGTGGACACTCCCAAGCTCTACCGGCTCAAGGTCACCATCACAGCCGCCGATGGTTCCGTGGATGAATACAGTGAACAATTCGGGTTCAGAACCATTGAAGTGAAAGACTGCGGACTCTATCTCAACGGCGAAAAAATCTACCTCAGGGGATTTGGAAAACATGAAGACGTACCGGTTCTCGGAAGAGGCTTTTGCGAGGCATACAATGTCAAGGACCTCGCCCTCATGAAGTGGATGGGCGCGAACTCGTTCAGGACAAGTCATTATCCATATTCCGAGGAAATGATGCGCCTTTGTGATGAAATGGGAATTCTCGTAATCGACGAGACCCCGGCAGTCGGGATGCATACGACATTCACTGCTACCGGAATGAAGGTTGACGTCGCTTCCCCTACATGGAAAACCCTCGATACCGCAGAGCATCACAGGGATGTGATACGTGACATGATCGGGCGGGACAAGAATCATCCAAGCGTCATCATGTTCAGTATCGCGAACGAGCCGGCAAGCGAGGAGCAGGGAGCCTACGAATACTTCGAACCTCTTTTCAAGCTTGTAAAACAACTGGATCCGCAACAAAGACCTGTAACATTCGCCACACACGGAGAAGCTACGGTGGAGACGTGTGAAGTGGCATCTCTTTGCGACATCATCATGCTAAACAGGTATTTTGGGTGGTACAGCGAGGAAGGCAACATTTCTGCCGGCGTCGCACTCTTATCGGATGAGCTTGACAGATATCATGCCGGATATCCAGAAAAGCCCATCATGCTCGGGGAGTTCGGCGCTGATGCGATTGCCGGTTTCCACGACTCGACGGCTCTCATGTTTTCGGAGGAATTCCAGAAGGATCTCATCGAGGCATACTGCAGAGCCCTTGATGAAAAATCCTACATTGTTGGTGAGCATGTGTGGAATTTTGCGGACTTTGCGACGGCTGAATCTATAAAGAGAGCCCAAGGTAATAAAAAAGGCGTATTCACACGCGATCGCAAGCCGAAACTCGCGGCATGGTACCTCAAGGACCGCTGGTTAAAGCAAGGAAACGACAAATAGACATGGCGACCAATGCGATCTGCGATTCCCATGTTCATTGCGAGTATTCATATGATGGTCATGACACCGTCACAGACAACTGCAGACATGCCGTTGAACATGGTCTGACAGTCCTTACTCTGACAGACCACTGTGATATGAGAAGCCACCGGCACGGATATACGTCATATTTCCCGTCGGCTGAACGCCGTTGGAATGAAATCGAAGCCGCCAAGAAGGCCTTCCCGGAACTTACGTTGCTCAACGGCGTTGAAATGGGAGATGTTTCCAACGACTTCGACCTTGCACAGGCCCATCTGGAGCAATATGACTACGATTTCGTGCTCGGTTCAGTCCACCATATACGGGACGACAAGAAGAAGAGATTCGATGACATGTGCACCGATGACCTGCTTTCGGCATACTTTGATGAAATGGATGCACTTGTCGCCTTTGGGAACTTCGACAGCCTGGCTCATCTCGATTACCCTGCAAAGCTCTGGAATGTCCCGGACAGCGCATTCATCCGGTTTGAAGAACGAATAGACGCCATCTTGAAGAGAATCATTGAAAAGGACATCGCCATTGAAATCAATTCAAGCGGGTTGTTTCATGCGGTAGGAAAAGCCGGTCCACAGCTCTGGGTGCTGGAGCATTACAAAGCTTTTGGAGGAACGATGATTACGTTGGGAAGTGATTCACATCGTGCATCCGATATCGGAAGAGGGCTGGACAAGGCGAGGGAGCTGGCAAGGGCTGCAGGGTTCGATCATGTTGTATACTTTGAGAAAAGAAAGCCTGTCGATGCATGGATCTGACCTGCACAACAAGCTTTCCCACCATTTGAAACGATTGTTTTTCGTCCGGATTCATGTCCGGACAGCATGAATGAGGAGACACTATGATATTTCTTGGAACATGCGCAGCAGACGGACTTCCAAACCCTTTCTGCGAATGCCCGTTGTGTGAGGATGCAAGATTGCATCCGGAAAACGGAAGAATGAGAAGCTGCTTTCTGCTTGACGAAAAGAACCTCATCGACTGTGGACCGGATATTTCTGCAGAGTGCACATATGCGGGGGTGAAGCTGGCAAACCTTGATAACCTGTTCATCACCCATACGCATGAAGACCATTTTGACCCATCGAACGCAGGTCTTCTGAGCATGTCAATGACAAGAAAAGGAAAGCCCCTTGACATCTACATGTCGGAAGAAGCGTATAACGCGACCCTAGCCAAGTTCAACGCTCTGACAATCGCCGAGCTTGCGGAATCAGACGCATGCGTCGATTTCAGCAAAGGCCTCATACGACTGCATTCCATCACCCCCGGAAAACCGTATGAGGTGGGAGAATACACGGTGACGGCAATCCCTACGACACATAGGGTTTCACACCGAGAGCATGCCGTGAACTATGTGTTTGAGAAGGATGGCCAAAGAATTCTCTATGCGTGCGACACCGGCTATTATCCGGCAAACAGCCTTGAAATGCTCAAAAACGCCGACCTCGATATTCTTATCATGGAATGCACGTGGGGGAACCTCACCGACAAGGATACCGCTTCGCATCTGAATTGCGAGGCGTTTCTCATTCAGCTCGAACGCCTCGAGAGCTGCGGTGCGATTTCCGACAAGACCCGCATCTATGCGACACATATAAACCATAAGCACAGCCTGACCCACCCAATGATCCAGAAGTGGTTTGATGACAGATCAAAATACAAAGTCATCGTCGCCAGCGACGGAATGAGGATCTGATGCCGTCAAGCACACAGCGTTCCGCTATGCATCAGGATCATTGATATGAAACAGCTTCCGGTGCCGACCAGTCGTATGCTTTCCGCGGAAGGCGGAATGGCGGAACATGATACTCGTCTTCAGGCGTTGTCCCGTCAAGTGAACAATTCATGATTCTTGCAAGCCGTGCTGCATCCTCACTCTTATGCCAGTGGACGCCACGCCTGAAATACCATAAAAGGTTGTTCTCTGCGCCGAGGAACTTGAACACCTCGGCCGCAGCGACGGCGGTCTGGACGGATCCAACCGGGTTTGCCCAGAGATCGCTTGCAGCGTTGCCTTCCAGCAGGATGCGTGGAGCGATAAGAGCCTTGACCTCATGCATGTCAAAAGGAAGATCCTCGGCATGTCCGTAATACTTCTTCAGCTCGGGCGAGAACCAGTAGTCGAACTGGTCAAGAAGATCCTCCAGGGATTCATTGTGTCTGCTGTTCCCTTCTTCATCCACACCCTTCATCCGGATCTTGAAGCTTCCGCATCCACCTGCACCCGACTCGTTGGGATTGACGATCGTGGCCCTTTCATCCAAGACTCCGGCAAGGAATGCGGCTTTTCCACCACGGGAATGCCCGGTGAACGCGATGCACTCCGGATTTGCGATACCCAGTTCGAACACAGCGTCGACACATCGCGAATATCCCCAAGCCCATGCAAGAAGCGCCCCGAAGTCCAAATCCGGATAAGCCCTGTACAATGGGGACCTGTGCCCGGATTCCCTGAGGTCCGCGGCAAGTTCCAGCCTGTTGAAAAGGACGACCGCTATTCCCGATCTGCGAAATGCATCAAGGAAGTCGGTATTGTACACATAGTCCCAGCACATATCACCATCGATGACAACGGGATATACATCTTTTTTCACGGTCGGGTAATGAATGGTCATCGAGAAACTGACAGGATGATCATACGGGCCGGAAGTGATTCTGTAACAGCTTGTCCTGCTCCCCTCGCCCAGTGTCTCAACATGGAAGACATCAGGTTTTGGAGGTATCCGGCCATAAACCATCTCGACATACCTGAAAAGCTCCTCTTTTCTTTTGCTCCAATCCTCACGGGTTTTCACACGTGAACCATCCGTGAACTTAAATGGATCGGGAAGCTTCGCCATCAATTCATACTCTGTGATTTGTATCAGATCACTGTGTATCATGTTGCACCTCTTGCTCTGCCTTCACCTTGTAATGAAACGATCCGTTCCGAACCAAAGTCAAGAACGGCTCGGCCGGTTGGTTTTACAAAATGTACGATTCCCCTTTATTGATGGATCTTTTCAACGCTTTTGCATGCAACGATGTTGCATCCCAAGCCGAGAATATTTTCGATCACCACATCGCCGATGGCAAGAGGGGCTTTGACCATGGTGTTTCGAACAATCTCCATGCATGCAAAAAGCTTGTCCTTCGGGATGCTGGCATCGCTTCTGACGGGAAGCAACGGCTCATCCGCACTCTCAACCTTGACGGTGGAAGTAAAAATCCTTTTGGGAAGAATGAACTCATCGGTAGCAAACGTTTTTCCACGCTTGCAGAAAAAGCCTGTGATGCTCTCGATGACGTTCCCTTGACCCTTGACATGTATTTCGCAACCCCGAGGGCATACGGTGCATGTGATGATTTTTTCCATCTATTTATCCTCTTCTACATCAATGGTGAGCACTTGTCCATCCGAGAAGCCTTCGGTATCAACTACGACTTTCTCCATCTCCCCGGGATTCACCTTGAATGCTTTCCGCGTCATAAGGCTCCGATCGCCGATGGAAGCCGTGATCACGACTGATCTCTTTGGCTGAATTACCCTGAAGAACAAACTGATTTCCTGTGCTTCAGTGCTCAGTTTGATCTCCTGCGGGCAGATATACCGAACATTCGTCCCTGCCTTGCAGACTACGGTTCCCGTGATTGGTCCTTCTTGCCCGAGAGCATGTTTCGCAGCATGAATTCCCGCAGTACGGCTCTCCATCGAGACGTTGTCCACCAAATCGTTGACATGAACCACGTTCCCGCAGGCGAAGATGTTTTCTTTGGAAGTCTGTTGGTATTGATTGATCGTAGGCCCTCCGGTAATCGGGTTGATGGTGATTCCTGCCTTTTTGGTCAGTTCATTCTCCGGAATGAGGCCCACCGAGAGGAGCACAGTATCACAATCGATGAAGGTTTCCGTCTCCGGCTTGGGGCGTTTGGACTCGTCGACTTCAGCGATGTAGACTCCTTCCACCCGGTTGTTTCCAACAATCCTGGTGATCGTATGGGAGAGGTACAGGGGTATCGAGAAGTCCTCGAGGCACTGCACCCTGTTTCTGGTAAGCCCCGCCAGATAGTCCATCAACTCCACCACCGCCACCACGTTCGCCCCTTCGAGCGTCATGCGGCGCGCCATGATCATGCCGATGTCCCCCGATCCGAGAATTACCACCTTCTTTCCGACCATCTCATTCTGGCGGTTGATGAGGCGCTGAGCGGTACCTGCGGTGTAGACGCCCGCCGGCCGGGTTCCCGGAATCTGGATCTGCGCCCTTGTTCTCTCCCTGCAACCCATGGCCAGAACGATGCTCTTGGCTTGAACGCTCATCATCCCCTTTTTGCTGTTGGTGCAAAGCATCGAGGCATCCTCGTGCACTTCCAGGACCATGGTTTCGGGCAAATACTCAACCCCAAGGCTTGTAGCCTTCCCGATGAACCGTGAAGCATACTCAGGACCGGTCAGCTCCTCGTTGAAATAGGTAAGCCCGAATCCGGGGTGGATGCATTGCTGCAGGATTCCGCCCATCGCATTGTCCCGTTCAAGGATGATCACCTTCGATGCCCCCACCTCTTTTGCCGCCAATGCGGCACTCAGACCGGCGGGGCCGCCACCAATCACTGCGACATCGCACGTCATCTCAAACATCTGCTATACCTCATCATTTCACGTTGCCTACCAGCATATACGATTCTTCAACACTCTTCTTGATTGCTTCCTGCGCAACACCAAGCTCCCGGGCGAGGATCTCGATCACCCTCGGTCCGCAGAACCCACCTTGGCAACGGCCCATGCCGGCCCGGAGCCTGCGTTTGATCGCATCTACGCTGGTGGCAGGTATCGGACTGTAGATCGCCCTCACGATCTCCCCTTCCGTGACGGTTTCACATCTGCATACAATATTCGCATAGCGGGGATCCTCCTTGATGAGCTTCTCTTTCTCCTCGATGCTCAGTTCATTGAAGCGCGGGATGCCGGTCCTGGAGGGATCGAAATCCCAGTTCGGTTCCGCATTCAGCCCGAGGCGCATCAGCAGCTGAACGACATACGTGCCGATCGCAGCCGAGCCCGTCAATCCGGTCGATCTGACACCCGAGATATTGATGTAGTTCTTCAGGTCATCGTATGAGTCGATGTGCAGTCCTTCAGGATTACGGTTCGGCCGCAACCCGGCGAACTGCGTGATGGCATCTCTGAAATTCACCCCCGGGATGAGTTTTCTGACATCGACCATGATACTGTCCAGACCTTCCCGGGTGGTGGAGGCGTCGCACTTATCCTTTCCGTCCTCAGCGGTGGGGCCGATAAGCATATTGCCATGGATGGTCGGGCACATCAGCTTCCCCTTGGTAAGCTTGGTCGGAATCGGGAGAACGATATGGTTGACCTTGCAATCGGTGTTCTTGTCCAGAATGTAGAACTGCCCTTTCCTTGGATTTACGAAGTAATCATTCTTCCCGACGAACGATGCGACTTGGTCGCAATACAATCCCGTGGCGTTGATGATGTAGGTCGCCTCGATGAACCCTTGGCTCGTATGGGCTCCGATCACCTTGCCATCCTTGGTTTCAATGCCTGTCACCTCGGTGTTCAAAAGGAACGTCGCCCCATTCCTGACGGCATTCTCAGCATAGGCGACGACAAGCAGGAACGGGTCTATGATGCTTTCCCTTGGGATGTACAACCCGCCTTTCACCTCATCGGTGATGTTCGGCTCCATCTTTCGAATCTGTTCTTTCGACAGATACTCGATATCATACACCCTGTTCCTGAAGGCTTTTTCCTTCAACATCGGCAACATCTCGAACTGCTCATCAGTAATCGCCGGAAGAATGGCTCCGATTCTTGAGAACGGCACATCAAGATCGGCGGCAATCTTGTCGTACATCGGATTGGCGGCCACCACGAGTTCCGATTCCAGACTTCCGGGACTTGCATCATATCCAGTGTGGATGATCGCACTATTGGATTTTGATGCCAGTCCTCCGACATCAGGATTTTTATCGACAGTGATGACACTGAGATTGAATTTGGTCAATTCTCTTGTGATGGAACACCCGACAGCACCGGCACCGATAACAAGCACATCAGCTTTCAACATATCGCTCCTTTACTACTTATTGTGGAATTGTTTGCTAGTTTGACTATATTTATTTTAGATTATTTTGATTTAACTCTTTTGTCAACCGGGATTTCATAACAAAATACCCAATTCCACACAATGTTGTCAAACACTGTTTCTCATGGTTGTGTAAACTGATTTTTTTGCTTATTTCGTGGAAGATACGATGAAGGGTATCAAGGCGGCTTCCAAGCTGAGTTTCATTTCTTCCGTTATGGAGTCGTCGGTTACAAGCACCCCGATTTTCTCGAGCGGACAGACGAAATTCATCGCGACTACTCCGAATTTGCTGCTGTCTGTCACCACAACACAGTACTTTGACCGATCTATCATCACTCGCCTGACATACGCTTCTTCCGGATGATAATCGGTAATTCCCGATTCCAAAGTAACCCCACCTGCTCCGATTATCGCTTTGTCGGCATTGAATAAGTTGATGTTGGTACTCGTCAGGAACCCTGACACGGAAAGCTCCCCTTTGCGCAACTCTCCGCCAAGCAGAAAAACTCTGCACCCGGGGAAATCGGTCATCTCTTTGGCGATCATGAAGGAATTTGTAAGAACGGTGAGGTTCTTCCTGTCCGATAGTAGTTTCGCGACTTCCAGACACGTCGTTCCGATATCGATGAATACCGTATCGCCGTTCTCAATGAGCTTGGCCGCTTCCATGGCGATCGCCTTTTTTGCGTCAAGGTTTATCACTTCCCGCTTGTCATAGGCGGGCTCTTCTCCAAAAACACCTTTCCGGATCGCCCCGCCATAGACTCTCTTCAAAAATCCCTCATTTTCCAGGAACTCCAGATCACGGCGTATCGTCTCGACGGAAACCCCGAAGGTCTGCGTGAGGACACTGACCTTCAATGCCCGTTGATACTTGAGCATCTCAACAATTTTTGCTCTGCGCTCTTCAACTATCACACAAGTATCCTTTCACTTCATCCCGAAATCCGACAACAAGCTGTTGACAAATTTCCATCGATCATCGCTATGGTATCACACATAAAAGGCTCTTGCAAAATAGTAATGAATTGACAATGCCATTCTTCGGAGCAATTTGAAGCCGCTTCAGAAGCTCCTGCCATCCTATGAGAATCCGATAAGAATCCAAATCAGTTGATTGCCGAGTACAGGTCGTTGACGTAGAACTCGACACCCTGTTCATGCCGTTTCGGAGTGAACCTCACTATCGTTGCCTCATCAGGCATTACAGTAAGCAGATTGTCGGAGAATGCCCCCGGCGTCCGGCTGGCCAGCATTACGAAAAATGCAGGTTTTATTGACTTGAGGGAAATCTCGTACACGTCGCTTTTGAGTTTTTTAACCGTTGAGATGCTGATTTCCGGCTCTTTAAGCATGGCGTCCTTGGGCTTTGTCAACAGCAGCGTGTATTCGGTAATTCGTTCATCCTCAGTATGGAGGAACGCCCTTGCGAAGGTATTCCTGCTATCAATGATATTCAAAGGAATGACATCAAGGAGTCTTGAATCATTGCTTGAGAGCGTTGCGCTGAAATTCCTGGCTTCGACGACATTCCCGCTGAAGTCATATAAGCGCAAGGCGACATCGACGGCTTTCGATACAGCCGAATCATTCACCGCATACAAATACAGATGATCATCCTTCGTATACAGAAGAGGACATGTGGGCTCATAGAAATGTTTTGCGCAGTAGTGCAAGGCCTTCAGACGTCCGCTGTACTCGATGCTCGACCATGATGTAACAGGCCATACATCGTTAAGCTGCCAGTAGAGCGTACCCATGCAGTAAGGCATAAGGCTTCTCCAGTACGTAACCCCCGTCTGCATCGCAAGAGCCTGCTGAACCTGAGACAGATACAGCTTCTTCTCAAAACTGTCAGGAATTCTGAACAGTCTTGAAAAATGCTCAAAAATAATCTGATTTCCGCTCCTGTTTTTCTGATGATGAAGCATTACCGGCGAGAAGATGTCAAACTGGGTCTCCGGGGCGAACGTTTTCACTTCCTCAAGCGACGGGAAGCTCTGGTAGCCGAACTCCGAGCAGAACCTTGGTCTGATTGTATGGTATTCCTCAAAATCCTTCCTATCATGCCATACCGACCAGAAATGCATATCTCCTTTTCCATCGGAATGCCAGTTGTCAGACCTGTCCCCGGGACCTGCACAAGGTGAAGACGGCCAGAAAAGCCTGGTAGGATCCTCTTCCGTTATGACCCGACCGACTAGATCATCATTGAATTTGACGTATTCGGCATAGTATTTCTCGTAGTTGTTCCGGGTTATCTCTCTCCAGTTCAAAGCCCCCAGATTCTCGTTGTTTCCACAGTAGAGAGCGATGGACGGATGAATCTTGATTCTTCTGATCTGATCCCTCAGCTCACGTTCAACGGAACTCATGAACCAATCTACGGTAGGATATGCGGCACATGCGAACATCATGTCATGCCAGATGAGGATTCCATATCTGTCGCATGCATCATAAAAAGCTTTCTTTTCATACCATCCGCCGCCCCATATCCTGATCGTGTTCATGTTGGCCTTGACGACATCCCGGAGAATTGATTCATACCGTTCTGTGGTGATTCTTGCAGGGAGCGCATCCTGAGGAATCCAGTTCGCACCCTTGGAGAAGATATCCTGACCATTTACACTGAACGTAAGCTCCCGGCCTCCCATCGTAGGCTCTGTCTTGACCTCCATTGTCCTGAAACCGATCCTGTGGGCGATCTTCTGATTCATGACCTCGACGTCAATGTCATATAACGGTTGTTCTCCGAACCCCGCAGGCCACCAGAGCTTCACACAATCATTCGGAACGCTCATGTTCATGATATATGTATGGACACCTTTTTCCAGCCGAATTTTTTCGGCTGTCTTGAATGTCCCGTTTTCCGCTCTCATCGATGCATTGGCGAAAACGGTCATGGTTTCAGTGCTCTGGATTCTCAATTCCGACCTGATGCGCCATCCGTCTTTATTCGGATTTGTGACCACACTGAAATCCTCGAACAGGAACGAGTCCGCGGAGACGAGCCTGACGCTTTCATAGATTCCACAGACGAGGATGGTCGGACCCCAGTCCCATCCCCCGTTGCACTGTGTTTTTCGAACAAGGTTCACATGGGGTGAAAGGTTGGGGGCATCATCGCAAGGGAAAGGAAACGGAAGGCGTTCGTTCCTCTCGGCTGCGACCTTCTCTGCCGATATGAAGTCAAACCGGATCGTGTTTTCACCGTCCAGCATGAAATCCGTGACATCCATGTGATGGATATGGAACTCATTGTCGAACTCACCTGCCACCTTCCCGTTTATAAGAAGGGTGGCTATGGTATCGACCTTTTCGAGGCAAAGAAAGCATCTTTCCGAGCTCTTCCGGTAATGGAAAGACCTCTCAATGCTCCAGTCGCTCTTTCCGACCCAAAGGCAGTCCAGCTCGTTGGTCCCGTAGTACGGGTCTTGAATGATGCCATGTTCCAGAAGTGTACTGTGCACATCACCCGGAATTGTCATCGTAAAACCATCACCGGCATTCACACCCGCATCATTCCGAGCGGGTGAAGTCGCTGTCAGCTGCCATTCACCATCAAGAAAAAGAGTCCTCATTCCCTACCTTACCGAAAATGTTCTACGTGTTATCGCTTTGAAATCAATTTCTGGGTCTTTTTGTCAAAGATGCAGATCGATTCAGGTCTTGGTCTGACAAAAAGCTTCTCTTCAACAGGTTTTAGAATATTTGCAGGTGTTATCACCCGTACGTTTGTATTCCCGAGACGGCATTTGTAAAGGTTCTCCTTGCCAAGATGTTCGATGTATTGCGTCTCAAGTGAAAGTACGTTGTCCCGACTGTCGACCAGGTCGAACGTATGAGGTCTGATTCCGAGAACGACTTCGTCCGATGTGAGCCCGTCCGCATCCACGATACTGGTTGAAATCTCTATCGTCCCGCCGATCGTCTTGCAGATATATGATGAACCAGCCTTCGCAAATGTCCCATCGACAAAGTTCATCGGAGGATTGCCGATAAACGAGGCGACGAACAGATTATTGGGCCTGTTGTAAAGCTCATCGGGCTTTGCATACTGCTGAAGAGCTCCCTGGTCGATCACGGCGATGTGCGAGGACATAGCCATCGCCTCCTCCTGGTCATGGGTGACGATGATCGCGGTAAGTCCCAATTCTTCCTGAACCTTCTTGATTTCATCCCTGATCTCCAGCTTCAATCGTGCATCAAGGTTGCTCATCGGTTCATCAAGAAGCAATATCTGAGGATTCTTTACCAACGCGCGGCACATTGCGACTCTCTGCTGCTGACCACCTGAAATCTGGGAAGGCATTCTCTTGAGGAGCCCCTCAATCTTCACGACCTTGGCGATGTAATTCACCTTTTCATCAATTTCTTCCTTCGATAAAGATTTCATCTGCGTCAGAGGGAATGCTATGTTCTTATAGACGCTCATGTTGGGATATAATGCGTAGCTTTGGAAAACCATTCCAATGTTTCTATCCTTTGGGAGAACATTATTCATATATTTCCCATTGAAATAGATGTTGCCTTCAGTGGGGCGGTAGAGACCGCACAGCATCATCAGGGTCGTGCTCTTTCCACAGCCGGAGGGCCCGAGAAGAGCCACGAAGTCACCCTTTTCAATCGTCAGATTGATATTTCGGATGGCGTAGCTCTTTCCACCATCATACGATTTTCCTACATTCTCCAAACGGATCATTGGTTCACTCACTGTTTTGATCCTCCCTGCTTAACCTGAAGAAGCGTTTTCTGGGTACAAACGAAGCCGATAATGACCGGAATGATATAGCAAATGCAGGCTGCCGCCAGAACTCCGCCGCTTACTATGAATCTTCCATCTTCCCTGTCCATCATCGCTCCGATGAAGCTGGACATGGTACTGGAGTTGCCTCGCATGAAGAGGTTGATAAGTATGTATTCACCCCATCCGCTGAGGAAGGAGTTTACCAGGATGACCAGAATACCGGGCTTGGCTGCGGGAACTATCACCTTGTAGAACGTCTTGAAACGAGATGCCCCATCTACGATTGCAGCCCATTCCATATCCCAGTTCACATGATCGAAAAAGCCTTTCATCAGCCAGATCGCACCGGGAAGATACATTGCGACCTTGAGAAAAATGACACCTATGAGCTTATTGACAAGACCCATCTTGCTCAAAAGAATAATGAAGCTGATGAGAAGGGCGACGGAAGGAAAGGCGTCAAGGACGACAAGCATCCTGGCCATGAATCTTCTTCCAACAAACTTGGTTCTTGAAAAAGCATATGCGGCAGGAACCGCAGTGACTATAACACAAACAGCCATGATTGTCGCGAACATCAGACTGGACAGCAGCGGTTTATAGGCTGGAGGCAGATATTGACCTCGTTTCAATTCAATTTCCTGCCACAGAAACGACCAATTTTCGAGTGTGAAACTGCCGTCCCTGGTGGTCATCGCACTTGTGAACAGCCATGCATACGGTATGATGATGATGCTGGAAAACAGAATGAGGATGATTACATGCTTCAAGACGCCTGGCGGACGATCGTCCACCTGAACCCGTTCAAAAAACCTTCTTTTCGTATCCATGTTCGCCACCTCATATATCCATGCGAGGATCTTGCATCTGCTTGTCAATCTTGAAGATTCTCAACATGAGCATTCCCAAAGCGGTCGACATGATGACCATAAACACCGAAAGTGCCGCACCATAACCATACTCTTGGAAGTCATAAGCGTTCTGATAGATGTAGTAGGCGTATGTCGTCGTCTTTGCCATCGGACCTCCATCTGTAAGTAGCTTGATCGACTCATATGTGCAGAAACTTCCCAGAATAGTCCAAAGAGTCTTCTGCATGATGGGCCAGCGAAGGTACGAAAGCACGATCTTGAAGCATATCGTCAGAGATGATGCCCCATCGACCTTTGCGGACTGGATGACGTTCTCGGGAATCTGGCTTACTGCGGAACTGAACAGGATGACGGAACCGGAAGCAGCCTTGAGAATCGTCGTGAACAGCAATAAAAACATCGCATAATCTGTAAACCACGCCACTGAAGGAAGACCGAAGAAGGCAAGAAATTTATTGATAAGCCCATAGTTCTCGGCACCGAAAACGAATTTCCACATGAACATGTAGACAATGGTCGGGGTAAGATCGGGAACCAGCCAGAGAACACGGAATAGAAGTCCAAGTTTTTTTCTTTTATAGATTATATCGAGATAGAACGTCGTGATTATCACTATGAATATCGATCCAAGAACGGAGAATACGACGCTCACGCCCACGAACAGGAATGTCTGCAGAAGAATCTGACCCATACCGGGGTACCCGAATATCTGCCTGTAGTTTCTCAAGCCGATGAAACTGCCTTTCATCGAGAAGTTGAAATCGGTAAAGGAGAGAATGAACATGATGATGATCGGCACCACGACGAAAATCGAAGTGATTATCAGAAATGGTGTCATCATGGCGAAAGGGAAGCCTTGAACCCTGAGCCTGGCGCGGCGATCGGCCATGCGATCTTTTTTCGTCTTAGAACTTTCTTTTTCCATTTTTCTCTCTTTACCGATGTGTCTGCAATGACAGATGTCATTGCAGACACGTGACTTTTAAACGGTTCTGCCTACTCAGTCAACAATGACGTAGTTTCCTTCACCCATGTTGAAGATTGCCTGCTTGATGAAATCATCGGCAATAGCCTCAACGGAACGTGCTGTCGGGTCATTAGCCTTGAGCATCGCTTCCTGAACGGCATTGAAGTACTCTTTTGAATCGGCGTACATATCCTGAAGGCCTTCCTTCAAAGGAGATACTTGGTATTTGAACATGAAAGGAACGAAATCGTTGACAGCCTGCATCCACTTGTCGGCGCGATATGCTTCTGAATTGGCGCTTTCCGTCGTGATGGCAATATGAGCGTGGTCAAGTGAAATGATCAGCTGAAGATCCAGGTCGAGAACGTTGTCCAAGATGCGGCGGCAGTATTCGGCCGTCTTCGCATCTTTCTGAGATGCGGTGGTGAGAGCCCACAGGTAGGGACTGCTTCCGCAGCAGGGAGTGTCGCCAACTTTATGGACAGGAGTGGGAAGCGAGATGAAGTTCTCATCAAAATATTCAGAGGAGACTCCGCTTGCATTCATGCAGTCGCCCTTTGCAGCGACGATGCCGTACCAGCAGAAGCTCTTTCCATTCGGCCAGATATCTCCTTCAAGCATATCCCAGTTGAAGTCGGTGAGCATATTGTACGGCGTGATGCCCATCTGAACGTTCGTGCGATAGAATGTGAGTGCGTCGATGACTGCCTGACGGCTGACAATGTTCTGTCCCTTCTCGTTCTGAGGAGTCTTGCCGCCGCTCCATGTGCAATAGAAGAATGCCCAGTCAGCGCCATTGTTGGGTCTGGTCGTGATGCCATACTGGGTGATTCCCTTATCGACAGCCTGTTTTGCAAGCTTCTGGAGGTCAGCGGTGGTTACCTTGCCCTCGATAGCGGACTGTCTCCATGCGGCGATCTGATCCTCGGTCCAGCCAAGAGCCAGGAGAGCGGGCTTGTACACGATGACGAAACGAGCCTCTGTATCACAGACGATTCCATAGTACTTGCCATCCATGAGACCGAAATCCCTCAGGTTTTTAGGAACCTTTTCCGTGTAGGTCGCATCGTTCACAACGTAGCCTGCATCTACGATATAACCAGCCTGAGCGTACTTGTAAATAATTGACTGCTTGTGAGCGATCATTTCAGGCAGGTTTTTCTCCTGAATCCAGAGGGGGAAGGAGTTCTTGAAATCATCAACCAATTCCCATTCAACCTCAACCGTGTCTTTGCTTCCTTCAGCAGCGAGCTGCGCGTTCAGCCTTCTTGCCGCTTCAATGATCGCATTCGGACGCCAAGCCTCGTCTGTCGCGGCGATCCTGAATACATAATGCTGTCCGTCGCCTGCAACGCCGGCACTTCCGACATCCGATTTCTCCCGTGTCGCACCAGCGAAAACACTGGACATTGCAAGAACGAGAACCAACATAATAATGCTCAATTTCTTCATGACTTTCTCCTTTTAGTGTTTTAGAAAGAATCTAAGACACTATACCATCGGGTTTTCAGAAGAAGGTATGAACAATCTTGTCGAGAATGTATGTCAGTTTTTGTCCGATCATCCGGAGTTATCAGTTTGTTCTTGTCGCCCAGGCGTACAAGACCTGCAATAGCCCTTTTCCTGAAAGATTATTGTCTGCCGATTCAACATTTATGTCAAAATCATTGATCCATTCCGACTTCATCGTCTCAAAAGCATCCAATTCCATGTTTCCTACCGCGATCTGGCAGTAGTAAGGCTTGATGATCTCAATGTCCATGAGATGCTTTTCGTAGAATCTTCTATAGTCGAGGAATGATTTTGACACTATGTCTTGGAGATGCCGACCCTGCTGCTTCCCTTCAAACAAGGTACTGCTCATGGGGAATGAGGGATTTTGTTTCACATGAGTCCTTGAATCTTCCTGAAGCTGCTTGAACACCGAAAGAATCAAGTCCGGATGCTGACAGTACCTTGCGACCATCCCGATCGTACGATTGAAAACACCGGTATCAAGAAGACCCTCCGGAACAGGAAGCTCCTCAACGGCAACATGCATCCCATTCTCTTTCGCCGAGTTGACAAGATCCATCGCGAATCGGTCATCGGGAACCATGGTCATAGCGCATCGGCCTTGCAGAAAAAGAATCCTGCAACTGTATTCATTCAAACTCAGGAAATGTTCCGGAATGTATGCTTTCTTATGCAGAAGCCTGACAAATGCAAGATACTCTCGTGCATCATCTTCCACCTTGTCCATATGCATTGCGCCATCATCGATGTAGTATTCATTGCCTTCCAAGGGCGACAGCCCGAACAACCCGAGAAGGACTGCGAATCCGCTCTCCGCCGGACAGCCGTAGACGGCAAGAGGTGTGGCAGTCTGTTCGGAAAGCTTGGCCAACAACGCTTCAACGGACCCTTCGTCATATCGGATTCTTCCGATTCCGGCGCTATCAAGCATGCCACGATTCACGACCAACCTCGGTGTGATCGAAGATTCTCCCCCTTCGTCGAAAACAAACCCATACTGCTTTCCGCCCGTTCTTCCGAACTGAGGCTCAATCATCTCGAACTGACCTGTCAATTGCATTATTCTTGCATCATCGGAAAATGGAACCAGCCAATTGACGTAATCTGTGATCATCGCTCCTTCAAATGCTATATCGGCATTCTCCTTCAGATCTTTCATGTTCCGAATCTCATTGAGTTCGATCGCTACACCCTTGGCGTCTTCCAAGGCTTTCCTGTACGTATCGTTTCTTAACAGGTCGACTACCACGGATTCCTGCTCCATAGCGATCGTAAACACGATCTTCGGCCTATCATCATGTTCCTGAAAATCATCTGCGTGTGAACATGAGAATGCCGACAGGATGAATATCACCGCTGAAAATCCGACAAGAATCAAAAACGGTTTTGGCTTGTGCTTCAACATTCCGTTCATGTTTGATTCTCCCTTGAAAAGGGAACGCGTATCGTCACGACAGTCCCTTTACCGGCTGTGCTTGAAATTGAAACACCATATCGTTTGCCGAACTCCCTTCTGATTCTCTGGTGAACATTCCTCAAACCAATATGCTTGTCGTTGTCATCAGGAAGCTTATCCGCTGTAATCCTCTCCATAAGTGCCGAATGTTCCGTCTCCGTCATTCCGACCCCCCAGTCCGAAACTGACACCATTGCATCCCCCGCTTCAATACCTGTTTGGACTCTGATCACAACATCATCCAAGGTGTTCTCATAGCCATGGTTCACGGCATTCTCCACTATCGGCTGCAGCACCATGCGTGGAATGGCGGCATCTCCGACAGACGCTTCATCCACGATTTCAATTCGTATTCTGGAGTCGAACCTGATCCCGATGATCCGAGCATAGTTTTTAACACACGCGATCTCCGATTCGATCGTTCCCATGTGATTGCTGGAAGCGCTGTACCTGTATATCGATATCATAGGATCCAAAATGTCTGAAATCTCATCTGCGTTGTAGCCTTGGGCGATGCTTCGGATGCATTCGAGGGTATTATAGAGGAAGTGAGGGTTTATCTGAGCCTGGAGGGCAAGCAGCTGACTTTCCCTGTGAAGCAGGCGAAGCTCCCTCAGGTTCTCCCTCGTTCGCAGAATCAAGTCATTCCTTCTTTCCAGCTCATCAAGCAGCTGATTGATGCTGTCCGAAATCTCCGTAATCTCGAAACTCCGGCTTTTCTTGAGCCTGTACCCGTTGCCATGCGATTGTATGCTGTGGACATCGCCGATCAGACTGTTGATCGGATGACGAATCCTCTTGTTGATGAATTTGATTCCTCCTATCACGACCAGAAGGATTATCAGAAGAGCGCCCATCCCAAACAGAATCAGACTCCATGCCAGAGAATAGAGTGAGCTGACCGGTATGAAGACGATAAGAAAAAGTTCCGTGCCCTTGATTGGATTGACAAGAATCCTATAGTTTCTGTAGCTCACGACGGTATCCTGGTCATAAGCAATGCAGCAGGCAAAATCCGGTTCATGTATCTCAGCGTCTTCGACGGTGGAAGCGTATATCTGCAATGAGCCATTCTTATTGGAACCTATCATCTGTTGAATATCTTCCAAGGACTCGGAAAGAAGATTCTCCATCGGAATGGTTACATACATGGTGCCAACGGTCTGAGTCAGTCTCGTCTTGAAATACCGTTTTCTGATCGGTTTTGACAAGACAAGATGCATATCATCCCCTGAGCTGAAATAGCTTGTCTGAGGAAGAATCGTATTATACCTGTTGTACGTATCAAGAAAATCCTTGAACACGACATCATCCATGATATGGGATTCAAGCACTATGTCGGACTTTCTTGGAAGAATGACCATAGCATCGGCAACACTGGAGGTGCTCAGCGAACCGGCAAGAGAATCCTCGAGAGTCTTGTAATAAAGCATGTGCTCATAGGGATTTTCCGTGAACCATAGAGGCGAATTGCTTGCTTCATATACGATTGAATCGAGGTGTCTGATTGCTGATTCAATACTGAAGGAGATGGCCTTCTCGGCATCCTGAACCAATTGCTTGTAGTGCTCGAGAGATTTCGAGTAGTTGGCTTGAGCAAAATAGATGAAATAAAAAAGAGAGAGGCATACCGTGGCAAGATACAACAGCTGGATTCTTGTTGATATCAACTTCACGATCGAATAGCTGCCACTCCTGTTTTTCATTTCACCTGTTCTCCCTGTACTTTGAAGGGGCAAGACCCATGGACTTCTTGAAGACCTTCGAGAAGTGGAAATAATCCTCATACCCGCACAGCGCTCCTACATCCCCGATAGTGAGATCCGTCGTTTCAAGAAGCTTGCATGCATGAGCGATCCGCTTGTCCCTGATATAATCCGAGAAGTTCTTTCCCGTAACGCTTTTGAACTGCCTGCTCATGTGGGAGATGCTGATATTGAATCTCTCGGAAATCTGTTCCAATGTAATGGGAGTCGTGAAATTCTCATCAATGAATTGAATTGAAGCACGCACCAAGGCGGATGAATCCTGCACATTGCCATATTTCTCGTTTATCGCATTCTCCGTAAGCACGACGAGGCTTTCAAACATCGTCTCCACATTATGAAGCACGCTGTACATGGAAAGGCAATTGCCGAAAGGTCTTATCTCCTCGCCGAAGGATATGTCCCCTCCTTTTGCGCAGAATGCCGACAAGATATTGTTGTACATGTACGTCATCTCATCGAGCTGCGTGCAGTGCAGGATCGTCTGTTCCTTAAGCAAAGGTAGTAATGCTTTCACCCGTTTGTAGTTCTTTATCGTTATCGCTCTGATGATTTCGTCCAGATACTCCGGCATGTCCACATCCCCGGCTTCAAATTCCAGCAATTCGGAAGACCTGCCATGAAATCTGAGCGTGTAGTATGCTGTAAGCGCTTCTCGAATCCTAGCGAACAACATCTGGCTTCCGTCCGCGACACGGCTCAAGCCCGCTGCCGCATCCGGTTTCAGAGTCCTGACATCCGCCAGGATTCCTATGTAAAGGTCATCATAAATCTTGAACCAGATTCCGTCGAATTCCGGTTTGTATGATGTGAAACATATTCTGTATGGCTGGTTCAGATACGCTATTCCCTCAAACGCGCCCATTTCGGGCTGGATTCCTGTTGTAAGCGCCTGAAGAACCAGAGTTCTTACGGTCTTTTCAAGTTCCGTATGACGGGTCGTGTCCAGCGAATCTCTCAGCTTTTCGGCCAAAGCCAGCATCAGCTTTCTATTCAACGGCTTCAGGACGTACGAGAATGCTCCGTTCTCGACAGCCTGTTTTGCGTACTCGAACTCGGAATAAGCGGTAACAAGGACAAACAGTGATTTCAAATCCTCTTTTCTACAGCTTTCAAGAAGATCCAGCCCGGTCATCATCGGCATTTTGATATCTGCCAGGATAACATCCGGTTTGCTTTCAAGAATCGCCTCGTGTGCCTTCAGCGGGTTTGAGAATGTGCGGATCTCATCGAATCCGTATGCGTTCCAGTCAATGATATTTCGAATGCCTTTCAGAATGAGGGGTTCATCATCAATGATAAACAGCTTGTACATTGCAGAAACCTCCAGCACAACCGTTCGAAGCTACAAGCGGACAACGAAACAGAAAAACCTATCTGTCAACCTGATGTTCGATCCCCATAATCGACACCGGCCAGAATCCGATTTCCTCCGATTCTTGTCTGTATGGAGTCTTCTTACTCCTGCAAGAGACTAGACATGGGAACAATACCATCCGAAGCATCATAGGTTCAAGAGAATGCCGATTCATCCTTGAGAAGGGGTATGCTATACTTTTTGCATCACTTCTATTTCCTTGCAGAAAAAGCATATGGGCACAATGGATTGCTTGAGGCATGCTTCACATTATGCAAAGCGGTTCCGCAGGTTGCATATTTCCACGCCTGCTTTTATTCTATTTTCAAGCAGCTTTGGAGGTCATACATGATTGTCAGGAAACAGAGTCCGTTCGATTGGGGCTATACTGCCATCACCGAACTGGATGGCA
>Ga0116159_1001958_pt1 | contig 20975 bp, 20 predicted proteins | sample AD_JPNAS1_MetaG_FD_89878 | JGI IMG/M metagenome (GOLD analysis project Ga0116159, IMG submission 89878) | Active sludge microbial communities of municipal wastewater-treating anaerobic digesters from Japan - AD_JPNAS1_MetaG | ecosystem: Engineered > Bioreactor > Anaerobic > Digestate | place...
AGATTTTAAAAACATTGTTGAACGTGATCATTAATTAAATCTTCATTAATTTTCCAAAAAACTTCTTATCAGAAAATTATATCACATAAAACAACTATCTTTGCATATTGAAAACAATTCATATTTCAATAAAGCAGTACATTTGACTACTATTTTGACTACTAATCAAACTATATTTTAAGTTATATTACTGATTTAATGATGTATAATTACAAAAAGGGGCTGTTTGGTTTTGACAGCAGGTAGAAGGGGTAAGTAAGCATGTCGAGCGGGGTGAAAACGGCTCGTAAATAACGGTTCACGCACACAATAACTGGCGAATATAACTACGCTTTCGCTGCCTGATCGAAGTATAGTAGATTAACGGCTTAATCCCGATACAAGGTGTTGGGACGAAACATCCTCCAAAGGCCGTCGCTCCGAGGCCGATGATCAGAGGGTGCAGCTAAATCGGGGATAGTGTTGATCAGCCTCGTGATCAACACGAAATCAAAGAGGATAAGGCAGTAGTTGGTAGCTTCGGTCTTGCCGCTGCACGAAAACCCAAACGAAGATAAACATGTAGAAAGCTTATTCATTCCTTGTTTGGACGAGGGTTCGACTCCCTCCAGCTCCACGAAAGACAAATATAAACACTTATCAACCAATGGGTTATAAGTGTTTTTGTTGTTTTAAGTAGTTCTATAAAAAAGTCTATAAAAACACAAACAATTGAATACCATTTAGTTACTACAAAAAATCAGACTCTTATGGCACGAAAACGGTCTATTATCATTTATCCGCACCTGAATGACGGCGGTGGAGATTTAACAAAAGCGTGGTATGTGGAATGGAAATATCGAGTTCCGGGAGAACCAAAAATAAGAAAGGAACGAATTTACAAAGGCTTAAACCAAGGAACCGCCGAAGAACGGTACAAACTTGCAAAAAGCATTATAAAGAAGAAATCTGAATGGCTAAAATCCGGGAAACATTTAGATAGCAAGAGCGACAAGAAAGTAGTGTATGAAGATGAGCTGTTATATCGACATGAGGCAAAACTTTACGGCAAAGTAAAAGAGTCTGTCTCCACATTCCGGAAACATCTAAGTGCTTACATTAAATTTAAAGAACAGTCAGTAAACAAAAAGACTTTGGACAATATCCGATCTAAGTTACGAATGTTCGGCGCGTGGATGGGCAATAGAGGCTTAATAGATATAGATGTTAAATACATTGAAAAACAACATATTATTGATTTTTCCATTTACTTGTCAAAAAATGAAAATCTTGCAGTTTTAACCATAAAAAAGTACATCCAAATTTTGCATTCATTCTTTGAATGGGCTGAAGATCAAAATTTAATAGATAAAAATCCGGCAAAAAAAATTCCAACCATGGGAAAAGTAGTAGATGAATCTGCCACACCATTTGCTCTTGATGAGAGACAGCGACTGAAAGAAGCTATTGAATTTAAGGACCCGCAATTGTGGCTCGCTTGCGAAATTCAGTATTATTGCGCCATTCGTCCCGGGACTGAATTAAGACTTATGAAAATAGGATGGATTGATTTTGATAGAAAGAGGATAAGAATTCCTGCAGAAATGGCAAAAAGCGACCGAACCGATATTGTAGATGTGCCGGAATTTCTTTTTAAAAAGCTTCTACCCTACCAGCAATATGATAGAAATCTTTACTTGTTTGGGAAAAACAGAATGCCAAACACGGAACCGGTAGGAATGAATACGCTTAGAAATAGATTTAACACGTACAGAGATAGCCTGGGTATTTCACGGGACCGGAAATTTTATTCCTGGAAGCATACCGGTGCAATCCAACTCATTGACAACGAGATGCATCCTTATGATTTGAAAAATCATTTACGCCATAAAAGCTTTACCACAACAGAGAGATACCTGAAAAAACACGCAGGAAATTTATCCGGAAAAATTGAAAAATACAGTTCTGAAATATAATCACAAAGCCACCATGAAAACTACTAAGTTCTTTAAAAGAGATAAACCGCGCATCTGTGAAGCCGTTCATTTTATCTTCGAATACGCCAGAAAAACAAAATATAATGAAAATTACAAACGATCATACAGATGCATTGCAAGACATCTGCAGGGCTACGAAAATGAACGTGGTGTGAAATTGTACTCCAACTCGTTTACATCTGATGTAGCTGAAGACTTTGTTGATTATTTGCTTGATAAAAATCTGATGCTTTCAACTGTTTCAGGATATTTTGATAAAATATGTTTTATGTTTAGAAAAATGGGAAAAAGAGACTTCAATGTTGATTATTCTTTTGAAGATTACTTTATTGAGAGTGAAGATGCAACATCTGTTTATATTACAATGCAAGAAATAGAACGGATTTATAACATGAAAATCAGAACGAAAGAACGTGATGTGGTGCGAGACAGATTGGTATGTAACTGCCTGACAGGAATGCGAATTGGCGACTTTAATGCACTTTCTTCAGAAAATGTAATCAATGATGTTATTTTCCGCAAAACTCAGAAAACAGGTGAAACAATTGAAGTTCCGGTGCATCCGATAGTCAGAAAAATTTTAAATAAATATAACGGAGAGTTTCCTCCTTACTATAAATCCTTACAGAATTATAATAAAATAATCAAGAGCATCTGCAAGCAAGCAGGATTAACAGATAAAGTGCGGTGGGAAAGAACAGTAGGGAAAAGAGTAGTGCGCAAGACATTTAAACGATACGAATTAATAAGCTCACACACAGCTCGTCGTTCTTTCGCCACAAACACATACCTTGCCGGTATTCTGCCAGCACGCATTATGTTGATTACCGGACATAAATCCGAAACTTCTTTTTTCAGGTATATCCGGATCAATAAAAAAGAAAATGCCCGGGTATTAGCCGAGCATCCCTTTTTCAAATAAAAAAGCAAATCACAACTCGAGATTGATGCGTTTTATTTCGAGTTCAATCTCTTTGCCGTCCTGAATGGCCGTTATAGTATGCCGGCGTTTCTCGGTCACTTCAAGTCCTAAAAACTTTATTACACGCTCTATATCATCCATTGGAAATGTAGAGCCTTTTAAAAAAGCATTAAAATGGTGCCGGTTAAGACCTAACTGGCGACAGAGTTCGGCTTGTGACATTCCCTTTTTTTCTATAGCTGATATAATTGCCTCTCTGAACATATTACTATTTTCAGACAAAGATAGATGTTTGTTTTGATTATTCATAACATTTTAATTTTATTCCCATGAATTTGAAAATTCTTTATCTTTAAATAATTCTGCCAAACCTGTTATTTGCTTTAATCTTAGTACTTCATCCGGATCCATTCCTAACTCCATCCCAATCCTCACATTGGTCCAGTTGTGTTTTTTAAGAAGTGCTACAAGCTTTGCGGACAACTCTACTTGATGTGTGCCTCTTGCCATATTGTGTCGGACAGTTGCTGTAATCCGATCCTCAATGGATTTATTGAGTTTCGATACAGGAATATAGCCGTGCAAACTTTCTTTCACAGCTTTATTGCTTTCAGCAACCGTTTTCCGGTGAAATCCGTCCACCACAACAAAGGGTGTTCTTTTTTTATCTTGATCGGCCACAACTACCGGCATTGTAAAACCATCCTTCTGAATAGAAAGATTCAATAAAGTCATTTCAGGAGGAGCTACTTTATTAGGATTATAATCATTCCCCTCCACTTCGTCAACTTTTACAAGCTGTACATTAAGGGTTGGATGCTCAATATCCATCCAGTCGTACAGTTGTTGCGTTATCTCATTGAAAATCTTTACTTTTTCGTCGAAAGTAAGATTTTCTTGTAATTTTATTTTCATAATAATTCACTGTATTTTGTAATAATTTCTACTTGTTTTTCTAATTCTCGCTTAGTTTGACTAAAAGATAATCCCTTACACCAATAGTCATTTTTCAATAGTACTTTGCAGATTCGACGCCAGCTTGGTGCTTTCCTTGCAGCTTCAAGTTTTGGATCTGCTGCGTCCGGAATAATGGAAATTCCTTCTTTATTCCACCAAGCCATGAAAGTGTCTATTTTTTTTTGATAATGCTCGGCCAAATATGGTGGCATAGTATTCAAAAGAAATTTTGCATAACTCTCAAAAGTGTGTCCCGGTGGCAAGTTTACTTTATAATTTCCGAGCGTTGTCTTATCTGTTTCCGTATATCGATTTCCAAAATTAGCACCTTCAACACGATTAACAATCTTTGCCCACGTTTCCGGCTCCAACGCTTTGAAAAGATATAAACCCTGACGCTGATCATCGCCGTAAGGTTGACAAAGTCGTTGTTTATGAAGCGAAACACCAGCCATGTGCATAAGGTCATAAATTCGGTTATAATCCCATCCAAATTTCCCGTTAGCAGTCCAAACATCTTCCACACGCCAGTCGTAAATAGGATAGGCATTGTAAACTTCCGATTCCGGCTCATCTCGGAAAAGCTTTGTTGTCCAGGCGTAATCTTTATAAGTGATTTTACTTTCGCTCTTGATCGTCCTAAACCGATTGAGACTCTCATCGCTACGAATACCAACGACAGAAACAGTTTTTTTGCCTTGTGAAAACCACCTGGCAAATTCAGGAGTAAATTCCTCGAATTCCATACCGTAACGAAAAAAAGGAAAGTAATTCACATCAGAAATTACTGATGGATGCGTAGGCATATCACGAACCCAAGCATCTTTTTTCTCAGGATCCCAACATACCCAATGCGGTTGAAACTGTGAAACGGCATTACGCAAGTGAATCGGCAAACATATCCAGTAAGCTTTCACTTCTTCCCGATTAAACATACGCTCTGTGTATTCAATCGCGTGAGAGTACTGCGCCTCCATGTCAATATACATAGCATGTACGGGCAATTTATTTAATCGTTTTGCAACCTGAATAGCTAAATTCAAAATTATACCACTGTCTTTTCCATTTGAAAATGAAATGCAGACCCGATCAAACTCTTTAAATATAACTTCAAATCTTTCCAGAGCAGCCTCATACACGTTCTTATTTCTGTTGTATTTTTTCATAAAATTTCTTTTAGTTCTTCCTTGGTTTTTCCTTTGAAATATTCTACCATGCCCATTTTCTTTTCGATATTACTGTCAATCAAACTTTCAAGCCCCACATCTCCGGTCAAATCCCAATAGCGGCAGTCATATTCCTGCCCGGTCCGGAACGTGCGCCGGGTAGATTGGGTGCGAGTGGCATAATCCCAAGTCTTATCGAAATAGATAGTATTGTGAAGGTATTGCAAATTTAATCCTAAAGCTTCCTTTTGGTAGCTTAGTACGGTTGCTTTCGGGAATCGTTTCTCACAAGCTTCACGACTGGCTATGTACTTACAGAAAATAACCGTGCGACTCTCATCTATTTCCTTAAATAGATTTTCAACAACTTCAAACTTGCTTTCAGTACAGCAGTAAGTATGTTGCATCTTTTGAGTCATTTCCAGAAAAATATTATTGTTTTTCCATAGCAACATTTCATTGTCAAGATACTTTTCTTTCAGTCGATTATATTCTGCTTTGGTGTCATCGCAAAGCTTATAATGCAACTCATTATAGAATTGCTTCACTTCCAGTTTCAAATCACATTCATACACATAATGGCGAATAAGCGAATACAAGTAATCAATGTTTTCGTATCCGGTAATGAATTCTTTGGTGTATCGGCGATAGCCACCAAAAGATTTTGTTACCCGTACATATTCGCAGAACGTGTTTTTATATTCGGCATCGCTCATGTTGAGTATTTTTGGCGATAAGAAATCCATTTGCGGCTTTAAATCAAGCAGGTTTTTGCTTAGTGGCGTACCGTTCAACACCAGCTTATATTCTGCCATGGCCGAAAGTTCTAAAATACGTCGGGTGCGTTTTGCTTCAGAATTCTTTATTTTCAAACTTTCATCTACGATTATCATTGTACACCATGCGGTGCGAACTCGATCATAAAGCTTTAAATACGTTCTATCAGACTGTGAGATGCTCTCCACACCTACATATACTGTTTCTGCATTAAATCCTCCCCACTTTTTTATCTCATCCACTACCGAAGATCCGTCATCTTTTGGTTTAATTGTACGCAATGGACCAATCCAAACTATCAACGTAGCCGGAGATGCATTGGCCAACTCACAAGCCACACGCGTTTTACCCGTTCCAGCTTCCATAAAAAGCGCACCTACTTTCCATGTTTGAAGATGGAATTTTGCTTTTTGTTGATCAATTAATAGTTTACTCATATTCGTCATTTTAAGCTGGAGTAAAACCACTTGCTTTGGCGAAGCAAACAAGTTTGCCTTTTTCATTGTAAACAGCTATGCTGACCCCATATTCTTCTTTTGCACTTTTTTTTGCTTCTCTTAAAGTTGGAAATGTTTTCTTGTTTCCATACCAACTATCTAAATACCAAAATTCTTTTGTTTTCATTTCTTTAATTCATTTATTTCGTTAGAATTTACAGCCTCTTTTTTCTCAGGTGTATGTTTTTCAACTATCCACGTTGCGATACTCTCGTCCGGTTCTTCGCCAAATTTCTCTTTGTAAAGCCATGCCGGACATTCAAAGTGTCCGCCTAATTTTTTATTAACTGTGAAATTATAGGTATATCGCCATGGAAACCAGTACTCCCCATTATTGATTTTTACAAGAAAAGCTTTCGGTGTTTCACCGAATAGCTTTTCAAATTTTATTCTTACACGTTTGATAATCATTTGTACATCTCATTTACAGATTCTTTGATTTTTTCAACCAACTCTCTATTTTCATCAGTATTTGTTTCTGAAAATGAAAATTTAGGTAAAAGGTGTTCAAATTCTTGCACTTCTGTCAAAATCTCATTTATTTTTTCTTGCAGTAGTTGATTGAATATTGCTGTTTTCTTTTTGGTTTCTTCCCACATTTTGATATAGGATTCCGGCAAGTAGTCAGCAAAAGTTTCTTCATTTACAACATAGTAATTGTATTTCTTTGATGATACTCTTTTTGTAACCGGAATTGTAACTGTCTCATGGTGCTTGCGACCACCTTCATAATCCAAGTAGTCCAGCTTAAAGGAAATTTCAGAGATGTTTTCGCCCTTTGGAAAACCTACACCTTTTTCATGGTTATAGGATTGAGCGGAGAATAAACCGTCAGAATAAGCTGTTTGGCTGAAATAATCCAACAAGTTTTCAAAAAGATAATCTTTCGGACGCATCGAATATTTTAGATATCTAACTGCTAATAACTTTGGTTTTGCTTCTGCAAAATCAGCAGCTTTCTTTTCAGCTACCTCTTCCGCTTTCTCTTTTTGCTCTTCCAAGTACTCATCATAATCAACTTCCGGATTTTCTTCGTTGAAAAGAATACGCTCGATTCGACTGTTTACACTGTCAATTACTTGTTGTTCTTGCGAGTCAATCCAGTTATAAGATTGTGATGGGCACTCGATGTGGCAGTTTACAATAAATTCACCTTTTTCGTTTTGCCAGATGTAGGTTTTGGTGCTCATCTTCTTGGTATTCCATCCTTCGTTGTTCAGATAAATACGCTTAAGATCACCTTTGGACCATACTTTTTGGTTCATTTTTTCTGCCAGTTGTTCAATTGTCATTGTTGTTTTCATTGTTTTTGAATTTTGATATTATTGCTTTGTTTTGAAATACTGAAACAAATATACTGCTTTGTTTCGTTTTATCAAAACATTTCCACATTATTGTTATGTTATTTAATAATATTTAACTAATTTGTTTTGAAATAATAGAACAATAAACAAAAACCGCCCTACTTCACAGCAGGACGGTCCCGGTAGAATTACAAAAATCAAGAAAAAAGATTTTTAAAGAAAAAGAGTAACGGTTTTCGGAAGGTATATGCGAGAAGTACCACAGTAGAAAGAGCGAGCCATTTAAAATATTTAAGACGAAACTTTTGCCATCCATTCAGATCGGCAGGGACATACACCGGCTTTTCGACATAAACACTATCCATTTGCCTTAGCGTATCACGGACGGTCTTATCTTTATAACGGTATTTTGTTTCAGTGATCCTTATGGTATCGCCTTGACGATCGATATACACAGTATCGGCAAAATAGATGCTGTCCCGGAGTATTTGATTACGATACTCGGTTTTCACAACTTCTTTTTCTACTTCTACTATTCGCTCAAAGCATTTACAGGAAAAGAAGATTGTCGATAATACGATCAATAGAAGTATCTTTTTCATAAATATGCTATTAAAACTCTTCTACTTTTACCCCGGTGTCGTAACAATCAACATGCAGCCAAGTAACGTTCTTTTCTATCCTCACGTTATACGGCAACAGATGACTTTTTTCCTTTATTAATTGACGTGCTTTGGCTGCCGTCATACCGGTTTTAATAGCAAAGACTGAATCACCACCTTCACCAAGGATATGGGCTGACAGATAAATTTGATTCTTCAAAGTCTTATCTTTCACTAATGGGCAGAGATTACACCTCAATCCTCTTTGAGTGTTCTTGCCACCAAACACATAATCATTCATTATCATTGGTGCGCAAAGCACCTCAGTGCGCAAAACAAGTAGGGTATGTAAATACATAGTGCTTAAGAACTGCCAGGACTTATCCCTGAACTTATCGAAAGTATGGGGACAGACTAATTCCTCAACCCTAAAGTAATTCTTTAGCTGTGATATGATTTCACTCCTCGTCATCTTTAACTTCTTCTACAACCTTCTTATCATGCTTCCAACCGATATATTCTTTGAGCCTTATGAAGACCTCCGTGCTTATGAATTCATAAATAAACTTTACGGATTTTGACTTTGGAAATACAATTTTTGCATTCCTGAAAATGTTTGTCAAATAGAAATAAGACACAATATAAGTAAGCCAATTTACCACTGTGTCTGATAGTTCAGGCTCTCGATGGGTAATTGCATACAAGAAAAACACAATGATAAAATAAAACATCAAAAGTTTGATGCCTTCTGTTGCCTTCTTTAATTTAAATCTCTTATTTTCTTTTCCCTTACTGCTTACATCTGCCCAGAAGCCCATAAATACGTTTACGGTAAATCCAAACAGCAATGTCCACAAAGCAAACTCTACTTTTGTAATATGTCCCAAAAGAAAGGTGAATGCAATACAGAATGCGTTTTTGACTTGAGCTATTATTTCACTTCCCATCTTCAATTTCATTAAATTTTAATGATTTATCTCCATTTCATTCCAATATGCCTTAATACAATGATTTTCATCAAGCGCATCACATACCCAAGCTACTAACTTTCCAAAAGAAGCTAGGCTGTTATTGATCTTATTTGCTCCCAGATAATAGGATATTGTTTTACCATCCCCTTTAAATTTTACACCATTCTTATTAATTAGGATAGTGTTCCAAAGTGTCATGAACTCATCAGCGCCAAAGATGTCTAAGTTCCTGGCTGTTCTTTTAAAGTAACCACCAAGAAATTTAATCCAACCTCTATGTTTTGCCCTACTTGCTACAAGAATTACATTAACCAATGTAGCAGGCAATAGCAGTATCCACGCAACTAAAAGCAATATAAATCCTATCATGGCTTTGTAATTTGATATAAAATACTTTCTTTAACTGTTTTACCATCTGCTAAAACTGCATTTAAGATTTGTAAAATCTGTTCATTGGTTTCATTGTTGATTGCATTCAGAAACGCATCATTTCCAGAGAGAATATAGTCTGAAACTTCTGATTTATAATGTCCAAACAAAACATCAATATATTCCTTTACAGTTGGGTTTACATACTCAGCTTCAGGATTTTGCAGATAAAGGATTTGTGTCTCACGAATATCCTTTAATTTCTTTGCAGCGTCCTTGGCTGAAAAAGGATTCACGGTTGTTTTAGAAAATGCAATACTTTCATCTTCATTGTACCAATTCATTATTACTTGCTCTGCAGCAAGTATATCGTTTTCCCAAACAAGGGAGTACAACCTTTCAACAGCAGGACAATTAGTAAAGCCGTCATCCTGCCAGGTATTTCCAATTGGTATGGGAGTGCCTGTTTGTGGTTCATTGTAGTAACGGGAATATACTTTATATCCTCTGCTGAACCTCTTAAAATTGGTTAGGTTTTCAAAAAACTCTACATCTATTAATTTGATTTCTTCTTCAGATTTACCATTAAGATAAGGATTTGAAATCGCTACTAACAACTTAGATGATTCCGTTCTTTTTTCAATCAAAAAATCACCACTAACTTCATAAGTAATGATATTTCCTTTAGAACCATCACTAATCAACATTTTGTCATATCCTTCTGCAAGGCATAACTCTTTGTTATGTTGAAACCCAACTATACCATCCTTTTCAAAAGGAGCAATCTCTATGGTATTCTGGTCAATGTATTTTGCATAAATTGGTTTTGTGTTCATATCTCTTATTTTTGAAATTCAAATGCACCTATATCAATTAATCCTGTGGTATCATCTCTACGTTTATTTCTTTTATTATCATAAATAGCCTCATAACCACTGGTGTTTTCAATATTATCACCAGCATCTATTAATGCAGATAAAACGTTATCTATTTCTACATTAGATAAAAATTGTTCATCTACTGCACCTGCCTCTTCAGATAAATATTTAAAATAAGGACTATTTGCATCACCTTCATTGTTTAGCGATAATGATATATTTCCTTCCCCTGCTCTTAATTCATTTTCACATGCAACATATTTTTCTGTTTTTCCAGCATCATTAAAGATATTGGCTATATTATCATTTATATCTCTATTCCCATAGACTACCGTATTAATTAATTCTGTATTGTACGTTGCTGCGCCAGCCGCATTAGATTTATTTTTGATAACACTACAATTAACAGCTTTACCTAAATAAAATCCACCACTTTTGTCTGCTGTATTGTTTATAGCCACGCAATTAATACTTTCACAGTTATTAAAACCACTACATAGAATATTATTATTGCCATTAAGACAGGATGTGCAATTAATAGTTGTACAGTCACCAAAAGATTTTAAACTCCTTTTAACTGTACAATTTACTGCTTTACTTTTACTAATATCATTAGTATTTTCTAAAAAAAAGGAATTAACAATTGTATTAATTGTACTATTTTTACCTGCACCCACAACCACAGAACGGGTTTCAATATTATTGAATGAAACCTTTAAATTAATTCCAGAACAATTGCCAAATTCTAAAAAATAATACTTAATTTTATTAAACTTTAATATACAATTTATTAAATTGCTAAAATAAATAGCAGACTGGTAATTTACAACACTGTTGTTAAATATCACACAATCACTTAAATTTGTAAGCATAATTAAACTACCCTTATTCGAACTATTATTAGAATAGTTGTTATAAATCTTTGAATGTTGAAGTTTTAATTTAGTATTTCCACAAATAACACTTAAATCCTCGGTTGAAATAGTTTTAGCCCCACCAACAATTTCAAAACCATTAACTATGGTGTTCAATTGCAAATTATTTCCATAAAGAATACAATAAGCATTATCCGACATGCTTGCAGCTGTGATTTTACAACCTATATTTATTGATTCGTCAATAACGTCATTACTATTCAAATCTCCTGATAAAATTGACCTATATTTAGGTGTGTAAACAATTAAGTCTCGAGTACCACTTGGTAACTCCAATTCTTCAACTGTTCCTATCATCTCACGTTGATAGATAGATATTTCATCTCCTTTAAAACCGCCATATATATTAACCCCATCTTTTAGGATAAAAGATTTACTTCTTTCGTCATTTTCATCTCTTTTAGTAGTAGGTAGATATTTTAACCCTTCAAGTGTCCCCTTTACAAAAATATTGTCTCCTAATTCAGCTCTGTCAATAGCTTCTTGTAAATCTTTTACAGCATTTACCCAACTTAGCCCATTACCTGTATTATCAGCTTTTTCTGCGTCAACATACCAGATATTATTTTCTGTCTGGATAAGTTCAGATTGAATAATTTGTTCACCACCTATGGCTGTGATGTTTTTATACAATAAAGTCAAATACCAAGTAACACCGTTGTCAGTTGTTTGTACCTCATAAATATATTCACCAACTTCTATAGGTATAGCAAAATTGTTAAATATCCAATTATCAGGAAAAGTCAAAGAAACATAATCATTCAAATTCAGTTTTAAAGTAAATCTAACATACTTACTCAAATCAATCTGAGATGTATTTAACGACACTTCCAAGGTTTCAGAAGTAATAATTTGATACAATCTTTTAGAAGATTGTAAAATAATTTCGCCATCAATTACTTGTTCTTTTGCAAATTCTATAGGACGGATGGAGTCTATAATATTTTTTTGCTCTGAGGTTACAAAGTATTTGTTGTTGGTATTTAAATTTGCTTCATTTAGAGATAAAGGATTTTCTGTTCTGCCTGTGCCTTTAATGGTATTATCAGTATGAATGATAATTCCTTCGTATCGCTTTACGAAAACATTACGATGATACGCTACGTCGGACACTTTATTTAAAACCACGACACTATTATCATTTGATTGAACAGCATGAGCATATTCTTCCGGGGCACTACTAAATTCTTCATTTGTCCAATAAAGACCATTTGTGAAGTTTGGAATTTCTACTATCCCATCTTTATAATTACTAATTACTGCTCTTAACTCACTAATCGAAGGTATCCTCCAAACATCGTAGTTATTATTTCCATAGTCAATGCTTGCGCCATTACTTGTACTGCCGCCGTGTGTTTTGTTTAGAAAAATAACATCTTGATAATTCCCGTTGTCTATTATTGCAGCGACAAAAATATTTTCGTCAATGTAACTTCCCAATTCGGGTAGTTTGTCCAATTTTGTTTCTGCAAAAGAGTCCATTTGCTCGGAAATAGCCTCAACAGCATCTGCAAGTGATAACCCTGCATCTCCAACACGCTGAGCCGTATTGGCGTTTTTTTGCGTTTCGTTTTTTATTTGTTGCCACGCTTCGCGGGCTTCGGATAATTTTGTTTCAAACACACCATCCATGTTGTTATATTTTATTTTGGTTCAAAAATATCTCGTAATAACTAAGAGTGAAAGGACAAATATTAACTCATTTAATTAACTAAACTGCCCACTGAAAGTTTCATCAAAAATACGGTTGTAGTAGTCATAATCGAGCGACATATATTTTTCTGGGTTCATCACTTTTATTTCAATAGGGATTGACTCCGGAATGCTCTGCACCATTGATAGCGATATTTCTGCCGAAACGCTACACTCCAGAAACTCATCAGACAATGGATTGTAAATGCGTACCTCTTCGCTCATCAGTAAATCTTGAAGAAACAAAATATCTGTCATTCGTTTGTAGCCGATATTGCTTTTATATACCTGCGTAAAGGACCCGCGCTGTTTATTTTTTCGAAGCACGCCGTTTTCGTTTATTACATACTCTTCCCCTTCAGTAATTTCCGGTTCATACTTCATTTTCCCAAAAAGAAGCATTCTCTCCATAAACCCAAATGAATTGCGAAATTCAAGGATGTGTTTTTCTTCTTTAACCGGGTCCGGATAAACATGGATAATAAATGCAATTTCATCATCCACGCTCATATGTATCATGTCGTCTTCCGGTGCAAGTTGTGCATAAGCAGCTGCTAAATCTATTGTTTCAAAATATTGTGTGTTGCTTTCAATAGATGGAATTTCGAATTCACTACCGGTTGAAGTTACAAGTTTATATTGCTTGCCTGGTAAGCGAACAAACCATGCATCGCACAGCTCACTTGCATAATAATTGATGTTTATTTTGTTTGAACTTCGATTGGAAAACAAAAACAGATTTGCAGGATCACAAAAACGAGTAGAAAATACGTTTGTTCCCTGATTCATAAATTTTAAAAAAACTGCATTCGAAACACCTCCGGGTATAGCAATTTTATAAGGAATATCTATTTCAGGAAAATCTGGAAAACTAACTCTATACCTAACTTCTCCATTGGTTGACACGCTTAGACTGGGCATCAAAGATCTAAACTCATATAATGATACAGCATATGAGTCCAAAACATCTGATAAATCAAAATCTGCGATAAAACGTATTACTGTTTGTCCGCCTGGACCTTTACGAGTAATCCTAATAGGATAAAGTGTAAGAGTAAAATCTTCTATGGCATGAGGATAAGCATATATACTATTACTATATCTTCTGATATCCACCTCTACAGTGATTGGAGTAGCATCATCTGTTTTTATAGAAAAAAGTATCGGGTTGCCGGTAAAAGATATTGCTGATGGTTGTCTTAAAATTTCCATATCATTCGTACGATTTAATAGTTCGGAATTTAGCTTCCACAATTTTTATGGATTCATTTGATATTTCATATTTTATGGATTCAGGCAACAATGGTTGACCTTTTATACTAACCAATTGAAAGCTTAGCAATTTCTGTATTTTCTCCACGGGAAGTTTAAGCTGAACTTTCACTTCATGAAAGGAGTTTTGAAGCATCATGTCTAATTTCTGCCAATTTGAATGATATAAACCCGTGTCTCTAAAATAATTTAAATCCAATGTCTGATCTCCATGTGAATATGTAGTTCCGTATGTTAATTTACTATCACCTTCTATCACTCCATGGCCATCTATATCATATCTGCCTGCTCTGTAACAAAACATAATAGGACATTTCTTGTCATCATTTTTCTTAACGGTATTTCCTATTTGAATATAAGTGTTCAACGCGCGTACGGTGGGAATATAAGGCATCACACAAAACCTATGAAAATGCTGTGATACATAATAATATGAAGACAGATCAGATAAAATCATTTCGACAAACGTTTCTTCTGATTTTTTTTCAAATACCTCGTGTCCCTCTTTTTGTTCAAAAAAATCAAAACTATATTCTCCGGTAAGTTCGAAACTGAAGCCTCCGCCTTCTAAATATATTTTTTCAATAATAGACTGAAATACGTTACTCCAACCAATCCCAACAGTCGCGTCCCAAATAGGAATTTCAGAATGTTTTTCTTTTAATTCTTCATAAGATAAATATTTGTGAGGTTTACTTAATTCCGGGTAGTTTCTCGATAGTTTTAGTGTTTTCGGCGACTCAAATGTTACAACAGGATGTGAGCTAAGATAATTATCTAAATGTAAAACATTCGAAAGCGTTAACGCCTCATCCCAGGTTTGAATTGATACATCTACTCCATTAGCATCCAAGATAAATTCAAATCCATATTTATTACATAGTGATTTTAAAAATTCATATACCGTGCAAGAAGGAACTAATTGAGCGTAATAAATAGACCCCATCATGATAGAATCAATATTATTGTTAAGTATCACGAGTCCACTTATCATCTGATCAAAACTTTCATTACTTACCAGATTGAATCCTAAATAGTTGAATATCTTCGACAAAACATACTTAACCTTTAAAAAAGGGCTGACTGCATAACCGGCAGGATAAGTAATTTGCACTCCTTCATCTTCAAGACTTATAGCATTCTGAGCTGACAATCTATAACCAAGACTATTGTTTTCTGAATCGTAATATTCTTGTCCGGGATTGGCACCATAAGGAACAGCCACATGATTGATAAAATTAAAAACACCTTCTATGGTTGCACTTATAATGTATGATGTAATCTTTCCATCTTTTATAGTCACAGGGAAAATAGACATTTCATCATCTAAATCATCATCAAACATTAACCTATTGAGATAGTCGATCCACTGATCTATTTTATCCGAGAGACTGCCGGTAAAATCATTTCTCACTTCGTTTTTAAATACTTCGGTCATCAACAGATCTTTCGACTTGTTATAGATCTGTGATTCGCCAATAAGAATAACAGCTGATAATGGTGCGTTTCTTTGAGCAGAAACAATAATCAATGTTCCTTTTCTTACAAAAGAACCTGCCGATATGATAATATTGCGACGAGTAACATATTTGTTAGATCTGTCTATTCGATGTAGAAATCCGGTTAATCCTGCATTTTTACGAGTGTATGGTAAATTGATAGGTAAAGACACAGATCCTTGCTCACAAAGAAGAGGATTTGTTTCTTCAATGCTGATTTTAAAATCCTTTGGTAAATCAAAGTTTTCTCCCGTGAGTAAATCTATTATCTGTATCATATTCTCTTACTCAAATCATTAATTTTATCCATATCCTCTTCTACTTTTTTCCATTCCCAATAGTTTATTTCTACCGGCAGTTTTGTTTTTTCAAAGTTTTCTACTGCTTTTTCAAACCGAACTATTAATTTTTCATCAATCAACACATAGTTTCCTGTGCGATTGTCAGGTTGTGTATATCCGCCCTCAGCAAATCCGGCAGGAAGTGGATTTTTATCTGTTCGCTTCCTGCGAATGCTTTCAATAGCTCTTACCATTGGGACCACTGCCGGGTGCGACATCTCCTCCTGAGCTATAAAATATTCCCCACGATGGAACGGACGTCCGTCCGCTAAGAATCCGGCAATCTCATATTTACCACCATCCCCGGTATATCCACCATCGGCAAATCCGCCGGGAGTATCTTTCAGCATTACAGTGCCTGTCTTAGTTTTACCACTGTTCGAGCTTTCACTTATTCCGGAACCACCGCCGGGTGATTCAATGGTAAGTGCTTTTACACGGTTTCGCTCGGCATTGGCACTGGCTATCTGTGCTGCTGCAGTTCCTAATAAAATAGCTGTCATTGCTGCTGCAGCTATTGGTCCGGCTATAGGTCCGAGTTGTGATATGGAAGTAGCCCAGGCACCGATTATTCCTGTGGCAGTAGTAACAGCAATTTGTGACACCTGCATAGCAAAATTAGCATCCGCATATTTTTTCTGCACTTCCAGTTCGGCTACTCGCTGATCATAATCAAGTTGCTCTTTTTGTGCATTATATTCCTCATGAGAAATAATACCACTATCCAGTTGTTCTTTCAGTGCGGTGTGTCTCTCAGCATATTCAGCCTGCGTGTTTGCTGTTTCAGCTTCTTCAATAGATCTTACCAAATCTGATCCGGCTTGGACATACTCTCCAACTTTATCAACATATTTTTTTGCATACTCAAGCCCGATTAGTAATTTCGCTTGCTCATATTCTTCAACCTCAATAATTCCATCCTCATGCTGCTTACGAAGAGCTGCCATTTCAGCGTCGTACTGCTGCGAAATGGTTTCCAGCCCATACTGTTTAATAACTGCTTGGCGTCTTTCCTGAAATGCTTTTTCCTCGTTTATTTTGTTCTCGTAAATTTTCGCCTGCGTAGCTTGCACGGCAGCTTCAGCAGCTTCAAGAGCTTTTATTTGCTCCTCGGTGGGATTGGTAAGTTCTTTCAGCTTTTGCACATAAGCTTCCTGCGCAGTGAGGCGATCGGCCAAGGAAGACGCTTCAAGATCTTTCACATCCTTTTCATACTGCTCCCGTGTGATTCTATTCTCAGCCAGTTTCTGTTTTAGCTCAAGGAGTTTGGCAGCTTCAGTTGCATTTACAGCATCAACGGATGCTTTTCCGGCCTCTTGGATGATTTTCAGCAATGCTGCATCTGCTTGTTTTTGTGTATCTTTTCGCTTTTTGGCGGATTCGTCTTTGATTTTTTGTATATTGGCTTGATGCTGCTCCTCCAGCCGCTCATAGACCTTCTTATGCTCTCCTTCCGATTTCTCACTGACACCTGCAGCCTCTTGTGCCTGTTTGAATCGCAAATCTTCGGCTTCAAGTGCAATTTTCTGCAACTCGGAATGGAACTCCTCATCCAATTTCAATCTATCCCGAAGCTGCTCCTCCGTCATTTCTTTCATCTCAAGACCGTAGAGTCCGAATTGCTTCAGCCTGTTATTATACGCACGCGTCTCAATATCGATGGATATTTGAGCATTTTCTATGATTTTTTTACGCTCTTGCTCCTGTCGTTCAGCCAGGCGTTCAGCTTCGGTTTTGCCCGAAGGAACGGTATCTTCTTTATCGTCATTTATTTGATTGGCAAACTTTAAGTTGTAAACCTCTTTGGCAATAGTCAGGTATTCATCTTTTGCATTTTTCTCATCATCTATCCATGCTTTGAGTTCTTTTTCGTTTTTCTGGTTAAACTCATATCTTTTGGCAACCTGCTTTTCATAAGCAACACCAGTATAATCTTCTAGTTTTTTTTCTAATTCTTCAACTTCTTCGCCGTATTTTTGCAAATCACTAATAGATTTTCCCAATTTTGAAGAATCTACTTCTACGCCTTTACTATATAAATTACCACCTCTTTTTAGTTTTATGCGACCTCCGGCATCCACTTCTTTTTGCGCCCTATCTCTTCGCTTTTTCGCACTCGCAAGTTCTTTCTCTGTCTCTTTAATAGCAGCCTCGCGCATAATTTTCAACCTGGCTCGTTCTGCAGCAACGTACTCTCTTACTTTTTCCGTATTAATGGTCAAAGCATTACCATATTCATCAAACTTGCCTTTTGCTTCAGGAACAATAGCAATAATTTGATTCATGATTTTTTTTAACTCGTCTTGCTCATCAGTGCTTTTCCCGGTTTTTATCTTCAACTTATCATATCTCTCTGCAAGAACAGAAATGCTTAAATCCAACTCTGCTACTTTTTTTATCTGATCATCATAAGAATTCACCGCATTTTTACTCGTGCTAACTATCCTCTCAAGCCCTTCAGCTATTGCTGTGCTTACCGAACTCCATGCTTCCGAGAGCCAAAGGAACCGTTTTCCAAGTTCAAGCTGCAAGTTTTCCCATGCTACTTTTTTACGGTTTACTTTATCAGTAGCTAAATCTACACTTTTACCTACTTTACCCATTTCTTGCTCTACAATATTAGCAACTGCAGTAGCAAAGTCTCCCGTCTTTTTTACCTCCTCATTTAGCTTAACAGCGCTGATACCTAAATTGTCAAGAATAAGTGGAGATTTACGTCCAATACCGTTAACAATAGATTCTACCAAATAATCAACCGATTCGCCGGTATCTTTGGCTCGCTGCTGAGCAAAAGCCAACAGACCACCAAGTTTATCAAGCGGAATCTTGAAGTTTTCCGCACGTACAGCGGCTTTCATCAGCTCCATATCATTCACCAATCCGCGGGTAGATTGACGTAAGGATTTTAGATAATCTTTATTGGCGATACGATTGAATGCTACATCAATGCCTTGTGCTGCAGTGGCCATCTTGACTGACTCTACCGTAAATTCTTTTACTTTGGTTATGCCTTGTTTGATGAGTTGAAGCCCCTTGATGTATATATTTGCAATCACCGAAGCAAACGTAAGTTTGCTGGTAAGCGTACTTTTTAGTGTATCGATAACACTTTTAGATTTCCCTTCCAACTCTCCCATTCGACGAATAGTCATTTTATATTCGTTGTTCAATTTCTTCCATTCTTCCGGCTGTAGGCTTTTAACAGTGTTTTTCATTTGATCTTCCAACTGTTTGGCGCGTTGCCGGAGTTGGCTATAAGTGAGATCCGTAATTTTAGCATGCCGAATAAGTTTTTCATTTGCTTCGCGTTGTTTATCAATCTCTGCTTTGTTTGCAGCTATTTTCTTTGAATACTCATTCAACTCACCCTTTGCCTGCTCCCATATCAACTTTACGTTTTTATACGTCTTTGTATTCATTTTTCCGGCATCTTCCAGTTTGCGCATCTCACGTTCTGCCGAAGCTATCTGTTTTTCTATAGCCCTCATTTCGGCAGTTAATTGTTTGTTCTCATCGGTCAACTTATTAATAACGGAAGATGTGGTAGCGATTTCTTTTTGCACACCTTGCGCATCTAAAGAAAGTATCCACCTTATATAATCATCTTTTAGTTTAGCCATTTTTTCTTTACTCTTTACTTTTTATCCGCGTCAAAAGCCTCCCGAAGTGCATCTCCAACGCGATCACGCACTTCAGAACCATATTTATACTTGATATCGGGCAGTGTATTGTTGTATAAAATGCCCCACAACTGCCGGTTGTATATCTTTCTGTTTCCGTGTTTTTTCATATCCAAAAAACGCATGTGCAGAACGATTTCGGATGAAACAATAAAACCGTTGGCATTGCTTCCAATTACATAATTCGGATTATCTAAGGAGCGAAGCATCCTGCCTGTTGTAACACCAATTCTTTTACCACGTACCTGTGTTTTCTTTAGCTCTTTGCCTGATATATATATATTCCTTCTTGCTATAAGGCGTTGAGCCTGATATATATTTCCCACATCACGCTTCAGAATGCCCACAACAAACTGTGTTTTTACTATTTCTTCAGACAACATATCTTTTTTTGGTAAAATTAGATTGATGAGATAGCTTGTGAAAGGACAAAAAAAGCCGGCACAAAATGCACCGGCTCTTAAAAATATTGTTTTAAAGCTGCCCTACTCGTTTAGCTCTTCCTGTATTTCCTTTAACACTTCTCTGTCAAAACTATCATCTACCGGCAGGTTTAAAAACCACACAATCACCCATCCAAAAAGAGGGGTTAAAATAAAATAACATAAAAACTTTATGATAAATGACTGTGCTCGCGTACATTCACCGAGATTTGTGCCTATAAATGACAACAGTACACACAGAGCAATATAGATTAAAATTAGCTTTATCATGATTAACAGTTATTTAGTAATACAAATCTATAAAACATATTCCAACTTTGCAAGTTTTTGTACATTTAATTCTCTTCATCTAATCCAAAATTTTTGGAGATACTTCTGTTAATTGCTTTCCGGCGATTTTCAGCCGAGAAACTTTTGTACGCATCTTTACCGGCATCTACCACATTTTGGTGGAGTGCTGCCGCAATTTCAGCTTCACCGGCTGCCATACCTTCGGCATACCAACGGTTTTCAGGACTGGATGGATCTTTTAATGCGGCCGGTATCAGAGACGAGGCGTGCCTCGTCTCTACATTAGACGAACGGCGTAATATTCCGATGGCATTCTCCGGCGGTAATCCGTACTTTCCGCAATTAAACAGGATTTCTTCCGGTGTGTTCAGGTCCGGATCAAACGGCTTTTTGTACCGGGGAG
>Ga0116159_1001981_pt1 | contig 20811 bp, 12 predicted proteins | sample AD_JPNAS1_MetaG_FD_89878 | JGI IMG/M metagenome (GOLD analysis project Ga0116159, IMG submission 89878) | Active sludge microbial communities of municipal wastewater-treating anaerobic digesters from Japan - AD_JPNAS1_MetaG | ecosystem: Engineered > Bioreactor > Anaerobic > Digestate | place...
GGACCGATCAATCCAAGCTGTGGCAGCCCAGCGCCAGCTCGATCCAGCCCGATCTGAGCTTCGACGCGGGCGAATCCGTCGTCGGCCTCGAGGTGATCGATCTGGACGTCGACGGCCGCGACGATATCCTGGTCGGCACCACGACCGGACGCGTCCTGCTCTTCCTGGCGCGGAATGCCGACCCGCTCTTCGAGAACACGCCGGACCAGATCTATGGCGTCAACGCCTTCTCCAACGTGGGCGACGTCATCGTGCAGGACCTCGACGGGGACTTGGCCTACGACCTGATCGCCTACGAGGATGTGACCGGGGCGATGACGGTCTGGATGGATCTGGAGGAATCGGGATCGGTTCCCCAGCCGCCGACGCATGCCCGGCACTGGGCCATCGTCGAATAAATCGCCTGATGCGGCGCGTCCCGGCGGGTTCGCCCCCGCCGGGATGCGCTCCCCGCCCGCTGCCGGTCGGCGGCGTCAAGCGGATCGGCCCCCCCTTATTGTCGCTCACGCCTTCGGCATGGGCCGCGCACGGGATCCCGACACATCGCGAAGGAACCCCCAGGTGGATACAGTCGCCGTCAATCACCGCCGGTGTTACCTTGAGACTTTGCTCTACGGTAATCCGGAACGAATCCCGCTGACGCCGGGCGAGCCGCGGGAATCCACGCTGCGCCGCTGGCACGCCGAGGGTTTGCCCGAAGGGATGCATCATCTCGACGCGGCGGCGGAGCGGCTCGGCATCGACCTGCAGCGCCCCGCAACGCCGCCGGTCGATCTCGGCGTGGACTTTCGCATGATCCCCTGGTTCGAGGAAAAGGTGCTCGAACACAAAGACGGTCACTACCTGGTCCAGGACTGGATGGGGGCCATCACCGAGATCTCCGATGAGTATGATTACACCTACATTCGTTCGGCGAAGGATTTCGTCACGCGCAAATGGCACCGATTCCCGGTCCAGACCCGCGAGGACTGGCACGAGATGCGGCGCCGTTACGACCCGGATACGCCGCAGCGGCTGCCGGCGGATTTCGCCGCGCGCTGCGCGCGGCTGCGCAAGCGCGATGACTACGCCGGCGTGAGCTTCAACGGCCCCTACTGGCAACTGCGCGAGTGGCTCGGCTTCGAGAATCTGTCGGTCCTGTTCCTCACGCAGCCGGACTGGGTCGAGGAAATGATCGAATTCTGGAGCGGCTTTGTCAGCCGCATGCTCGAGCGGATCCTGTCGCGCGTTCAACTCGACTATATCTGGTTCAGCGAAGACATGGCGTTCAAGGCCCACCCGATGATCGGGCCCGACATGGCCCGGCGCTTCCTCTTGCCGACCTGGCGCCGCTGGGCCGACCTGGCCCGCCGTTACGGCGTCCAGATCGTCGACGTCGATTCCGACGGCTACATCGAGGATCTGATTCCGGTCTGGATCGAGGCCGGGGTGAACTGTTGCGACCCGATCGAGGTCGCGGCGCACAACGACATCCTCCGGTTCCGCGAGCGCTTCGGCACGGCGATGGCCTACAAGGGCGGGATCGACAAGCGGGCGATCGCGGCCGGCGGCCGCGCGATCCTGGCCGAGATCAAGCGCAACGAACCGGTCATTCGCGGCGGCGGTTTCATCCCGGGCTGCGACCATGGCGTGCCCCCCGATATCTCGTGGGACAACTTCGTGGAGTATACGCGCCTGCTGGCCCAGGTCACCGGTTGGCTCTAGGCGACCCGATTGCCCCGGCTGGGGAAGTGGCCGCGATCGCGGCGATCGCTCCCTGGCGCCGGACATCCTTCATGCAAAGGCAGGAACGACGTGACGGACATCAAGATAGCGGTTATCGGCGGCGGCAGCGTCAACTGGATGCCGGTGCTGATGCGCGACCTGTATCAGCTGGAGGAAGCAACCGGCGGCGAGATCCGCCTGTGCGACCCGAACCAGGAGCATACGCGGGCGGTCGTCGCACTGCTGCAACGCTACAACGAGCTGCGCGGGAAGCGCTATGCGATCTCGGTCCATGAAGACCGCCGCCGGGCGCTGGCGGGCGCCGATTTCGTGCTGACCACCTTCAGCCCCGGCGCGATGGATGCCTTTCATAACGACCTGGAGATCCCGATCAAATATGGCGTGCGCCAGCCGGTATCGATGACGGTGGGGCCGAGCGGGATCTCGGCGGCTATCCGCACCGTCCCGGTCGCTTACGCGATCGTGGAGGAAATGGAGGAGGTCTGCCCCCGGGCCTGGCTGCTCAACGTCACCAACCCGATGACCACCGTCACCCGCGCGATGAACATGGCGAGCCGCGGCGTCCCGGTCATCGGCATGTGCCATGAATTCCATGAATTCTCCCGCTATGTCGGCGTCATCCTGGGGCTGGAGCGGCCCGCCGGGATCGGCGTCATGGACTACCTCTACCGCTGGCTGGCCGAGCAGGGGCTGGAGTATCGCGTCGCCGGCATCAACCATTTCATCTGGCTGACCGAAGCGCGCCTCCACGGCGAGGACGTCATCCCGCGCATCCGGCAGTTCGCCCGCGATCACTGGGACCTCCGGCCGGCGGCGGGCAACGGCGAACCCCCCGATGCCTGGGCCAATTACAGCGCGGCCAAGCTGGCCCTCTGCCGGACGTTCGGCTACATGCCGCTGGCGGGCGACCGGCACCTGATCGAGTTCTGGCCGAGCCTGTGCAACCAGGCCAACGGATTCGGCATGCGTTACGGCGTGCATAAAACCACCGTCGATCTGCGCCGCCACATGAAGGAGCGGCAACTCGCCGAGATCGAGCGCGTCGCCCGCGGCGAGCAGGCGGTCCACTGGCAAACGAGCGGCGAGGAGATGAGCGCGATCATCCGGTCGGTGCTGACCGGCCGGCCGACAACGGCGATCATCAACGCGCCCAACCGGGGCCAGATCGACAACCTGCCCGACGAAGTGGTCGTCGAGACGCTGGCGACGGTCTCGTCGGCGGCGATCGAGCCGATGCGCTGCGGCCCGCTGCCCGCCGCGATCGCCGCCCTCTGCCGCCTGCACTGCGCTGTCCAGGAGCTGACCGTCCGCGCCGCGCTGGCGGGGGACCGCGACCTGCTGATCGAAGCGTTCAGCCTCGATCCGCTGTGCGCCGCCGTCGATTTCGCCCAGATCCCCCGGCTCGTGGACGATCTGCTCGAAGCGAACCGCCCTTGGCTGCCGCGGTTTTTCGAAACCCGCGCGCGCCGGGGCGGCAATGGGCGCGCCACGCCGGTCGCGCACGCCGAAGAACTTTCCGCCGCCGTGCCGGGCGGTCACTGAGATGGAAGGCTCGATCCACCGCGTGCGCCAGGTGCTTCAGGGGCGGCGGCCCGATCGCGCCCCGCTGTTCGACCTGTTGCGCAACGATGCCGTCCTGAGCCACTTCAGCGGCCGCCGGCTCGATTTCGACAACGCCCAGGAAGTCGTCTACCGGGCGCACGGCGCGGCGCTCGACGCCACGCGGCCGGCCGTCCGGTTGCCGCAGCCCGAGCGCTGCGAAACCCTGCCGGACGGACGAACCATGAAGTACCTGCGCTGGACGGCCTGGCAGGCGCCGCGCTTCTATGCAAGTCCCGAAGAGTTCGCGCAGGAGCGGGCCCGCTACGTTGAAACGTTTGATGCGGCGTGGAACGCCGAGCGTCAACGGGCACTGGATGAGGAACTGGCGTTCTTCGCGCGCGACCGCCACCGGCTCGGCGATCTGTTCTATTTTCCGGCCACGCGCGGCGTCGGGATCCAGCCGCTCTACACCGCCATCGGCCTGGAGCAGTTCTGCCTCTTCATGCTGTACTACCCGCAACTCATCGACGATTTGCTCGAGTGCAGCGCGCTGGAGGCGATCGCCTGGTGCGAGCACCTGCCGGCCGACCATGGGATCGAGGCGGTCTTCGTCAGCGAGGACATGGCGTCGAAGAACGGGCCGCTGTTCAGCCTGGATTGGCTGGATCGGCATTACTTCCCGCGACTCCAGCGCGTCATCGCGGCTTATCATCAACGCGGGATTCTCGTGATGTTTCATTCGGATGGAAACCTGATGCCGGTCCTGGACCGGCTGGTGGCGGCCGGAATCGACGGCTTGAACCCGCTTGAGGTGCAGGCCGGCATGGATCCGGTCCAGATTCACAACCGCTATCCGAAACTGTTCCTCTCCGGGGGAATTGACGTCTCGAACCTGTTGCCGTTCGCCACGCCCGACGAGATTCGCAGGGTCGTGCGCCGCACGCTGGAGGGCACTGGCGGCCGGCTGCTGGTGGGCAGCAGCACCGAGCTGAATCAGGAAGTGCCGCTGGAGAATTACCTCGCGCTGCACGAAACCGCCCTGAACTTCACCCTTGATTGATTTGCGCGGGCCGGGGGCAATCCGCCCCTCGCTTTTCCCGCAAAACCATTGCACAAACAGGAGTGATCGAAGATGACGAGCCAGACCCAGACCACCGAGCCGATGCGGCTGACCGAGGAGCAACTGGAGGCCTATCGGCGCGACGGCTACATCATGATCGAAAACTTGGTCACGCCCGAGGAGCTGAAGCAACTGCATCATCGCCAGCGGGAATACACGCATTGCGGTCGCGACGCGAGCAAGCTGAGCATCCAGGTCGAGCCCCGGATCCAGCGCGGCGAGGTCAAGGTGGATCATCCGGGCGACGGGATTCGCAAGATCGACGGCCTGATCGAGCACGACGACCTGTTCCGCCGGCTGGGGACCCATCCCAACATTCTGGAAATTCTGGAACAGATTCTGGGGCCCGACATCAAGCTCTACCGCAACACGCTGCTGCTCAAACCGCCGCTGGTCGGCTCCGCCAAGGGGATGCACCAGGATTCGCCCTACTGGCCGATCGAGCCGATGGAACTGTGCTCCTGCTGGTTCACGCTCGACGCCGCCACACCGGAAAACGGCTGCATGGGCGTCATCCCCGGGGCGCACCGGCGCGGACCCTTGCCGCATCATCAGGTGCCCGATGATTTTGTGATGGACGAAGCGAGCTACGATATGCGCGACGTCAAACTGGTGCCGATGCCGGCCGGCGCGGGGTTGTTCTTCCATTCGCTGCTGCCGCACGTGACGGCGCCCAATACGTCGCGCCACTGGCGGCGCGCGATCACGATGACCTACATGTCGGCCCGCTCGCGCTACACCGGCGAGGGCGAATCCCCCAACTTCATGACGGTCCGTGGGCGCGGCTACCCCGGTTGCGTCGGGTGAAAAGGGTGGTCTTGAATCACCCGTTCGAACCGCCGAGAGCTTGCCGGACTCGATCCTCGGCCCGTCCCGCAGCAGCGATGGCAGAACTGCTCGCATCGATCACGCTCACGAGCAAGCGCGACGAGCGACGGATTTCGGCTCTGTGAACTTTGGTGTATACAATCGGTAAACCATATGTTACCTCTGGGCCTTGAATCTCTCCGCAATCCCGCAGGCTGATCGTACGCGATCGGGCTGGTCGCTCCCGCGACGGGGATTGTCCGTCTCGATGCCCCGATTCACCCCGCGCGGGTTCGACCGCCGGGGAGTGGGGATTGGATGATGTCGACCCGCCGCTCGACGACCCGCTTTCTGCGCCTGCGCATCGCGGCCCAGTGGCTCGCGTTGTGCGCCACGGGAGCGCTGCTGCTCTGCCGCCTGGGGCAGCCGCCGCGATCCGATCCCGGCCGCGACTCGGTCGATGCCGACGGCACGCAGGTGGTCGATCTGTGGTGCGGGGTGATCATGGGGCGTTGGGACGAGTCCGCGCTCCAGGAGGCCATTGACCGCTTCAATGCCCGCCACCCCGACATTCGCATCGAGCCGAGCTTGATCCCCTACACGGTTTACAACGCCAAACTGAATCTGGCGATCGCCTGCGGCGCCCCGCCCGATATCGTCTACAACGCCGTGAACTTTGTCGCCGGCATGCCCCGCCACACGGAGCTGGCGAACCTGCTGGTCCCCGTCCCCGATTCGATGGTCACCCCCGAAATGCGCCGGGGCTGGGGCGAGACGATCCTCAAGACCATCACGCAGGATGGCCGCATCATGAAGTTCCCCGACCGGGCCTACCTCGGCGGCATGATGATCCAGGGCAACCTGGACTACCTCGAGATGGCCGGCGCCGACGTCAAGCACTACCTCAGCGAGGGCTGGGATTACGAGACGTTCAAGCGCGAGCTGAAACGCGTTCAGCAGGTCGTCCGCGAACGCACCGGGCGCGAGGTCTACGCCTTCGGGCTGAATCTGGTGAATGTGCCGACGTTCCTCTTCCGGTTTCTGCTGCCGCCGATCATCGGCGCGGACGCGACCGAACGTTCCTTGCTGGCCTACGACCCGGCCGCGGGGCGCTACGTCCTGGATCCCGCCATCACGCCGGAAATTCTGGCCCAACCCCTTCAACTGATGCAGGACATGATCCACCGCGACCAGATGTGGGGCCGCAAGTATCTGGGGATGGACTTTGGCCAGATCGGCATCGAAATCTACGACCGGCTGGAGCTGGTCACCACCTTTCAGGATACGCCGGGCAACTCGATCTACAGCCAGCTCCTGCGCAACCGGGACTTCGCGCAGGGCCTGCGCGAAGCGCCCTTGCGCGTCACCAATCTGCCCGTGCCGACGCCCACCGGCGACGAACCGTTCCTCTTCAGCGTGGGCACCGACGGCTGGGGCGTGATGCGCCAGGTGCCCTACAAGGGGGATGCCCACACAAGCGCCGCGCTGCAGGTGGCGCGCTACCTCGCCTCCCCCGAGGTCCAGGCGCTGCGCTTCCGCTACAGCGACGGGATGCGGAACACCCTCTGGCCCGATCCCGACGCCGTCGAGCCCTTCATCCGGGATCTGGAGGACCCGATCCGCCAGGATCCCTGGCTGGCGTATCTGTGGGATCTTTATGAGAGCTGGATGAAGGAGGCGGAGACCTACCTCGCCGAAGAAGAACAATTCCCCGATATCCATGACCGCCGGGCGCTGTTGAACCTGCTTGGCGTCGCTTCCTACGGCGGTTACTTCTACTCGGGCCAGGGCAAGCAGACGCTGGAGCGCGTGCTGTTCAACCAGGTCGAACCGCTCCAGGCCGCGCGCGAGATGCTCGCGGGGGCGGCCCGGTTGATCGACGACTACTACCGCCAGCGCTCGAGCGGCGACCCGCAAGACGCAGACCGCCGCCAGATCAGCTCGGTTCGATAAGACCTCAGGAACGAAGGAGTCCCATGGGGACGGCAGATCGCAGACCGCATCGGGAACCGCGTCAGTGGTTCGAGATCCAAGCCGTGGGTTGAAATCGCCGCCCGGCGGCCTTTCAACCCACCGTCGCCATCCGTCAATTAATAAAACCGATTGATCGGTTCGATAACAACGACGTGAGACGAAACAAAAGAAAGGGCACCGACGCTGGAACTGAAAACGGACGAACTGGTTGTGTCGCTGGACGAGACGCAGGGCGCGCTCGCGATCGCTCGGCGTGACGGCCGCGGATTTGCCTTGCGCGACGCCGCTCCCCGCGTCGACGGCGATTTCGGCGTGGTCCGCGCGGCGTATCGTCCCCGGATCCGGCGCGAATCCTTTGCCGACCCCCTCGGCCAGGGGGAACGCCTGATCGTTGATTTTGCCGACCTGCCGGGCGGCAGCGAGATTCAGTGGCGCGTGCAGCTCTACCGGGAGCGGCCATGGGTCAGCCTGACGGCCGATCTGCGCCGGCCCAACGGCCTGCTGACGCGGCTCTCGCCGCTGGCGGGCAGCATCGTCGTCCCCGGCGGCAATCGCGCCGAGCAGGTGCGCGCGTTCGTCCACAGCGGCAGCCAGATGCCGTGCGGGTCGTGCGACCTGGGCGCCGGCGGCATCGCGACGGCCCATGTGACCGACATCGATTGCGACCTGCAGGCCGAATCCGATGACCGACGGTTCAAGAGCGAGTTCCTGACGGCGTTGTCTGAGCCGACGACCGGGCTGGGCATGGCGCTGGGCTTCTATTCCCTGCGCCGGGCGTGGTGTTCGATCCGGATGCAGCCGGCCGACGACGGGATCATCCACCTGCTGGCGGCGGGCGAGTACTACCATCATAACCTCGCGGCCGACGCCAGGCGCATGCTGGGCGAGAGCCTGCTGGTGGATCTGACGCTTGATCCCCTGACCGGGCTGGAGAACTATGCGCGCGCGGTCGAGGCGCAGGTTCAACCCCGGTTCAACCGCGAACTGGGGCGCGGGTTCCACAATCCATGGTTCTATCTGGGTAATCAGACGCGCGGCGAACACATGCTGCACGACGCGGCCCGGCTGGCCGAATGCATCCTCTCGAAGTATTACGGCATCTCGGTGGTCATGACCGGGTTGTGGCAGAAGCAGCACCCCGTGGAAGGGCCCGGCGCCAGTCAGTACGAGGATTCCCTTAACTCCGTCGGCATGGGCGAAGAGCTGGTCGACGAGAACCGCTATCCGGACGGCGGGCTGGAGCGCCTCGAACGCGAAATGCGCGCGACCGGAACTGAAGTGGCCTGCGGCGGCTTCTTCTTCCAGGCCGGTTCGCGCAGCACGATCCGCCGCCGCCATCCCGACCGGGTGATCAACGGGCGGATCGATTACACCCATCCGGCGTGCCGCGAATGGCTGCGCGGCATCATCGAGCCGTTTGTCCGGCGCGGCGCGCGCTACCTGTGGGCCGATTTCAACGATAACGCGATCTACGGCGTGCAGCACGATCCGACGATGGTGAAGGGCTTCGAAAACACCCGCGCCGGAATGCAGGTGCTGCGCGACGCGCTCGGACCCGACGGCCTGATCGGCACGTATACCAGCCCCACGATCTGCTATACGGGCATCGTCGACCGCATGCGGATGGGGCTGGACATGGTCCCGTTCAATCATTGGTCGAGCCTGCGCGAGATCGTGCGCAATATGGCGGCGGCCTATTTCTTCCACCAGCGCATGTGGATGAACGACCCCGATCCGATCTTCGTCTGCGGCGAGTCGGACGATCCGGCGACGCTGGAGGAGGCGCGCATCCGCCTCGCGCTGGGGACGATCTGCGGCAGCGTCTGCGCCACCGGCGAGCGGTTCTACAATTTCACGCCGCAACGGATGCGCCTGCTCACGACCGCGCTCCCGTCGGCGGGGATCGCCGCGCGGCCGCTCGACCTGATGCGCCGCGATGTGCCCGAGGAATTCCTCACCGTCCTCAGGCGCGACTGGGATGCCTGGCGCGTCGTCAGCTACCTGAACCTGAACGAGGCGGAACGAACCTACCCCATGCAGCCCGACGCGCTGGAGCTGGATTCGGCGGAGGGCCAGCTGGTCTTCGATTTCTGGACGCAGCGCTGCCTGGGCGCGTTGACGCCGGGCCAGACGGTGACGGTTCCCGCTCGCACCTGCCGCGTCCTGCTCATCCGCGACAAGAAACCGCATCCCTGGGTGCTCTCCACCGACATGCACCTGCTGCAGGGGGCGGTGGATCTGGCGGAGGTCTCGTATGACGCGGCGCGCGGCCGGCTCGCCGGCGTGGCCGTCCGGCATCCCGGGGCGGAGGGGCGCGTCGTGCTCCAGGCGCCGGCGGGATTTCGGCTGCGCGCCGCCAGCGCCCCCGCCGAGCGCGTGGAGGGCGGACCGGACTGCCAGATCTTCTCGCTGGCGCTGACCTTCGACCAGCAGCGCCAGCCATGGGAAGCGACGTTCGAAAAGACCTGACCCGGACGGATGAGAATGACTCACATATGTCATTTCTGTCCCTGTATGTCCCTTATGTCCTTTCTGAACCATTCATTCTCGACTCGATCATGAGGCGGACGACGACGACGACGAATCACCTTCAAGGAGACGCGGATCATGGGTGCATGGCGGATGGGAATCATGGTTCTGGCCGTGTTCGCGGCAGGCGGGATGCATTGGGCGGCGCCGGCGCAACCGCCGGCCGAGCGGCTCTGGCCGACGTTCCGTCATGACGCGCAGCTGACCGGGCGGTCGCCGCTGACCGGGGATTTCCCCGCCGCGCCCGCCGTCGCCTGGCGCCATGATCTGCACGCCAATCAGGTCCCGGTGCAAACGCCGTACTTTGCCGACTACGACGGCGACCAGATGCACGAGGTCCTCATCCGGACGCGCAATTCGCTCACGCTCCTCGATGCGGACGGCAGCGTGATGTGGGAGAAAACCGGTTTGTCGCGGCCGGGCATTGTCTACCGCGAGGACTTTGCCGGCAACGGCAGCCTGGGCATCGTGATCACCACGTCGGACCTGGTCACGGCGACCTACTGGATCATCGACAGCGTGACGGGAACAATGACCGAATTGTTCAAGATCGAGAATTCCTTCGGGATGCATGTGCGCTATGGATCGATTCTGCCGGGCGTGCCCGGCATGCAGTTGGCCTTGTTCTGGACCGGCGATCCGCCCGAAGGCAAGGAGTGGCCCGGCCACGGCTATCTTTGGTCCTTCGAGGATGGCTGCGATCATCCGCGCAAGCGGTTCGAGACGCACATCATGGGCTACCTGATCAGTCCGCTGATGGCCTTCGAGGACTTCGACCGCAACGGCACGCCCGACCTCTACGTGGTGGGTCACGAACATGTTCAGGTCTGGGATCTGCAGACCGGCGAAACGCTCTATGAGGGATTCTGGCACGACGAGTTCATCCGCAATTACTCTTCCACGCTCGGCGTGATTCGCTTCCCGGGGCGGGATTACCCCTCGCTGCTGATGATCAACCCGCACCTGCCGGGCGCCTACGTCGTCGACCTGAAGGATGGCAAGCCCGTACGCCGCTGGAAGCAGGTGGTCGGTCCGTTGGAAAACCAGTATCAGCGCGCGGTCGAGATCGATCCCGGCGCGAGCGACGCCTATTGTGACCTGGACGGCGATGGCGTGCCCGAAATGCTGGCGCGCGTGCGCAACGAACATCAGGACGGCCAGGACCGCCTCGTGATCTGGCGCGCCGAGGATGGTGAGCGGCTGTATGACGGCGCGTGGATCGAGATCGTGTCGGTCGAGGACCTGGACGGCGCGGCGCCCCCCGAGATCCTGATTCAGGGTGACGGCGGCCTCGAGATCGGGCGGTGGAATGGCAACGCGATTGAAATCGTCGATACGCTGGCGGGGACCGAGCCCGTGTTTGCGCCCCCCGCGCCGTTGCGCGATCCGACGCGGTTCAGCCCCCGCGCCCAGTTCAGCAATCCCCACCTCTGGCGCCCCTCGCCCGAGGCGAGCACCTTCTTCCTCAAGGATGCTGGCGGCGTATTCGTTGCCGAATTGAACGCGGATGGGCAGCTCCGCAAGGTCGCCGATGCGCCGGCGGATCATCCGGCGACGGGGTTCGTCCCCGTGGCCGAAAGGATGAAAACCACGCTGGCCGCCGCGGGCAATTTGCACCAGATCCTGCAGGAGGGACAGGTCCTGCACGAGGTGGAAATCACCAGTGAACGGCAGTACCTGGCGCCGCCGGCCCTCGTCGGCGCGCTCGGCGGAGCGGTCCGCATCCTCGCCAAGACGGCCGAAGCGAACATCGAGTCGATCACGCCGGCGGGCGAAAGCGATGGGATCCTGCTCAAGCAGCATCCGGCAACCGCCGGCCTGCACGTGGAACCGACCTGCCTCGGCTCGATCCTGGACGTCGACGGCGACGGCGAGAACGAGTTCCTGAGCAGCACGGCGGCGGGCGGCCCGGCGATCGTCGCCGTCGATGCCGCGGGCCAGGAAAAGTTGCGCATCGCCCCCGCGGGCCCGCTGAGCGAACTCGTCCTCGTGGCGACCGGCAAGCGCAACGACCAGCCCGGCAACTGGATCGTGGCGCGCTGGCAGACCGAGCCGAAGACCATGGGCGTGGCCTGGTTCGTCTCGGGCCTCGGTATCGACGGCAGCCCCCTGTGGCAGCGCACCGGTTATGGCATGTACCAGGGGGAGCCGACGCAGTTCCTGCAACGGGCCCCCACGGCGGTGGCGGATTACAACGCCGACGGCGGCGACGACCTCTTCGTTTCCTCGGAGAATTTCTTCGGGATCATGGCGGGAACCGACGGCACGGATCTGCTCGGGCCGAAGAACATCCTCGACAAACGACCCGATGACATCTGGCCGGCGTATTCGACGCCGATCCTGGTCGACCTGGATGGCGCGGCGCCGCCCGAAATGATCCACGCGCGCTCGTTCGGTTCGACGTATGTCGCCACCTGGGAATCCGAGCCGCTGCTGTCGGTCAAGCTCAGCCGCGACACGACGGCCCGGCGCTTCCCCGCGGCGGCCGATCTGGACGGCAACGGCGCGCTCGAAGTGATCACGAGCCAGCTTAACGGGCTGCTGATCGCCTACAACGTCCTGCCCCCGTCGGGCACGCCGGGCGAACGCTGGCGCCACCCGCTGCCGGGGACGGTGAGCGACCTGATAAGTGCGGACTTGGACGATGACGGTCGCGAGGAACTGCTCGTCGGATGCGAGGATGGACGGCTCTACGCCTTGCGTGAAGACGCGGGCCAGTGCGCCGTACTCTGGTCGGTCGACCTGGGCGCCGCGGTCGGCTCGCCCATCCTGGCCGACATGGGAGAAGCCGGAGGTCCCGCGATCCTCGTCCCCACCGAGGATGGCTGGCTTTACTGCCTGCGCTGAGCCGCGCCGGTCAGGTGGCGACCCAGACCTCGCGCGGGATCAACGACTCGTTGACGATCCGTTCGCCGTCCTTCAGAAACGGGATCGCGTCGCGGAACGGCCCGGTCCCCGACTTGTTCATCAGCGGCTCGGGCGAGTACTGGATCAGGTAGATGCGCCGCATCCGGGGGGTCGTGTTGGGGCCGCTGCGGTGGAGCGTCAGACTGGAGAAAACCGCCATCCCGCCGGCGGGAAGGATCGCGGGGATGCCCGGATCATCGCCGTGATAGCCGACCAGATCGTTGAGCTCGGGGTCCTTGGTGTGCTCGACCAGGCGGCGTCCGCCGCCGCGATCATACGGCAGGACGTAGACCGTCCCGTTTTCCACCGTGACGTCGTCGAGCGGGATCCAGCAGGAGAGATACGGCGCGTGCGGATGACCGATGTAAGCCGAATCCTGGTGCCACGCGAATTTGAGCCCCACTTCCGGTCCCTTGACGACGTACTGCGTGAAATAGAGCCAGACGTCGGGGCCGAGGACGGCGCGGGTCAGTTCCTCCATCGTCGGGGAGAAGATGAAGTCGGTCAGCACCGTGCTCTCGCGATGGGGCATGCCGAGAAAATAGCGCTTGCCGCGGAAGTTGAGGTCGCGCGTGTCGGTGCCGAGTTCGTCCATGCGGCGGTCCTCGGCGTGGATGAAGCGGGAACACTCCCCGCGCAGCCCCTCCAACTGGTCGTCCGACAGGACGTGGTCCAGCAGAAAGAAGCCGTCTCGGTTATACTGATCGATGTGCTGACGGGAGACCAGCATTGTCACTCCTCCGAAGTTGACTGTAGACAGATAGCAAGCCAATCCGTTTGTGCTTTACACGGATGGTACGCCTATGATACACGAGTGTCAATTGGGATTTTCGGCCCTTTTGCCTGATCACACGACGCCTGGGATCCCTCCCAACTATGCCGCGCGCCCAGCCCATCACGCCCCATGAACCGCCCTCGCCGCGTCCCGCGCGACGGGGCCTGCGGGCCGGCGCGGCTCAGACCGAGATCACGCCGCGCCGGCCGATGTTCCTCTTCGGCTACCCCCATGTGGAGCGGACCAGCACGGGGGTCAACGACCCGTTGCTCGCCTCGGCCCTCTACCTCGAGACCGGCGGCGGGCGCCTGCTGCTCCTCTCGGTGGACCTGTGCTGCGTCACGCGGGAGATCACCGAGCGGGTCCGCGCCGGCCTGCGCGACGCCGCGGGGCTGGCGCCCGGAGAGATCGTGCTGGGGGCCACCCACACTCACTCGGGCCCGGTGACGGCCAGTCTTCAGGTCTGCCGCGACGATGCGGTCGTGCCGGCGCCGGATGCGCAATACGTTGGCGAGGTGATCGAACAAACGATCGCGGCGGGCCGCCGCGCCGTGCACAGTGCCGTCGCCGCCGAGTGCATCCTGGCCCGCGCCGATGCGCGCGGGATCGGCGGCAATCGCCATGATCCGGCCGGACCGTGCGATCCCGAGGCGCCGGTGCTCGCCCTGCGCGCCCGCGACGGCGGGGATTGGATTGGCCTCCATGTCGTCCACGCCATGCACCCGACCGTGCTGCACGAGGACAGCCGGCTGGTCTCCGCGGATTACCCCGGCCAGGCCCGTCGACTCCTGAAGGACCGGCTGGGCGCGGGGCTGGTTGTCGTGCATCACATGGGCGCGGGGGGCAATCAGAGTCCGCGCCATTTCGTCCGGGGCAACACCCTTGCCGAGGCGCGGCGGCTGGGCGAAGCCCTGGGAACGGCCGTTCTGGCGGCGCTGGAGCGCGGGCAAACCGTGGCGCAGCCGGTGCTGAGCGTGCGCGCTTGCCGCTTGAACGAGCCGCTGGCGCGCCGCGCGATCCCGGCGCCGGCCGCAGCCCACGCCGCGTTGGCCGCGGCCCGCGCACGGCTCGCCGCCCTGCGCGCCGATGGGGCGGACCCCGCGATCCTCCGCACCGCCGAATGCGACGTCTTCGGCGCCGAGGAGGTGATGACGCTCGTCGCGAGCGCGCGCTCCGGGTCGCTGGATGCGGCCATCGCCGCGATCTGCCCCCCCGAGATCCAATGCTTCACACTCGACGGCGTCGCCTACACCGCCTGGCCCGGCGAATTTTCGGTCGAATATGCCCTCGAGCTGCGGCGCCGCGCCCCCAACACTTATCTGATCACGAATGCCGGCACCCATCTGGAAGGCTACATTGTGACCGAGGAAGAGTTTCAGGCCGCGTGCTACGAGGCCAATTGCGCCGTCTTTTCCCCGGAAGCGGGCAGGCAACTGCTCGCTGCGACCGTTGAGCTGTTGCATTGCCCCACGCCCGGCATGACCGGCGTGGCGACCGATTAACCCCGACGCCCCCCGGCGCCCCCTCCCCCCGGCGGGGCGCGCCGATAGAAAGCCAACCGCACCATGGACCTGACGCTCGGCTTCTGCCCGATCGGCAAATTCGTCTTCAGCCACGAGGACGCGATGCGCTACAAGGCGCGGATCGCGCAGCGGCTGCAGGCGGATCAGATCCGCTATCTCGACATTGACGCGGTGGTGGCCGACGGCATGATCCGCAACCAGGCAGACGCGGAGATGGCGGTCGAATACTTCCGTTCCCAGCGCATCGACGGCCTGTTCACCCCGCACTGCAACTTCGGCACCGAAGGCGCCGTGGGGATCCTCGGGCGGAAGCTGGGCGTGCCGCTGCTGCTCTGGGGCCCGCGCGATGAAGCGCCCCTCCCCGACGGCAGCCGCTACCGCGACACGCTCTGCGGCCTGTTCGCCTCCAGCAAGGTGCTGCACAAGCTGGGGGTCCCGTTCACCTACGTCGAGAACTGCCGGCTGGAGGATCCTGCGTTCGGCGCGGGCCTCGATCTGTTCGTGCGCACGATGAACGTCGTCGCGCGGATGAAGAACCTGCGCATCGGCATTCTCGGCAACCGCATCGATTTCTTCTGGTCGACCATCGTCAACGAGAACGAACTGCTCGAACGCTTCGGCGTGGAACTGCAGCCGTTCGACCTCGTCAAAATCGTCGGGCTGACGCGCGACTACGCGAAGAAAAACCGCAAGCGCTACCTGGCCGAGCGGGCGGAGCTCGGCGCCACGCTCAACCTGGACATGATCACCGACGACGCGCTGGCGAACCTGCTCGGGCTGCGCGACGTGATGCTCGACCTGGCGGCGCAATGGAACCTACGCGCCTTCGCCGTCGAGTCGTTCATGGCGCTGCCGCGCGAACTGGGCGTCACCATCGGCTACGCGATGGCGGCGCTCTACGAGCACGGCATCCCGGTGATGCACGAGACCGACATCCACGGCGCGATCAGCAGCGTCATGCTGGAGGCCGCCGGACTGAACCGCGAACCCTCGTTCCTCGCCGACCTGACCGTGCGCCACCCGACCCATGAGAACGGCCTCTTGCTGTGGCACGACGCCTGGCCGCTCAGCCTGCGCGATCCGGAGCAACCGGCCTCCCTCGGCACCCACTGGATCATGCCCGACGTCGAACCGGGCCTCACCCATTGGAAGATCCGCGAGGGAGAGCTCACGATCTCGCGCTTCGACGGCGACCATGGGCGCTACAGCGTCACGGCCGCGACGGCGCGCAGCATCCCCGGCCCGTTCACGCAGAACAACTATTTGTGGGTGGAACTCGCCAACTGGAAGACGTTCGAGCGCCATTTCATCGAGGGCCCCTACATGCACCATGCGGCCTGCGCCTACGGCGACCATGTCGCCGTGCTGCGCGAATGCTGCAAGTACATTCCCCACCTGGAGTTCGATCCGGTCGGTTCACGTGGTTGACGGCCGGACGGGGCCGTCGGCCCGGCTCGGGGTGCGGGGGAAGGATCGGCTGATGAACGCGTCCGTCTTGTCGGAGAGCCGCGAGCTCATGACGCTGGTCGACCGCTTTGAGTCGATCCGGGCCGAGCGCGAGGCCCGGGCCGAGGCCTTCGCCGATGGGCGGCGCCCCTATCTGATCTATCAGACCCCCTATCCGCACATCTACGGCGACGTCCGCACCAGCGAGGCATGCTTCGCGCGCAATCTGCAGTTCATCCGGGACTCCTTGAGCGTGCCGAGCGACCACTTGCCGGCGCTCGAGCCCTGGTTCGGCACCGGCGTCATCGCCAACGTTTACGGCTGCCCGCACATCTGGCGCGACGGCGAGACGCCATGCGCCGACTACCGCTACGACCGCGTCGAGGAAGTCCGCGGCTTGCCCGTGCCCGACTGGCGCGAGGGCGAGATCGCCCGGCTCGTGATGGACACCATCCGCTACATGAAGGCGCGCACCGGCGATGCGATTCCGATCTATTGGACCGACACGCAATCGGCCCACGACACCGCGACCCTGATCCTCGATGCCTCGGCCGTCTTTACCGCCTGCCTGCTGGAGCCCGACTCCATCGGGGAGTTCCTGAGCGGCATCAATCGCGTGACGCTCGAGTTCAGCCAGGCTCAGGCCGAGGCGATCGGCGATGCGCTGATCAAACCGGGTCGCATCATGGCCTCCAGTGCGCGTTTCAGCGGGATCACCGTGTCGGATGACAACCTGGCCGTGGGGTCGCCTGAGACGAACCGGCGGTTCAATCTGCCGCTCGACGAGGAACTGGGCCGGGCCATGGGCGGCATCGCGATCCATTCCTGCGGCAACTGGACCGATGCGATGCGCATGGCCGTCGAGCTCGTGCCCTCCTGCGTCGCGGTCGATTGCCCGATCTGCCCCGAAGTCGATCCCAACCCCTGCCGGCCCGAGGCAGTCCGCGACGTGATGGCCAACACGGGAATCCCGGTTCACGTGCGCGTGACGAACGAACAGCCCAATATGATCGACGCGGTGAAGCGTCTGCTGCATCCCAATCTGCGGCCGGTGATCCGCATCCTGTCGCTGGACCAGGCATCGGCCGAGCGGAACTACGCCGCCTTGGATGAATTGTTGTCCGCATATTATTCGTCCGGTCGCGCCTGAGGGCAGACGCGGCCGGGGATCGGGGTTGTATCATGTTTTTCATCATGCAGCGCGCCTCTCGGTTGCTGCTGGGCGCGGGGCTGGCCGTCATCTTGACGGCCGGCGGAGCGGCCGCCGAGCTGTGGCCGACCTACCGCCAGAACCGCCAGTTGACCGGCATTTCGCCCCTCCGCGGCGGGCACCGTTTCACCCCGGGCGTGCGCTGGGCGATCGATCTGGGCGGCTCGACCCAGCCCGCCGAAACCTGGGATATCCGCGACGTCAATGGCGATCGCTACCTCGATCTGCTGCGCTTTCAGGCCGATGCGCTCGTCTGCATGGACCACGAAGGGAACATGCTCTGGGAGGCGCCCGGCCTGAACAACCCCGTGCTGATCGCGGCCCATGATTTCGCCGGCGACGGCGCCCTGGGCCTCTTCCTCTACTGCGATACGGGGGCCGGCGTTCAGTATTACCTGGTCAATGGCGCCAACGGCAACGCCCACCTGCTCTATACGCGCCAGAACGCCTTCAGCGAGGGGCGGCGGATCGGCAGGATCCTCCCCGGCGTGAAGGGCCTCCAGCTCTGCGTCTGGTGGAGCGGCGATGCTGCCCCCAATGGCATCTGCCCGTCCGACGGCTATTTGTGGAGCTTCGAGAACGGCCTCGATCAGCCCAATCTGCGGTTCCATGTCAGCCCGACCGGCGTGATCTACGCGCCGGTCCACGCCTTTGCCGACATGGACAACGATGGCCGCACCGACATGGTGATGGTCTCTCACGAGCAGCTCTGGTACTGGGATCTGGCGAGCGGCCAGCTCGAGGGGGCGATGGCGTGGTCACCGCAGATCCGCACCTACTGGTCGTTCGTGGCGGCGCTGCCGCTGCGGCCGGGCCAACGCCCCGCGCTGCTGATTATCAATCCGCACATCCCGGGGGTCGAGGTCATCTCGCAGAACGGCAGTTCGGCGACGCGGCTCTGGAAGGCCGTCGTCGGCGGCGTCGAGGACCAGTATCAGCAGGTGGTCAGCATCGACGACGGCGCGCCCAACCCGTTCATGGATCTGAACGGTGACCAGTCGATCGAGATCATGGCGGCCGTCGGCAACGAACATGGCGATGGAAAAACAAACCTGGTTATCTTTAACGCCGACAACGGCGCCCGCCTCTTCGACCAGCCCGGCTATGAGATCCTGGCCGTGGACGATCTGGATGGCGACGGGACGCCGGAGACGATCCTGCAACAGGGCGGCGCGCTGCGCATCACCAACTGGAACGGCAGCGCGTTCGTCGATCGCTGGTCCGACGCCACGGCGACGCCGATGCTGACCCCGGCCCCCCTCGAGCAGCACCTGACCCTGGGCCTCGGCCCGCGCCTCGTCCGCACCAACTGCCCGCTGTGGCGCGAATCGGAGGGTTCGAACCGCTTCCTCATCCGCTTCAGCGACGGCGTCTGGAACTGCCAACTGGCGCCGGGCGGCGGACTGACCAAGATCCAGAAGATCCTGCAGCATGCCGCCCTGGGGAACCTGCCCGATCCCGACCCGCTCCTCAACAACTATCAGTGGAGCGGCGCGACGCTCTCGTTCACGGTCAATGGCGAGTTCACGGCCAGCTACACGCGCCCGCAGCACCGGGTCTTTCTGGCGCCGCCCCCGCTGGTGGGCATCCTCGAGGGCAAAATCAACGTCATCGCGCGCAATCATTTCGGCCTGCTCAACGCCTACACGCCGGAGGGAACGCTCTTGCGCACGCTGATCCGCAGCACGCCGGCGTTCCCCGGGCTGAACCATGTCTCCGACGACGCGATCGGCCAGATTTGCGACGTCGACGGCGACGGGGAGAACGAACTGGTCAGCACGACGCGCTTCGGCGGCGTCAGCGTCGTCGCGATCGACGGCGACGGCCACCTCAAGCAGCGCTACACCGCGCCGCAAGGCTATACCGAATTCGCCATGGGTCCGCTGGGCAACCTCAGCAGCAACCCCGCCGACGGCCAATGGCTGATCACCCGCTGGCGGACGAATTTCGAGGCTTGGCGCATCGCCGCGATCAACGGCAAAACAGGGCAGCAGCTCTGGATGCGCGACGACGTCAGCGGCACGTTCTTCGCCCTGATCATCCCCACCGCCGTGACTGACTATAACGGCGACGGAGCCGACGACCTGGTCGCCGCCGCCGAGGGGATCGCCCAGGTGATCAGCGTGAAGAATAATCAGACGCTGCTCGGCCCGTGGAATATCACGCTCGTGGTCCCCGGCCATTGGACCGCCTACGGCACCCCGATCGTGGCCAACCTGCTCGGCGCCGGCCTGCCGCGGCTGATCTTCGGGCGCTCGTTCGCGCTGACGCTCGTCACCACGCTCGCCGGCCAGCAGGTTTGGCATCACCCGTTGACCCGCGATACGACGGCGCGCGCGCAACCGGGTCTGGCCGATCTGGATGGCGACGGCCTGCTCGAGGTGATCACCAGCCAGGCCGATGGCCTGCTGACGGCGTTCAGCGCGAGCACCACCGATCCGCAGAAGCGGGGCAGCATCCGCTGGACCCTCCAGCTGAACGGCCCGGTCGGCGACATCGCCACGGCCGATCTGGACGACGACGGGAAGCAGGAATTCCTGATCGGCGGCGGCGACGGCCAGCTCCACGCCATCAAGGAAGTCGGCGGCCAGGGGACGATCCTCTGGAGTTACGACTTCGGCCGGCGCGTCGGCAGCCCGATCCTGGCCGACCTGGACGAAGATGACGTCGCCGAAATCCTCGTGCCGGTGGAGGACGGCTATCTCTACTGCCTGGAGTCGGCCTCGTCTTCGACCGCCGTCCGCCGCGGCATGTGGATTTACCACTAGTCTTTCCGCCGAACTGCCGGTTTACAAAGCTTGTCCTTCTCCGAATCGCAAGCTGCTTCAGAAATCCAGGTTCAGTCCAGGCGGCTCCAGCTTGCTGATCGGTTCAGTCCGCGGAACTGGCTGGCGTCATCTCTTGGCGTTCGCCTGGCAAGCAGAAGGGCATGCCGACCGGCTTGCCGCATCTCATCGCCTGGCCTCGCGACCTGCGACGGATCTGAACTTGGGGCATGACAAGATCGATAATAAAAGCTGAAAATGGAGGCCGTGAAAGACAGGAGGAGGGGTGATGCGCCCGCCTGACTACGATAATGAAAGCTGAAAATGAAGGCCGTGAAAGACCGTTCCGAACGACCCGGGCCGTCCAGGACTCGGCCCCCGGCCAGTCCCGTCAGGGACGGCAGAACCGGCCGATCGACGAGGCGACCGACGGGGACCCCCGGCCAGTCCCGTCAGGGACGGCAGAACCGGCCGATCGACGAGGCGAC